>JAEEGL012057937.1_pt1 | contig 61547 bp, 59 predicted proteins | sample 9134231 | NCBI WGS metagenome assembly JAEEGL01 (sample SAMN16246548, study PRJNA631951) | gut metagenome | biome: gut microbiome; feature: rumen; material: fiber-attached | host: Bos | place: Iran: Karaj | collected 2018-10
GCTCATTGAGCTACTCGGAGTCGATGGGGGTGTCGTGGATACGCCCATGGTATTCCGTGATTACCATAAGGGATCATGGTTCCCATTAGAAGCAGGGCTACGGCCCTGCGAAGCCCGCGCATTCATGCGTGGGTAATTCACAGGTGCGAGCTCCCTTAAGACAGGATTGGCAGAGACTGTCTTTTGGCGCATAAAAGGCAGGATTTTCCGGTCAAATAGCCCCTAAAACGCCGTTTTTTCGATGTCTGACTGGCAAAACCCAGTTTGTGGATAACTTTGTGAAAAAGTGGAAAATAAGCAGGAGAGGGGCTTGATTTTATAGAAAAATTCTTGTCCTAGGTCAATAAAACGGGCGTTTTGCCTGTTTTCGGATAGATTGTTTAGCAAAAAATACCCTTTTGTTCTATTTTTCTGTGGATAAGCTTGTTTGCAATATGTGAACAAGTTTTTAAATTATTGAAATTAAATAATTAAATAAAATAATTCACAGGGTTATTTGGTGGCTGTTTAAGGGGGCTTAGCCATTAATTTTGGTGCTGTCAAGGGGTAAAAAAGGATATTTTTGGAAATTTTTTTGGATGTTTTTCAGGTATTCCCCAGAATTTGTGAATAACTTTGTGCAGAGTACCGGATTTACCGGATTATCTGGTTGAAATCCTTGAAAAAATGATGGCTTGCTTAAAAATTGGGCAAAATTTGGGCTTGACAGTCCGGCGTTTTTGAGGAGTGCCAGCGTATATAATAGCGGCGTTGAAAATGTTCGTTGCCTGGCGTCAGATGGCAGGTGGAAAGGCAGAGTATGGGTATCCTTGATGTGTTGCGCAAAAAGCCAAAGGTTGCTGAGATGGCGGAAGCCATGGAGACGGCACATGTGGCTAGGCGCAAGATGGTGAAGCACCGCAATATTGTCAATCGCCTGCGTGGTGTGCCGATACCTGATATTGAGCATTGTTTTGGAGACCAGCGGGTTTTCAAGACAGATTATGATGGTGATGTTCTGGTCATCAACCATGAACCCTTTACCACACGCGTTGAGGTGGTTGCTCCCCAGTTGATCCATGAAGACGGCAAGGCGGCTGCCTTGATCCAGGTAACCACTGTGGTGGGCAAGGGTTTTGACAGTTATATCCAAAGCGATGCAGACATCAATGCGTTGAATGCCGATGCCGCTGGTGGTGCCTTAATTAGAGCCAAGGATGGCAGGCTCCTTGTGGGTAGCCGTTTTACTTGGTTTTGGGAAGGTAATGTCTGGCAAGATGAATTGATGCCACTCATTGTTGAGGCAGCGTTAAATGGGCCGCGCTCTATCCTCCTTGCTGAAAAACACAGGCGAGGGGGATTGCCACCGCGTTTTTCAGGGCTTTCTGCGTTATCAAGCCACGAATTCAGTACCATCCGTGAGGCATTGCCTGAGGGGATTGCCTGTACTGTGGATGACATGGGGCTTTTTGCCGAACTGGCGATGCCTTTTGGGGACAAAACCGCACTGGTGCAGTTTGATAAGAACCCCATCAACCCGTATCTGGGTCCAGGTGTCAAGGCGAAGATGACATTGCCCAACCGCTTGGAGAGCCTCGAAAAGAGCCTGTCGGCTGCCAACTATTTGAACCGTATGGAAATGTCTTCCGTTTCCCAGGCTTGGCATTATGGGGCATGGGTTGCGCGCGAAAATTTTGGGTTGTCTTATACGTGTTTCTTCCCGAACAGCATCTGTGGCAATGTCCCGATTTTAAGCCGTTGGATTGACCTGATGCAGCAGCGGGTGCAGTGGGTAACCCACGAAATGATGGGCAAGTTCTGACGACAGAATTATCCACCGGGGGCGCATTTGAAATATCCCTTGGTGGGGTTGTCCTCATTTCCTGTGGAATACTTTGCGTTTGGCGGTGTTTGGCATGTGGCATCTCGTTGAAATTAAGGAAAAAACGTTAGATTGCCTAAAAATTAGGCAGAATAGGGGGTGTGGATGACGCCTTCTTTGGCGTGCCATGCGGCGGGCATACTGACTTGGGAACAGGCTTGTAAGCGTTTGGGAAGCGCATTTTCAAAAGCGCAGTGGGAAATGGAACTGGAGACATACCACCGTTGGCTGGAGCGCACGCCCTGTGGGGAATTCCCGACGGTTATTGAGGGGGCTTGGGGTATTTATCAGGTTACCTCGGCAGGCCGTGAGCCAGTGGGATATTTCTTGGATCCCCATGAGGCGGAGCGCTATGCCATAGCGTGTTATGGGCAGGCGTGGGAAGACGAGGGGCGCCAGCTATTGGATTATTAAAGAGGGGGGCGGTTAAGAGGTGGTGGTATCGCCTTCCGTCTCCAGGTTGAGCTTGAATTTCTGCGGGTAGCGGAACTGGGGCGTTGTGAGTTCCAAGGTGACTTCTTTGAGGCCGGGTTTCATCGGTAGGGCAATATAGTATTGCTTGCTTAAGCCGCCTTCTTCCTTCCCAACGAGGTGGATGTTGGGCGCAACCGCATCAGTGAATTCGCCCGATGCCTTTGGGTCGTAGGAAAAGAAGACGCCTACGGTGTTTTCCTCTTCGTAGACTTTACGCTCAACTACGGCTGCTTGGATTTTTTGTCCTGGCGCGGTAAGGTTCGTGATGTCGACGGTTGTTTTTGCAGGCAGGAACGTCAGCTGTATGATGGCGGTGTTGTCCGGCCGCTTGAAGAGTTTGTATTTGATTGGGATCTGGGGGTGCGTTTTGCGTTTGAAAAGTGAGATGGCACCTTTGATGAGTGACATGCCCGCTATCTTGACGATCAGACCAGCAATCAAGTGCATGACAATGTTTCCTTTGGGTGGTTGTTGCAGGTAACAGGTGCTCATATTACCAGAAGTTGGGTTGCACCGTTGCCAGGTTATAAAGCCTGCTAATGCGGAAAAATAATACGATTGGAAAAACCTTATGCCGAAAAAAAAGCTGCTTGCCTTCTTAATCAGTGCCATGGCTGCTTCGTCTGCCTGGGCGCAGGATCATGCGGTTGTACCTGAGGACGCTCCAGCTGCGCAGGAAGCGGCAGTTGCAGTGGGGCAGGAAAAGCCCATTACAGTGACTGACAGCAGCCAGGAGACAGCAGATGCGCCTGCCAAGCGGCCGGTGTTTGATGATGAATTTGCTGAGGATTGGGCATCTGCCCAAAATCCCGATGTTGAAGCCAAGCTAAAGGCAAGCCAAAAGCCGGAGCCGCCTAGTGAAAATATCTTCTTGAAGTTCATCAAGGCCATTGGCAGTGCCTATGCATCGGGTAAGGTGGTGGATAACGATGAGTTTGCCGATTCCGATGCCAGCTTAGATGACGGAAAAAAAGAAACCGTGTCCGAGGTAAAGCCGGTGGAAGAGCCTAAGGCTGCTGTGCCGGAAGTCGTTGATGTCGTGAAGGAACCTGATGTTGTGCAGCCTGTCGTATCGCAGGCACCGCAGGAAACAGCACCCGTACAGCAATCTGTATCTGCTAAGCAGCCAGAGCCTGTCCCAGTGGAATCGCCTAAGGTGGAAGTATCCCCGCAGGCAGGGGATGGAACGGATATAAACCCAAAAACTGGGGCGACCCAGCTGTCAGTTAAGCCCCAACCGGAAGTGGTACCGGTTAAGGGGGAAGAACCTCCCGTTGCAATGTTCTCACCCCAGGCAGGGCGGACTTTTCCTGAAGTGAGGCCGGTTGCCTGGGAAGACAAGCTATTAAAGGATACACCGGTTGCTGAATTGAAGGAAAAAGCCAAGGCAGGCGATCCCGAAGCGCAGTACCGACTGGGGCTGGCTTATTTCCATGGGCGGGATGTGCCAAAGAATGACCGGCAGGCACTCCACCTGTGGGAGGCATCTGCCAGCCAAGGTTATCCCAAGGCAATGCATTTCATGGGGGTTGCCTACCGGCGGGGGATTGGTGTGCCAAAGCATGCAGAAAAAGCCCTTTCCTGGTTCACGCAGGCAGCCCAGGCTGGCAGTGTCCTTGACCAGTACATTGTGGCGGATGCCTATTATGAAGGTAAGGTAAACAATAGGCGCGATGATGCGCTGGCGCTTTTCTGGGCAGAACACGCAGCGCACTATGGTCACCCTGGGGCATTGGTATTGCTGGCTCAGGCCAAGTTGGAAGGGCGTGGTGTGCCGCCCAATATCATCCATGCATATGTCCTGGCGGAAAAGGCGGTCTCGTTTGACAAGGATGCCGATACGGTCTTGGAAGCCATCAAGAAAGCCCTGCCGGATGAGCAACTGAAAATTGCCCAAGGGCTGACGCTGGAAGAGGCATTTAAGCCGGTACCATTGGCGGTTTTATTGGTCGAAAAGCAGCCGGCAGGACAAAACGTTCAGGCTGACAAACCGGAGGAGAAAGCACCCGATACCAGTACAAAGATGGAAGGGATGGAAGAAAATGATTAAGTTCAACTTGGGCAATTACGCTGAGCGTTTCAAAGACAAGAGTGTGGCCGAAATCCGTGCAGAACGCGATGAACTGTACCAGGCCATTTTAGAGTATGAGATCAAAGGGCCTGATCCTGAGGATTGGCTCGTCTGCCCGCCGCCGGAAGTCGTTTACCAACAGCAGCTCAGTTACCTTGCCGAAATCTGCCAGTTGCTGGCGTCCAAGGTCGAAAGTTAAACACAAGAGTGTATCTGGCTCAATCTGTCAGCACCTTGTCGGACTTTGCGAGGTCAAATTCGTCATGGATGGCCTGGCTTGGTGCTTTGGTTATCAGGCTGACCACGATGATGGTCAAGAGGCCAAGCAGGAAGGCGGGCAGTAGTTCATAGATGCCGAAGACCCCACCCATGGGGCTGATTAAGTATTTCCAGATGATGGTCATTGCGCCGCCTGCAACCATTCCGGCAATGGCACCCGACAGGGTGGTTCGCTTCCAGAAAAGGGCACAGATTACTACAGGACCGAAGCCTGCCCCAAAGCCTGCCCAGGCAAAGGATACGATACCAAAGACGGAACTGTTGGGGTCGTAAGCCATCAAGACACCCAAGACAGCAATGCTTAAGACGGTCAGGCGTGCTGCCATCATGCTGGTCTTGGGTTTCAACTTCATCTTGAAAGTTTCCTGTAGCAGGTTTTCAGAGACGCTTGATGCGGCGGCTAAAAGCTGCGAGTCGGCGGTGGACATCGTACAGGCCAAGATTCCTGAGAGTACAAGGCCGGCTAGGAAGGCTGGGATGATGCCAAAAGAAGACAGTAGGTCGGAAACATGGACAATGACTGTTTCAGAGGCAGCCCCGGATAACGTTGGGATCAGGCCATTGGCACTCATTGCTTTGCCAGCCAAGCCTAACAGGACGACAACCGCCATCGAGATGACGACCCAGGTTGAGGCAATGCGACGGGAAATCTTGAGTTTCCTTTCGTCTTCAATGGCCATGAAACGCAAGAGGATATGCGGCATGCCCATATAACCCAAGCCCCAGGATAGGGTTGTGATGATTTTCAGGAAGTCGAATGGTTCACTGGTTCTTGTTTTTTCGATATAGGTCATATCGAAGCTTAAGAATCCGGGTAGTGTGTTGGCGTTATCGATAACCGCCCCTAAACCACCTGCTTCACCGACAGCAAAGCAGGTCACGCAAAGGATGGCAAACGACATCACGATGCTTTGGATCAGATCGGTGACGGATGCGGCCATGAAACCACCAGTTGCTGTGTAGCCGACGATGACAAGGGCAGAAATCAGCATTGCGGTCATATAGTCGATGCCGAAAAGGGCGTTGAAGAGTTTCCCACAGCCTGCGAAGCCTGCTGCTGTGTACGGAATGAAGAAAAAGACGATGATGACTGCTGCAATAGCCGTCAATATGCATTTCCTGTCGTGGAACCGTTTTGAGAAAAACTGCGGTAGTGTAATAGAATTCGTCACCTGCGTATAACGGCGAAGGCGCCTTGCCACAGCCAGCCAGACGACATATGTACCCGCGCATAACCCAATGATTGTCCATCCCACCTCCGCCAGGCCTGAGAGATACGCAAGGCCAGGTAGGCCTAAAAGCAGGTAGCTGGACATATCGGATGCTTCTGCGCTCATTGCCGTGACAATGGGCCCCATTTTCCTGCCACCCAAGAAATAGTCTGAGGATGATTCGTTTTTCTTTGCGTAATAAAGGCCAATGACTAGCATACCGGCCAAGTAGACGGCGATGGTGATTAAGATGCAGATGGTCGCTTGTGTCATTGCGGCCCTTTCTTTGCTGGGGGTTCTTTTATTACCATGTTTAGCGGCTGTTTTTGTTTAAGAGCGCCATCTTCATCTGGTAGTAGCTTTCCGTCATCGCGAGGTAGTGCCTGTGCGGGTTCTCGAAACGCAGCTCTTCCGGCCAGACCTTGTTTTCCAGCTGGTCTTTCACATAATCTCGGATTTCGTTTAGGCTTGGGCACTGGTAGACCTGCTTGCCGTCCTTGAAAACCGGTATCTGAAGTGCCTTTGCGTGGCAGCCTGTGAACGCATCTTTCTTCCAAGGAGCCGTCGGGTCGATGAAAGGCACCGGTTTGGAAAAGTCCAGTTCCTCGTTGGCGCCGGCAATCAGGTCGGCGACGGCATATCCTTTGTCATTGAAGATGCGGTAGACTTGTTTTAATCCTGGATTCGTGATTTTTTCAACGTTTTCAGAAATCTTGATTTTCGGGACAAAAACACCACCTTCGGCGACGGCTGCTAATTTGTAGACGCCACCGAAGACCGGTTCTGCGCGGGAGGTGATCAACCGCTCGCCAACCCCAAAGCTGTCGATGGCGCTGTCTTGGTTGAGTAACGACGTAATCGTGTATTCGTCTAGGCTGTTGGACACGATGATGCGGCAGTCAGAAAGGCCGGCTGCATCCAGCATTTCACGGGAGCGCTTAGACAGGTAAGCCAGGTCGCCGCTGTCGATGCGGATGGCTTTCAGGCGTTTACCCATCGGCGCTAATACTTCCTTGGCAGTCCTGATGGCATTGGGAATCCCGCTTTTTAGCACATTGTAGGTGTCAACCAGCAGGACGGTATTGTCGGGGTAGGTCTTTGCGAATTTGGCAAAGGCTGTGAATTCATCGGCAAAGCCCATCACCCAGCTGTGGGCCATCGTGCCAATCGCGGGAATGTTGAACATCTGGGCAGCCAAGACGGTAGCGGTTCCACCGACACCGCCAATGTAGGCAGCCCTTGCCCCGTATACGGCAGCATCCATGTTGTGGGCGCGTCTGGCGCCCATATCAGAGACAGCCCTGCCGGCTGCTGCACGGACGATACGGCTGGCTTTTGTCGCAATCAGTGACTGATGGTTGAAGTGGACAAGTAGGGACGTTTCTACAATCTGGGCGTCTATCCGGGGTGCGACAACGGTGATGACAGGCTCATTCGGGTAGATGAGGGTTCCTTCGGGGAAGGCATAAATATCGCCCTTGAAGGAAAAGTCCTTCAGGTAATCTAAGAAGTCAGCCCCAAAAAGGCCTAACGAGGCCAGGTAGTCGATGTCCGCTTCCGAGAAATGTAGGTTGTTGATGTAGTCGATGATCTGTTCCAAGCCGGCTGAGATCGCATAGCCGCCACCTTCGGGGTTTTTGCGGTAGAAAAGGTCAAAGGCGGCTTTGGCTTTCCAGTCGCTTTCCTTGAAGTAACCATAGGCCATCGTCAGCTCATACAAGTCCATGACCATGGCAGGGTTTTTAGGGGTTCTAAGGTTCATGCTGGGCTCCATTCGTCCTGTGTGATCGTTATCTGGCAGGCGGCGAGGGTGGTCAATGCGGCCTGGTGGTTGGCAGGTGACGTGCCGGCACAGCACGAGCTGTCAACGATAATCTCGGCTTCCGGCAGTGCCATCTTGGTGGCGATGGCGTTGGAGACGACACAGATGTCAGTGCATAGGCCAATGAACTCGATCGTATCGGGCTTGGTTTTCTTGAGGTACGCGACCAATGCTTCGCTGCCAAAGGTGGGCTTTTCGAATGCTTTAAATCGGGCGTCTTTCAGTACTTTCTTAATGGCGGGGTGCAGCTCCCACCCGGGGGTGCCTTTGATGCAGTGTTTAATCGGGAGTTTGCGGCCTTCCTGCGTCTGAAGGTAGTTGTTATCGTGGGTGTCTAAGGTGAGCAGGATTTCCCAACCGTCTTCTATGCGCTGCAAGATTTTCTCGGCGGCAGGTTGCAGGATGGCCAAGGCGTCATTCGTGCCAAGGCTGCCATCAATGAAATCATGCTGCATGTCTACAATGACCAATGTGCTTGCCATGGTGTCCTCCTGTTTGTTGGACGCTTTTCCGTATTATGCCCGCATGTTGCTGTGATGGGCAAAGGATTATCTTGAAATGGAATGCACTGAAATGCGTGTTGGTGTGCCCGAAAGCCATAAATGTGTCACAATGGCAGGCATGTTTCTCATACTGTTTGAAGAAGGGGATTGGAAATGGCGAATTGTATGATCTGCGGTGATCCGCTCAGTTTTTTTGACAAGAACAAGGCGTGTCCCAAGTGTGCGGAAGCATTCAAGGAGATGACGACGACAGATAACCGCGACATTGCCATGCCTATCTGCGAGCAGTTCAAGGTGTATCTGCCGCAGATTACCGATGAGGGGACGAAAGCCCTGCTGGAGGAAGGGATTAAGAAGGTAGAAGAAACATTCAAGCCGGAGCCGCCCTTGATGCATACGACGACCAACGGTTTTGAAGGGTACGCCATCAAGGAATACTTTGGCGTTGTGGTGGCAAAAGCCGTTTTTGACAGTGGTAAGGCGCAGACGCTGGAGCGGATGCAGGATGCCAAGCCTTCCTTTTCCCAGTTTGATCGACAGGCACGGAAACTGGGGGCAAACGCTGTTGTGGGGATGCGTGTTGAATACAGCCTTGTCGTTTCCGACCAGTCGGGGATGTGGTGCAAGGTGATGGAGACGGTGACGGGCACAGCTGTGTTTGTGGAACCGGTTCATGAGCGTATCCGGTTAGGGGAACAGTACGACTGACAGGCGATGCTGCTTGCCAGAAGGGGAGGGAATCGTTTCCTTTTGGTCCTGTCTCAGTTCGAATTTCAGTTGTTTTTAGCCCCTCCCCCTTTTTTTAGGTGTTCCAGGTGTTCTAGGTGTTACAGAGTTGTAACTCTTTGATTTTTGTGGGTAATTTTTACCATTCTTTGGAACACCTCATTTTCTGCCGGGTGTTCCAGGTGTTCCAGGGAACACCGTGAACACCAGATAATGAAGACACTGGGCTAATTTGAACTGGTTTCGGAACTGCCCTGCTCAAAACGCAGGACGTAGTAACGCTGCTTGTTTTGGTTGGAAAACTTGAGGGACTGTGAATTTTTGCCGCTACTGTCCGGCTGCAGGATGCCTTTGCCTTTCAAGATTCGGCTGACAACCTCAACCTGGTAGTGGGTGCAGATGTATTCCCTGAACACCCTGGGTGGCAGGTAGTATTCAATGAAGGCAGTCCCATTCACAGACAGCGTGGTCTTGAAACCCAGGCGGTCCATGATGCGCCGTTCCGGTGGAGCCTTGCAGTCTTCAAAGCGGCTGTCACCGTACTGGATGAAGAACGAATCCATGTTTTCAACGATTTCATCTTCCTCACGGTTGCCTTCGCCGAATGACTGTTTCCAGGAAATGAAGCATGCCTTGACCGCAGCATTGACCTGCTGGGATGTCCAGCCTGTCATCCCAGCAACGCAGGCCAGTTCTCCAGAGACTGCGACAAGTGCGAACCGTTTTGCCACACGGTAAACCTGGCTGCAGGCCTTATCACACGACCAGCCCTCAAGGATCGTCTCCATTGCCTCAGGGATGGCATCAACCAGTTCCGCTCTGTTGTTGACGACATACCCAAGCCACTTCCGGCCGATTGCACCATGGTATTTTTCAGCAGCTTCTTTCATGGCCAGTGTCAGTTTTGCCGGGGAAGGGTGGCCATGCAGTTCCTGGACGGCACCCATGCTGGCACCGGCATCGGCATCAATTTCGACAAGCCGGACTGACTGGCCTGCTTTCATGCGTTGGCCAGTTGAAGTCATGACCGACTCAAGCCCCTCTTCGCCAGAGGAAAGGAAGAGGAGCCGCCATTTGGCAGCCTTACGGGCATCACCGTATTGGTTGGCTCTTGTCTTTCCTTGGCCATTGCCCAGCATGTAGGCAACATCACCTGCCTGCTTCGGGTCAACCTGGCTGAGTTCGTCAAGCACAAGCAGCCCGTCGTTATGGAGGGCTGCAATCCCCTCAAGTCCATTGGCCGTGGCACGCCATGTCCGGGTATATTCAGACGGCCTGCCATAGACTGAAGAAGCCAGGTGGAGTGCTGTTGTCTTCCCTGAGGATGAGGCACCAACCAAGTGGAATCCCCCGGAATCCTCACCGCAGAGGTGCATGAGCGGAGCAGCAAAGGCACAGCAGATGGCGAACACCATCCGACTGTTTCCCGAGGCAAGGCCGGCCACTTCTCGTATCCATGCTTCCGGAGAGCCTTTCTGTGACAGGGCACACTCGACATACCCAGTCCTTTGGAAGACGGTCGTCTCGTTACTGTCACCGATATGGCCATCCGGCGTGATGTAGATGCCATCATGCCAACCTAGGCGGTTTGTGCAGAGGGCAAAGCAGTCTTTGGGCGCGGCCGCTTGGATGAAGGCAGGCAGGTGACGCCTTGCATGTGGGTCGGTGGATATTTCAAACCCTGCATTGGCAAGGGTTTTCCGGAGTTCACTACCATCGTTGTCCTGCAGCATTTCTGCCGGGATTGTCCGTTGGCGTAATTTCCCGCTCAGGGTTTTCCATTCAACCAAGTATCCGTAATTACAGTCGGTGCTGTCCCGGGTTGTGGACACCACCTTCAGTTCAGCACAGACATTCAAAGCGGGCGGGATGTCTTTCTTTCCCTTCGGACGCGGCTGGAACCATATCCGGCCATCCTTTTTTGAGAAATAACCGCCGTCTACCGGCCAATGGGTCCGTTTAATGAGCGGCGCCTCATTAATGAGCTTGGAGATCAGATGTGTTCCCATCATGCACCCCCTTGGGCAAGCTGCGCTAGGTAAAGGTCATTGAAGTCGATTGACCTTCCATCTGGAGACGGTGGGATTGAAAGGCAGGCTTCAATGGCTTTTGCCGCCTCCTTTGCCTTCTGGACGCCGACATTGACTTTGCCTTCAGTCTCAAGATGGGCGTCATTGTCTGCACAGATGATGATCTTCCTGCAGGGATACGCTTTCCTGATCTTTTCAGAGACAGTCACCAGGTTGGTAGCCCCGAAACAGCAGACTACCGGATACCCCGTTTCTTGGTGAATCGTCGCGCCCGTCGCATACCCTTCACAGATGCAGACAGGCAGTTTCCCATCCAAAGTGCCGATGGTAAAGAAGTTCCCTTTGACGATACCGTTTTTCTGGAAGAGCTTCCTGCCGTCGGCTTCAATCTTCTGCAGGGAAAATATCTTCCCGTTCTCATCCAACACGGGTATCAATAGGGTACCGCCAGCCTGGCGCAATCCGAAAGGCTTGACCTTCTTGCGGACAAGGTACGGATGGCTGTCCGATGCAGGAAGGGACTCGTTCCAGAGCCTGTTGGAATATTCGGCAGCTTCCTGCTGTTCCTGTACCCGTTCTTTCTGCGCTTTCTTGGCTGCATCAGACTGCCGCTTGGACAGGCTGATCAGTTCAGGCTTGGACAGTCTGTCTCGGTTGAACAGGCTCCATTTATCGCTGATTCCCTGGCGGAAGTCGCCGAATGCACCAGCATAGGATTCCCCAGAGGCATAATCCGTTTGGAAACAGACATACCAACCGGCTTTGTCGGCAGCCTTGGCTGATGTCGAAAACCGATGGACTTTCCCATCCGGCTCAATGCTTTCAGGGTCGTAACCAAGAACCCCATAGATATGTTTGCGGAACTGTTCCAAGGCATCGGCGTTGGTAATATAATCGCTAATGTTGTGATTTTCTTTAGCCACCTGAGTTTGGGTGGCTGTTTTTTTATCGTTTTCCATTGCCACCTCCGTTGTCATAGCTTAGGACGGCTTACCTGCCTGCGCCGTTCCAGGAATGCATCGATATCGGACTGCATCCAACCAACAGCCCTTGCTCCCAGCTGGATTGGGGGAGGGAATTCCCCCTTCTTCACCCATTGGCGCAGCGTCTCACTGCAAACACCCAGCATGCGGCAGGTTTCTTTCTTACGGACTACAAAATCGGGCTTTTCCATTTTTGCCACCTTTATGCAAGTTAATAACAAGTACAAAGGTAAGGCTTGTGGCAAAGTGAAAAACTTTGAAAAGGGGGGAATTTAGCCCCTTTTTCGACTGCTGAGTAGAATCGCTGATGCGCACTACAACATTACCTGTGCCACCGTGGCACAAATTTATTCTTCAATAACTTAATGATTTTTAGCAAAATTCACCGAGTAAACTGTCAAAAATGTCTTACCCGATTAGCTCGAATTACTCGCTTTTTGTGGAAAAAGGGCTTGGAGAAACTGATTCGGTGATTTCTGTATTAGGATTTTTTTGCCAAAGTAAAAGAAATTGCCGTATTAGCTACATTAGGACTTTTTAGTGCACACTGTGCACAAGCAAATTTGTTCTAACTTATTGATTTTCAATAAAGTCTACAGGTAAATCGTCAAATTCAGTTACCTCGATTTTAGCGATTTACCTGCTTTTTGTTGAAAAGGGGACTTAGAGAAAAATAGGATATCAGGACATGCACCAACTGTCGGATGGCCCAATTTATGTCCCATTTGTGCAAGATTTAGCGTTATCCGCTGTTACTTCATTGTACTGGTTATAGAGGGAAAGCAATGATTTTTATAAGAAAAAAGGACGTCCCATGACGTCCTTTTATTGATCTTTGGTGGCCCGGGGCGGAATCGAACCACCGACACAAGGATTTTCAGTCCTCTGCTCTACCAACTGAGCTACCAGGCCAACAGGTCGTCATTGTACCAGAATGGCGCAATGCAACCAAATAATCTTGGTGGTGATAGGTGGACTTGAACCGCCGACCCCAGCATTATGAGTGCTGTGCTCTAACCAGCTGAGCTATATCACCAAAAGAGTTAAAATTATGGCATCGGATATATACGGTGTCAAGCCAATTTTTTTACAAACTGTGCTACTTCTGGCAAACGAAACAATTTAGTGGGACTATTCCAAGTGGAACACAGGCGTGTTGTCCTAAGTTTTCAGTTGTATCCGTACTTTTCAATGACTGCCATGCTGAGTCGGTCAATGTCTTCAGTCAGGGAAGCAATAATCGCTTTTCCTTTGTCTGACCACTTTCCTTTGTAGACCGAGCCATCTTGGTACTTACTGTATTCCTGGGACAGTTGGGCAAACTGTTCTTTATGGTCAGCAAGGAATTTGTTGAGGATTTTGCAGGTGGTTCGTTTCAGGTTTCCAGAAAGGACAATGCGAATCGCCATGCCGTTGTAGACCGTTTCGGGAATTGGTGTGTTGACATCTTTGTTCACACCGAAGCGCACGCATTTGTTTTCGCCATCCAGCTCGAGGTAAGCTGGCAGAAGGTAGCATTTCCCTGGGTTTGGACGATAGACTGGGCGTCGACCCTTAACCTTCTCGATTTTCCACATACTGCTTCTCCTTTGGATATTCATTCAATTGTTTGTTGAAAATTTGTGTAATGCTGAAAAAGAGGGCATAGCAAGCCGATGCTTGCTGTGCCTGGGGAAAACCAATCCGGCCAAAGATAGAGGATTCCGCTTGCATTATTCTAACCTTGGAAGGATAGTCCTTGCGCACTTTCGTGGGTAAGCCTGTTTTGAGGTTGTGGGTGATGGGAGTCCATGCCTGAAAATGCCAACCGCGCGTCGAGCAGCTTCTTTTGCATCGTCATGTTGGGTTATCAGGCACAGTATTTGTCAGAGTGGGATCAGTGCTTCTTGGAGTTCATCGCATCAAGGCACCGACGTTTTTCCTTCAGTTCACCGAGTGCTTCTTGGGTTTTACATATCCCATATTCTGCCAAAACGCGTTGGAAGCGCTCGGTAGTCTATGGTTAAACGTAATTTATTGAAAAATGAGAAATTTTGGCGGAGGCGGTGAGATTCGAACTCACGGACGGCGTAAACCGTCGCTGGTTTTCAAGACCAGTGCATTCAACCACTCTGCCACACCTCCGTGACTCTGGTTTTAACAAACCTCAAGGCCTTCTGCATCTAAACGCTTGGCCAGGTTTGCTTTGACGTGCAACACATGCACAGGTGCCTGTGTGCTGATGAGTGAAAGCGAAGTATACAAAATCTCCTGCCGTTTCGCAATTGACGGAGATGTTTTTTCCACAAAAACTGACCGACCCACCCAGAGAATAGGGCGGGTCAAGGTACGTTAGTAGATTATTTTTTCTTAAAGATGTTACCCAGTGATTTAACGGACTTGCCAGAATCGGAGGATGGCAGGATAGCGCCTATACCGGAGCCACCGGATGGCAGCATGGAGCCGGAGAAGGTGTTGCCTGCATACGATTTGACCTTTTCTGCAATCATTTCAGAGGTAATCGCTGCAACGGCGTCTTGGAGACCCGTGGTTGGTTCGTGCAGGGCTACCTGCAGGGCTTCCTTGGAGCAGGAAGAGGCAATCAACTTGGTCACAACAGACTGAGCTTCTGTGTTGACCTGCTGCGTCTTGCTGTCTGGAATCGTGGCAATTCCTTTGGCTGCGTCCGTCTGGCCGAGGGAGACGAATGCCCACTGGGTTAGGGTCGTTTTGTCAGAGGAGTCCGATTTGTTGTACAGGCATTTGCCCAAAGCGGTTGCGTGTTCGCCTGCAAAAGCGGAACTACAAGCAAAGATACCTGCCAATGTTGCTGCAATGAGTTTTACTTTCATGTGAAGTCCTCCTGATTGGTTGGTAGAAAAATCATCATCGCCCCCGCATGAAGAGGGCGTCTAACTCAGACATGGTTAGCTGTGTCCATGTCGGCCTGCCGTGGTTGCATTGTCCGGCCCGTTCCGTCTGTTCCATCTGCCGCAACAGGGCATTCATCTCAATGATGGTCAGTGAACGGTTTGCGCGGACGGCATGGTGGCAGGCAATCGTAGCGAGTTGTTCGTTGCGTGCCTCTTTGGTTACCTGTGTCGTGCCAAAGGCTTCTAAGTCCGAAAGGATTTGGTGGAACGCCGTTGCCATATCGGTCTGCTTTAACTGTGTTGGCACTGAGCGGATTGCAATGTTGTTTGGGGAAAGCATCGAAACATCAAATCCAAGTTCTTTGAGTGCTGCTTCGTTTTCCTGGATGATACCGGCTTCACTGTCGCTGATTTTGAGTGAAACGGGAATCAACAGGTTCTGTACGGCGACATCCTGTTTGTCCAAAGCCGTTTTGAGCTGTTCATAGACAATCCGTTCATGGGCTGCGTGCATGTCAACCAAAACCAGCCCTTCCTTGTTCTGCGCCAGGATATAGATGTCATGGAGCTGCGCGAGCGCAAAACCCAGCGGGAATTCTTCTGTTTCTTCCGCTACGATACGCTCAGGCATGGAAAAACCGCCTCCCGTGCTGGTTCCAGCGGGGTCAGATGGCATATCCGCATCCACATCCTGCAGGATATGCTGGACGAAGGCACCATAGGCTGCCGTTTTCTGGGTGGAACCGAATGATGTCGGTGGTACAGCCTTTCGCCAAGAGAGTGTGCCTGGATTTGATGCTGGCTTGAACGTACCAGACATTGCCTGATCCATCGTAGCGACAGGGCTCTCAGGCAATTCGCCAAGATCCGATGCTGTAGTGCCTTCTAATGTCTGCGCTAAGGCATCGGATACCGCCTGCAGGATGAACCGGTAGATGGATCTGCTGTCTCGGAAACGGACTTCCACTTTGGACGGGTGGACGTTGACGTCCACTCGTGCCGGGTCAATGGCCAGGTGCAGCAGGTAAAACGGGAAACGGTTGCCATGTAAGACATCTTCGTATGCCGATCGGACAGCATGTCCCAGCAGGCGGTCGCGCGTAAAACGTCCGTTGACATAAAAGTATTGCATGTCACCACGGGCGCGTGATGCGGTGGGCAGTCCGATGTAACCCGTTAAGGAGAGCCTGTTTTCGCCGTCACCCAATTGCAGTGAAACGGGGATTGTCTGGTCAAACGCTTCCTTCAAGACTTCCCGCGCGCGCTGAGCGAGGTTGTTGGCCAGGTAACGCGCAGTGATCCGGTTGTTGTGAAAGAGGGTGAACTGGATCTTTGGGTTGCCCAAGGCAATCCGGGTTACGGCCTCAGCACAATGCCCGTATTCTGTCTGTTCAGATTTTAGGAACTTGCGCCGGGCTGGTGTATTGGCATAGAGGTCATGCACGTCGACGGTTGTGCCAACAGGGCCGGATGCTGGGGAAGGGGATTCAGATTGATCAGACAGTTGCCACGCATGGGCATCGGCTGCGGTACGGGACCGCAGCGTGAGTTCAGAGACGGCGGCAATTGAGGCAAGCGCTTCACCGCGAAACCCCAGTGTTAAGACATGTTCTAGGTCATACAGGGACGCAATCTTGGAGGTTGCATGCCTGGCCAAGGCGAGTGGCATCTGTTCATGCGGAATGCCACGGCCATTGTCGGTGACGGCGATGCGCTTGATGCCGCCTTCCTCGAGACGGATCTCGATTTTTGTGGCACCGGCGTCGATTGCGTTTTCTAAGAGTTCCTTGACGACGGCGGCTGGGCGTTCGATGACTTCACCGGCTGCAATTTGCGAAATCAGCAGATCCGGCAACTGTTGGATGGCTTTGGGAGCCTGTGGCGTCTCAGTTTCCATGATTTCTTTATTGTAACAGTTACGCGTTGCGGATCCTGGATTTTTCGTGCAGGAAAAGGCTGTGTTTTTCGACGTTGTAAAGGCTTTTATGTCAGAGGATGTCCCAGGTTTTTCTAAGGTGTGGCAAGGTTGCGCCCAAGATACTTATTACTTGTGCAAGTCGTGCCATCTGCTTGAAAAGCCTGTTAAAATACAAAATTCTCTTATTTTAGCAAGCCCTTTGCTGGATATTGCCCATTTATGGATTTTGTACAGTTCCTGGATTTGATCCTCCATGTCGATAAGGTGTTGGGTAACTTGATTGCCCAATATGGGATGTGGGTGTATTTCATTTTGTTTGCCATCATCTTTTGCGAAACGGGGCTTGTTGTTGCACCGTTCTTACCAGGTGACTCCCTCTTGTTTATTTCAGGCGCATTCTGTGCGACCGGTGTCATTGACCTCAAGATCCTGGCTGGTGCCCTCCTTGTGGCGGCCGTCTTGGGGGATAACGTCAATTACCTGATTGGTAAGCAGATTGGGGCTGCGGTCTTTACGAAAGACTATAAGTGGATTGATAAAAAGGCGCTGAACTACACGCATGAGTTCTTTGAAAAACATGGGGGCAAGACGATTACCATGTGCCGTTTCGTACCGATTGTCAGGACGTTTGCGCCGTTTGTCGCAGGTGTGACCAATATGAAGATGTTCTACTTCCAGATGTACAATTTTCTGGGAGCCTTCCTTTGGATTGTTGGCCTGACGGTGGCGGGTTACTTCTTTGGCAATATCCCAATCATCCGTGACCACCTCAATACCATTGTCCTGTTGGGTGTGGGCGCGGCCATTATCCCGCTGGCTTTAGGCGGTCTTTATAAGTTCTGCAAACGCCTGTTTGGTTCCAAACAGGACGGACAATCGAAAGAAGGTGAAGCATGAAAAAACTGGTGACACTTTTAGCCTTGTGCTGTGCGGTGCTGACCGTCGCTGGCTGCAATAAACCAAGGCAGATCCCGATGCACGGGGCTGCCGTCGATGACCCGACCAAGTCAGCCACTTTGCAGGAAGGCTCGCTGCTCTTTAGGGCTTTGGATGGCCAGCAGATGCCTTTGAAGGATACACCGAACCCATTCGCGGATGTCGTCTATGCGATTACCGCAGGGCGGCACAAGATTGGTGCCATCAATATCCAAGGGGGACACGTCGCATTGCCTGAAAACATGAAGTGCTACAGTTTTGATGTGGACATGCAGCCGGGTGTTGAATACTTGATTGGTGAAGATAAGGACAGGGGGGTGGCTTACATCAAGCGCAAGGATACCGACCAGATCCTCCAGGAAGTCAAACCGTTTGACAAGATTTTCCCATACGAAAATATCTGTGACTGGAAGTCGCAGTTATAAACCTAAGGCACGTTTGGTGAGTACTGTTGTTGCGCGTGTCGACACAGACCGGTTGGACGATTTTGCTGTTCTGTTGGGGGAATACCAGCGGGAGGTAGAAGCCCTGGCAGGATATGTGGGGTTTGAGCCTGATACGGAACTGACCCGCGAGCGGCTCGACGCGATGCTCTCTATGCCCGACTATGGGGCATTCATTGCACAGACGCCCAAGGGGCACCTGTTGGGCTTTTGTGCGCTTTTCCCGATGCCGGTTGGCCTGCGTGAAGAGCGTTTTGCCATATTGGACAGGCTTTATGTCCGGCCTGAATTCAGGCGAAGTGGTGTCGCGCGCCAGTTGGTTGCCGAAGCCAAGCGCTTTGCCAAATCCTGCAAGTGCCAACGTCTCCAGGCGACCCTGCCTGCTGCTTTTCCATTGGACAGTGCCGAAGCGTTTTTTGACGCAGAAAAGTTTTACCGTACCGGCGGACGCAAGCATAAGATTGCCTTGGGTTGACGGCAGCAATTCGGCAAAAAAGTAACATCATCTTTTTGCAAAGTGCTAGAATTAAAAATTGCCGGGGCTGAAACCATCAGTTTCCCGGTGTCTTTAGCGAAACCTGAATCCCGGGTTTTGTATTTGAAGAGGAGAAGCACGATGGCCAACCTAAACATCAAGCAAGAAGCCTTCGACCTGTTCTGCGAAGCAGCAATGGACCGGTTACGCAAGGAAATCCAACTTTTTACTGGCGATGACGAAGAAACCCGCATTGCCATCATGTGGAACATCGCAGAGATGACCCTAGTTGACGCTTTGCGCAGGTCCAATGCCGATGGCGGCTCCATTCAGGAAAAGGCGTATCTTGAAAAGTTCATCGAGCGTATGCGCCAGCACCGTAAGGCATTTGGTTATCCAGAACTCGAAGGCGTGACACTGCCATCCGATACTGCGGCTTAAAGGGTTTTCTTGGATTTGGGGAGCTCCCCCCTGATGTTTTTCCAAGGCTGAAAAAGGCTTGGGTGAGGGTCTGTTTGTCTCTGCTGGTTGTGGGCGCCTTTTGCCTTGCCAGCTAAAGCCCATTCGTATAGAGTTTTCCAAAACATCCCCTGTGTCCCATGAAAGTTTATCTTGCAGATACCGGCACAAAAGTGCTCTTAAAGGCCGTACCCAACCTTGTGCGTGCAGGCTTTGACTGTGTATCCGTCAATCCCACGGCCGGTTTCCATGGTTTTTTAGACCATCATGCCGATGGTACCGTCCAAGGGGTGTTTGTCTTGGGTGATGGGCTCTCTGCGCGTGTGCGTAGGACATGGGTTGCGCAGCTGCGGGAGCATTATCCGGGATTGGGTATCATCGCAGTGATGGTGCCCGAGCATGTTGAAGAAATCCATGGTACCTTATCGGCTGGGATCGATGACTGGGTGACATCTGCCGTGCCCCACAAAACTCTGGTTGCGCGCATCGGTGTTCTCATGCGGATGAAGTATCCAGAAGCAGTCGCATCAAGGGTACTTGACGTGGTGCCTTATTCGTTCAAGCCGTTTCCCAATCGCCTCTTCAGGCAGGATCAGGAAATCGAGTTGACAGCCCGGGAATACGAGGTGGCGCGCTTTTTTTTCAGCAATGTCGACCAGCCCGTATCGCGCCAGCGGATCAGTGAAGCCATCTGGCACTGCCCGCTTGATGAAGCGGGGCGTACGGTTGACACCCATATTTCGCGTGTCAGGAGCCGCCTTGGCCTGAAAGACGGGGCCTATGGTTTTGTGTTGGAACAGATTTACGGTTTTGGCTACCAGTTAAAGCGTATTTGACGAAATGTTGCGTCCCGGGGCTGGGACGCCGGAAAAGGAGCGTGGGATGAAAAGCATTTATCTGGCTGGCGGGTGCTTCTGGGGTGTGCAGAAGTTTTTTGACCAGTTTGATGGGGTCATCTCGACAGAAACGGGGTATGCGAACGGACCTGATAAGGCGCCGGGTTACCTTGAGGTCTGTGGGGGCAGTGGGCATGCGGAAGCCGTACGCGTGGACTACGATGAGAACAAAATCCCGCTCTCCCAATTGCTGTCGTACTTTTTCCTGGTAATCGATCCATTGGCGGTGAACCGCCAGGGCAATGACGTGGGCGTGCAGTACCGTACCGGCATCTACTATACGGATAAGGATCAGCTACCAGCCATTGAAGCGGTCTGCCAGGAAGAAACGGCTCGTGTGGGCAGGCCGTTGGTCGTTGAGGTGATGCCCTTGAAGAATTTCTTTACGGCTGAGGAATACCACCAGAAATATCTGGACAAAAATCCCACAGGATACTGCCATATCCCATACCAGTACTTTTCCATTGCAGAAAAAGACTTGGGCAAGCTCAGGGAAAACGAAGACTTGCGCCGCCGGATTGGTTCCCTGGCCTATGACGTGACGCAGAATGCGGCAACTGAAATTCCGTTTACCGGACAGTATGACTATTTCTTTGAAAAGGGGCTTTACGTTGATGTCGTCAGCGGTGAACCGCTCTTTTCTTCAGAAGACAAGTTCGACTCAGGCTGTGGATGGCCGGCTTTTGCCAAACCGCTGACCAATACAGCCGTCAAAGAGAGCATCGACATTTCGCATGGCATGGTGCGCACCGAAGTCAGGAGTGCTGAAGCCAACTCGCACTTAGGGCATGCCTTTAACGATGGGCCAGCGGAATTGGGCGGTGTGCGCTACTGCATCAATTCGGCAGCGCTGCGCTTCATCCCGTATGCCGACCTGGAAAAGGAAGGCTATGGCGAATACAAAGCGTACTTTACCGATGACAAGAAAGCCAAGTAAACCAATGGGTTACCTGGCTCCATAAAAGGCGGCAGACATTCTGCCGCCTGAAGGCAGATGGTGTTACAGGCACATCTGATAGATCTTGACGATATCGTCTTTGGTGAGGTCGACATAGCTCTTTAAGACATCACCGCGGCAGATGGCTTCGGCCATGTCACCCAGCTTGCCGTCATCAACCCCCAAAGCCGTGAGCGTATTGGGCAGCTCGCATGTCTTGAAGAAGAGTTCTTCGAGTTTGGCAATCGCTGCCTTGGCCGCATCCATGTCAGGCAGGCTGGCATCAATCCCCAAGACGTTGCAGGCAAACGCTTTGTAGAGTGGAGCCGTCTTGTCGTTTAATGTGTAAGACAGGAACCGTGGCAGGACAATTGCCAGTGCCAGGCCATGGATCAGCCCGTATTTGGCGGTCAGTTCATCGGCGATACGGTGTGCGGAGTAGGGCTGCCTGGTGCCACCCTGCGTAAAGCCGTTCAATGCCCAGGAAGAAACCCACATCAGGTTGGAACGTGCTTCATAGTCTGTCGGTTTCTGCAGGGCAACCGGCAGGTATTTCAGGATGGTTTTCATGAAGCCTTCCATCGCGGATTCGAGCATGAAAAGGTTGGGCTTCATGAAGTACGTTTCCAGGTAGTGTGCCAGGGAGTCGATGCCGGTACATGCCGTCTGGTAGTGGTTGACCGAATATGTGACGGTCGGATCTAAGAAGGAAGCCTTTGGCATCAACTGGGGATGGTAAAGGGCAATCTTTTCTTCGGTGTCTAAGTTGCCGGCAATCCCATAGGCATCCATTTCAGAGCCGGTACCGCTGATGGTCGGGATTGTCACCACTGGCAGGAACTGGGTCATTTTGGCTTTTTTCGTGAAGAAGTCCCATGCGTCGCCATCGTAAAAAGTTGCAGGGCTGATGAATTTCGCTACATCGATGACGGAGCCTCCGCCGACCGCCAAAAGCACATCGATTTTTTCTTTCCGGCAGATTTCTGCTCCACGGTTGATTGTCGTGTGACGTGGGTTCGGGGCAACGCCAGGCATTTCGTAGCACTCCAGGCCAGCTTTTTTGATTTCTGCTTGGATCTTGTCGTACAGGCCGATGCGCTTGATGGTGCCGCCACCGTAGATCAACAGGACGCGTTGGCCATATTTTTTCAGTTCACTGCCCAAATGTTGGATTTGGTTGTCGCCGAAATAGATTCTCGTTGGGACGTGGTAAATGAAATTGGTGTTCATGACAAAATCCTTTCTTTTTGGCCATCTGTCTCTGGTGGCAGATGCAGGCTTGTTCCTATCTTGGTATTATGCCGCAAATCGGGGGTATTGTTTCAATCTGTTTTGTGAATGGTGCCATCTGCCTGGTCTAAATTCAGGTGTTGCTTGATGATTGCAAGGACCCTTTGGGGGGCATCAGGTGCCAGGCAGTCGATGACAATGCGCTCTGGCATTGCCCTTAACCAGGTGAGCTGGCGTTTGCATAGTTGCCGGGTGGCGGCAATGCCTTTTTCCCGCAGGGCTTTTTTATCAAATTCCCCATCTAAATACTGCCAGGTCTGCCGGTAGCCGACGCAGCGCATCGATGGCAGTCCCAGGTTCAGGTTGCCCCGCTCACGCAGTTTCACGACTTCATCAATCAACAGGTCATCCTTTAGCATCAAGTCAAAGCGCTTGGCGATACGTTCGTGGAGTTTTAAGCGGTCTGAGGGTTCCAAGGCGATCGAAACGAGGTTAAAGGGTAGCTCAATCTTTTTAGCACCAGAGTGTTGGTCTGAGAGGGGCTTTCCTGTCAATTCGATAATTTCCAAGGCCCGTTGGATGCGCTGGGCATCGGTTGGTTTTAGGCGCGCTGCCGTTTTAGGGTCAAGGCGGGCTAGGCGTTCATGGAGTTTTGGCCAACCCATTTGTGCGGCTTCGTCTTCTAAGCGTTTGCGGATGGCTGCGTTGGCCGTTGGCAGGTCATCGAGTCCTGTGGTCAAGGCCTTGAAGTAGAGCATCGTACCGCCAACGAGTAAAGGGAGCCTACCGCGCGCTGTGATGTTGCTTACCAAGCGGATTGCGTCTTCGCGGAACCTGGCGGCTGAATAGGCTTCAGTCGGTTCGATGATGTCAATTAAGTGGTGCGGCACGGCGGCCATTTCTTCAGCAGAGGGTTTGGCCGTTCCAATATCCATCCCACGGTAGACCAAAGCCGAATCCACGGAAATGATTTCAACGGGCATCGCTTTGGCAATCTCAAGCGCAGCCGCCGTCTTTCCTGAGGCGGTGGGACCCATGATGGCAATGGCAGTGGGCAGGCTCTTTTTGGGCATCACGTTGATGTGTTCCTATACTTATTTTGCCGGGGCTTTGGATACGGTTAAGACAATCTTTTCTGTCCTTGGGTGCGAGAACGTAATCTTGCAGCCCTTGATGACCATGCTGGCTGTCTTGGATGGGCGGTTCTCCGCTTCTTTTGAGAGCTTGTCGAACATATCCTTGATGTCGGGGATGGCTGCTTCCTGGATGGCCGAGACGGTACCCATCATCATATGGACAGGGGCAAGCGCCAGGGACTTCGGTTCTTTCAAGGTCAATGTGCCTGAAATGGAGACGGTGTCGATGTATTTCTCATCTTCTGTCAGTGTCCCGTTGATGCACGCATAGGACATCGGGCAGGCGGAAAACTGCTTGCCGTTGACCTTCAACGTGATTTTTGTCATGCGGACGGGATCCTGTTTCATCTGCGCATTGAACTTATCGACATGCGCGTTGTACGTTGCCTGGTAGGCATTGGTCGTGATGCCAAGGCCTATGCTGACGGTTTTCTCCTCAGTTGGGTCTGCAGGTTTTTCCTCAGGTTTGGGGGCTTCCTGGGGTTCACTGGATGCCGTTGGCTGTGGCGCCGGTTGGGATGCTTCTGTTGGTTTTGGACTGTCATTGCAGCCGGCCAGCAGGAGGAAAAGTAATGTAGCAGGGATGAGCGCTTTTCTCATGGTGTCTTCCAGGCAGGTCAATACACCTGTCCATTATAACAATTGGATGGGTTATCTGCGCTGTCCAAGGAAAACCCCCGAGAGGATGAGGACAGAGCCAAAGACCATGGTCGCATTGGCGGGCTCATCAAGCATCAAGACGGATGTCAGCATGCCAACCAGAGGGATGATGTAAATATAGTTCGTAGCAGTCACAGGTCCAATTTCACGCTGGGCACGGTTCCACATCAGGAAACAGAGCATTGAGGCGATGACCGACAGGAAAAGGAGGTTCCCCCAGACGGCAGGCCTTATGAATACACTGAAGTCGACTTCCCAAGGATCCAATAAGATGAAGGGAATCAACGTGATGCAACCGTAGAAGAAAACTTTCCGGGTGATAAAGGCGGCATTGTACCGGGTACCTAAGTGGCGCAGGACAATGCAGTAGGCAGCCCATGAGGTAGCGGCAATGGCGGTTAACAGGTCACCGATGGGGGAGAGCTTGAAGACAACCTGACCGTTGAAGACAACCAAGGCGACACCGACCAACGCAATGCCGGCGCCCGCGAAAAGCTTCCAGCCCGGTTTTTCATTCGGGAAGAAAATCATCGACAGGAAAGCGGTGACCAACGGTGCGATGCAGACGATGAGTGAGACGTTGGATACCAGTGTGCATTCCAACGCATGGTTTTCTGCTGCGAAGTAAAGCGAGCCCCCGAAAAAGCCCAAGGCAACCATCCACAGCTCGTCTTTCAGGTTGTATGCCAAGAGCCGTTTGGGGGCGATGATGACAAGGCATATCCAGGCGATGATTGAGCGGTACAGGAAAATGGCAATCGGCGAAAGCTCGTTCTGGATTAAGACTTTGGTCGAGACAAAGGTCACACCCCAGAGCGTGACGGTGACCAAGGCAAGCAGGTGGAACCAGATTTTTTTCTTGAAAACCATGGGGGAAAAGGGGACCGATACTTGCAAAATCGAAAGGGAGGATCCCTCCTCCCTTGTACCCTGTCTAAGCAGGGATTTGTGTGTGCCTGAAAGGCAAAACCATGATGGTTCTATTCATTCCCTCTAGGGGAGCATAAGAGCCGGTAAACCGACTTTGTCCGTTTGGACAGTTTCATAGTATCAATACACTTTATGCCCTGTCAACACGCAGGATGCATTTTTTTGTAGTCTCATCGTTACTTGCTTCGTTCTGGACTGTTAATGCTGTCGAGTAATGAGGGAGGGACAAACTGACGTGCCAGCGGTGTCTGATCCAAGGCGGCCTGGCAGATGGCCGTATTTCGCAAGGCTTCTGGCACATGGGCGAGCATCATACCGTCCTGCCTGACAGCAGCTAAGCACAGCTCCTCTGTCCGCAGGGGTTCTGGGATGTGTTTAAGGAGTGCGCCATTGCCCCGGACAGCGGCTAAGAAGTGTTCCGGTGAGAGCATCGTCCGCTTGAGTTCACGCAGCCAGTCGGGTTGGCTCATGGCTTCCTTTTGCGCCTTAAGGTGTTGGGCCTTCTGCTGCCGCTTGGTGTTGGGTCTTTTGACGGCAGCACCCATCCAAGGGTTGGTTGCCTGTGTTTCAGCCGGAGCGTTGGGTTTTGACGTCTTCTCTGCCATAGTGCACAGTCTTAGCCGTATATGAGCGTCGAATACTTATTCGTTGAAAGAATAATTACATTCGTGTAATTTATTGATAAAAATAAAAAATCCCGCATCTGCGGGATCAATTTTCTGGCGGAGACGGAGGGATTCGAACCCTCGATACAAGTTTTAGCTCGTATGCTCCCTTAGCAGGGGAGTGCCTTCGACCTCTCGGCCACGTCTCCGAAACTGCCATCTAAATGCAGTCAGAATAGAGATTATAGCTTACGCTGGTATGGGGGTCAATCTACAAAATCGTGCATAGGGGAAATTACCCTACACCGCAACATCTCTTGGTTATTCCTTCTCTTGAATCAATTCAATCTTGTAGCCATCGGGGTCTTCCAGGAAAGCGATGATGATGTCAGTCCCTTTAAGAGGCCCGGGTTCGCGGGTGATTTTGGCGCCGGTGTTCCTTAGTTTTTCGCAGAGGCTGTAGATGTCACTGGTGGATAAGGCAATGTGGCCGTAGGCGTTGCCCATCTCGTATGAGCTGACACCATAGTTGTAGGTCAGTTCAAGTTCTGCCTGTTCCGGGTTGCTGGCATACCCCAGGTAAGCCAGTGTGAATTTCATGTCAGGGAAATCCATTGTCCGGATGAGTTTCATACCCATTACATCGGTATAAAATCGGATGGAGCGTTCAAGGTCGCCCACGCGGATCATGGTGTGGAGGAAGCGCATAACCAGTCCTTTCGTTATTCTTTGTTTTTTGTATAGTCAATGAGGAACTTCACCATATCCGGGTCGGTATGGGAAATGAATAAGCTTTCGTCACCATCCATGGCAGCAATCGTCTGCATGTCTTCAATGGAGAGTGTAAAGTCAAAGACATCAAAGTTTTCGACCATCCTCGCTTTGTGGACCGATTTGGGTAAGACGGATACACCTGCCTGCAACAGGAAGCGCAGGGCGACCTGGGCATTGGATTTGCCGTACTGCCTGCCGATCTTGGCAAGCGTTGGGTTTCGGAACATATTGCGCTTGCCCTCTGCAAAAGGTGCCCAAGCGACGACTGCCGTGCCATAACGGGTGTAGAGGTCGCGTGCCTTGGTCTGTTGGTTGAAGACATGGCATTCAATCTGATTGACGGCAGGGGCGATGCCTGTGCATTCGACGAGGTCGACGAACCGGTCAGGGAAGAAATTGCTGACGCCGAACGATTTGACGAGGCCTTCACGCTGCGCCTTGGTCATGGCACGGTAAGTGCCATAGTAGTCGCCAAACGGCTGGTGGATCAAAAGGAGGTCGACATAACCGGTCTTGAGCTTTTCTAAGGATTTCTGGATGGAGGCGTAGGCCTTTTCTTCACCAGCATTGGAAATCCAGACTTTGGTCGTCAAAAAGAGCTCTTCGCGTGGGATGCCGCTTGTTGCAATGGCTTCGCCTACTTCGGCTTCGTTAAAGTAAGCCTGTGCTGTATCAATATGGCGGAAGCCGACATCCAACGCATCCAGGACACATTGGGTGGTCTCTTTCGGTGGGATCTGGAAGACGCCGTATCCGATTTTCGGCATCTTGGCGCCAGTATTCAATGTCTGGTATTCCATGGTGAGTCCTTTCTCGGCTGACAAAGGGTATGCAGGAACAGATTATTCCAAAAGTTGTCTTCTATTATAGATTGCCGCGCAGGGCTGCGACAATGGATGCGGCGCCTGGATGGCCGCTAATGTGGGAACAGCTGGAAAAGCTTCGGTCCTTCAGCGTTCAGGCGTTTGCGCATGCTTTTCCAGTCGGGGCACCAGGCTTCGACAATCGACCAGAAGCGTGGGCTGTGGTTCATTTCTTCCAGGTGCGCGAGTTCATGGACAATCACATAGTCAGCCAGTACAGGGTCTGTCAGGATCAGCCGCCAGTTGAGCCGGATGTTGCCTTTGCTGGTGCAGGAACCCCAACGGCCTTGGGCGTTGCTCAACCCAAACCGGGCGTAGGTCGCGCCCATGGCTTTCGCCTTGTTTTCCAGTTTGCTGCTTAAGATGTCAAAGGCCTGGTTGTGCAGCCATTTGAGGATTGGCAGCGTAATCGATGTATTGTCCGTCTGTAATGTTTCTATCGTCAGGATCCCGTCTTCGTACGAGAGCTTGGGTTTACGGATAAAGTCTTCGACGATTTTGAGCTGGCAGTTCCTGCCTTGGAACGGGAAGGTCGTCCCGTCCTGCCACTGGATGGCTTTGAGTTGGGATTTGACGCGTCCCAGCGCATTGAGGATCCAGGTAGCCTTGGTGTTTATGGCCTGCTCAACCTGCGATTCGCTCGTTGAATAGGGTGCCATGACGGTTAACCCGTCCTGGTCAACCTTAAGACCGATCGTGCGTCTGTTGAAGGAACGCTTGAGCTCGTATGTGATGGTCTTGCCTTTGAGGGTGGCTTTGCGTTTCACTTCGGTTGCGTATCTGGGTAAAGGTGTGGGGAAATCCGGCGCATTTCCGCTTCAATCCAGGTTTCGACTTCCTGTGTGAGTTCACCTGCCTTGCGGCCTTCGGTTGGGATCGGTTTGCCGAAAGAAAGCGTAATCGTCCCTGGGGTTTTCAGGAAGGTGGTCTTAGGCCAGCATTCACCGGAATTCAAGGCAACGGGGATGACCTGTGCATGGGCGCGGATGGCAAACATCGCACCGCCGTTCTGGTAGGTGCCTTTCGTGCCGGGTGCTACACGCGTGCCTTCCGGGAAAATCATGATCCAGTGCCCGTCGTGCAACCGTTTGGAGCCGATATCGAGCATCTGGCGGAACGCATTGACCTTTTTGCTGCGGTCAATTGGGATCATCCGCAGGAACGCCAGGACCCAGCCAAAAAACGGGATGTAGAGGAGGGACTTTTTGAGGACAAAGGATACAGGGCAGGGCAGTACCAACATCGTAAAGAGGGTTTCCCATGCGGACTGGTGTTTGCTCAGTAAGACGACAGGTCCTTCAGGGAAGTTTTCCCTTCCCTTGACCTGGTACTTGATGCCGCAGATGACCCAGGCTAAGCCGGTTGTGACCCGAGCCCAGATTGAGGCGACCTTGTAGCGTCCGGAAAACGGCAACCAGCAGGTAAAGAGGCAGACGAACCCCCAGAAGAAGGTGTATGTCCACCACAGGAAAAAGAAAAGGACGGAGCGTATGAATCGCATGGGTGACGTACCTGTTTGCTATTGTGTCTTGCTGGTTGTGGCGCGGGAGCGCGTCCGTGGTTTTTTAGGAGCTATATCCGTTGGCCTTGGGCTGGCAGCCGCCTTTTTGGTGCTACGTGATGGCTTTTGGGTTTCCAAGGAGGCGAGTTTGGCCTTGACTGCCGCCTTAGCCTTCGCTTTGGGTTCGGTGTCGGCGCCTTGTGTTTCGGTTTTTTGGGGGGATTTGGGTGGTATGTCAGCGGCAGCCTGCGACAGCCTATCCTGTTCAATCAGGTGTTCAGCAACGGCTTTCAAGCTGTCAAAGACAACCGTCCCGGGTGGTGTCCCGCCTTTTTCTTGGGTCAGGGTGCCTTTGCCGGTTAAGACGAGGTAAGGCGTGCAACCTGCGAGGTAGGCTGCCTGCAAATCCCTTAACGAGTCACCGACGGCAGGCACGCCCGTTAGATCCACATCAAAGCGCTCCCCAATGGTTTTGAACATCCCTGGCCTAGGTTTCCTGCAGTCGCAGTCATCGGTCGGCAGGTGAGGGCAGAAGAGAATGGCGGCAATAGCGCCACCCGCAGCCTTAACCAAATGCATCATCTTTTGGTGGATGGCGTTTAAAGTGTCGATATTGAAAAGCCCACGGCCTAAGCCGGACTGGTTCGTTGCGACGACCACAGTGTAGCCTGCCTGGGTCAGGTGGGCGATGGCTTCAATGGCACCAGGAAGGGGAATCCATTCGTCTGGGGATTTGATGAATGCATCCGAATCCTCGTTGATGACACCGTCCCGATCCAATATGATGAGTTTCATGGTCAGCTGAGTCCCAAGGTCAGGAAGCCAGTTTCGAGATGTCTGCTACCTGGTTCATCATCGTATGCAGTTCCTTTAGGAGCGCAATCCGGTTGTTCCTAAGTTTCAAGTCGTCTGCCATCACCATGACATCATTGAAGAACGCATCGACATCGTCGTGCAATGTCGCGAGCGTCTTCAGTGTCCCGGTATAGTCCCCAGTTGCAAACTGTCTGTCGGCTTCTGGTTTTAAGGACAGTAAATCGGCATAGAGTTTCTTTTCACTGTCTTCAACCATCACATCTTCATAAACCTGACCTGCGGTCACACCGGACTTTTTCAGGATATTGGTGATCCGTTTGTTTGCACCAGCCAAGGACTGGGACTCAGGCATCGCGGCAAATGTCCTGACGGCATCAAGCCTGTCGATGATATTGTCAAAGCGGTCTGGGTTCTGTGCGAGGACGGCTTCCACTTCGGCAATGGTGTAGCCTCTGTCACGCAGAAGGCCCCGTAAGCGGTCCATCGTAAAGTCGATGACGGCATCCGTTGGGTTCGTAAAGAGTGTGTTCTTCGAGAGGACATCTACCGCATCTTTCAACAGCTCACGCAGTGACAGGGGCAGTTTTTTCTCAATCAGGATACGCAGGATCCCCAGCGCATGGCGGCGCAGTGCAAATGGGTCACGGTCGCCCGTTGGCTGCAGCCCGATCCCCCAGATGCCGACTAAGGTTTCCAGCTTGTCGGCAATCGCCAAGATTGTGCCGGTCAGGGTGGTTGGCAGGGCATCCCCGGCAAAACGTGGCTGGTAATGTTCGGCACAGGCCATTGCCACTTCTTCCGATTCCCCGTCATGGCGGGCATAGTAGGTGCCCATCGTGCCCTGGAGTTCTGGGAATTCACCGACCATTTCGGTTAAGAGGTCTGCCTTACACAGCTGGGCTGCCCGTTCAACAGAAGCGGTTTCAACGCCGAGCTTCTTGGCGATATTGACGGCTAGGATCCTGACGCGGGCCATGCGTTGGGCCAAGGTACCGAGCTTATTGTGGTAGACCACATTGACGAGCCCTGGCAGGCGTGATTCCAGCGTCTGCTTTTTGTCTTGTTCAAAGAAGAACTGGGCATCTGAGAGCCGTGGGCGGACAACGCGTTCGTTCCCATCAATGATGCGCTGCGGGGTTTGCGTTTCAATGTTCGAGACAATCAGGAAACGGTTGGTGAGTTTGCCGTTGGCGTCAGTCAATGCAAAGTATTTCTGGTTGGTCTGCATCGTGAGAATCAGGCATTCCTGCGGAACCTGCAGGAACGATTCCTCAAAATGGCATTCATAGACAACCGGCCATTCGACCAGGGCAGCGACTTCATCGAGTAAGGCTTCCGGCATTAAGATTGTGTCGCCTTTTGCCTGGGAAAGGAGCATCGTGCGGATGCGTTCTTTCCGTTCATTAAAGCTGGGGATGATTTTGCCTTCGGCTTCGAGTTGTGCGGCATAGGTGTCGGCACTGGTAACCGTTATGTCACCCTTGGACAGGAAACGGTGGCCTTCTGTCGTGCGGCCAGCCTTCAGTCCTAAGAAGGAAATGGCAACTGTGTCTTCACCGTGCAAGGCAATCAGCTTATGGACTGGGCGTACAAACTGCACTGTCTGCCCATCTGGACGCTGGTAGGTCATCATCTTGGGTACCGGCAGGCCGGCGGCTGCTTTTTCAACCGCTTCCTGCAGTCCCGTTGCCAAAGGGATACCACTTGCCGTGTAGTTGTAAAAGAGGCAGTCGTTCTTGCCGTCGCGTGCCACTTCCAGGGTTGATACATCAATGTCGGCAATACCCATTGCCGCGAGTTTTTTCTTCAGTGGCGGCATCTGGTTGCCGTCTTTATCAAAGGCAACGTTGACCGGCAGTACTTTCTTGCGGATTGGGCGGTCAGGGGAGACGGTACGCACATCCGTGATGGCTACTGCCAAGCGCCTTGGGGTGGCATAGGTCGTTGCTTTCGAAGCGTCTGTCAGGAAGTCGCCCTGGCGGAGGGTTTTTTCAATCGTACCTGCAAATGAATCGGCGAGTTTGGCCAGTGCCTTCGGTGGCAGTTCTTCAGTATTGAGTTCAACGAGCAGGGTCTTATTCATCATCAAACCTTTTTCCTTTGACCAGGCATTGGGTTTGCCTGGCATCAATCTTTATTCTTTTGGGGTGGCCGTTATGCCGCTTTATCCGTTTCATCGAGCATCGGGAAGCCCAGTTTTTCACGGGATTCGTAGTATGCCTGCGCAACAAGACGAGAAAGGGTACGGATCCGGCCGATGTAGGCGGCGCGTTCCGTTACCGAAATGGCGCCACGCGCATCCAACAGGTTGAAGGTGTGTGCGGCTTTGAGGATCATTTCGTAAGCTGGCAGTGTCAGTTCTTGTTCTTCAGCAATCAGGCGTTTTGCTTCAGCTTCGTAGTTCGTAAAGAGCGAGAACAGGAACTGTGTGTTGGAGAATTCAAAGTTATAGCGTGACTGCTCGACTTCGTTCTGGTGGTAGACGTCACCATACGTCAAGCGGTGAATCTTGCCGTTTTCTTCCCATTGGGTCCATGTCAGGTCGTAGACGTTTTCAACACCCTGCAGGTACATCGCTAGGCGTTCCAACCCATAGGTGATTTCGCCCAACGTTGGTTTGCAGTCGATGCCGCCGACCTGTTGGAAATAGGTAAACTGGGTGACTTCCATGCCGTTTAACCAGACTTCCCAGCCCAAGCCCCAAGCGCCCAACGTCGGGTTTTCCCAGTCGTCTTCGACAAAGCGGACATCGTTCTGCTTCAAATCCAGCCCCAAAGCGGTAAGGGAACCCAAATAGAGATCGAGGATGTTTTCTGGGGCGGGTTTTAGGACGACTTGGTACTGGTAGTAATGCTGCAGCCGGTTGGGGTTGTCACCATAGCGGCCATCCTTTGGACGGCGGGATGGCTGCACATAAGCGGCAAGCCAGGGTTCCGGCCCAATGGCACGCAAAAAAGTGGCTGGATGCGATGTGCCTGCACCGACTTCCATATCCTGTGGCTGGAGCAGCGCACAGCCCTGCTGGCTCCAGTATTGGTTGAGCCTGGAAATAATTTCCTGGAAAGTGATCATGTTGGTATCCTTTTCCTGTATGGCGGCACAGGGTATCTGGGCGCACCACGGAGTTTCATTCATAACCTTACAATTCTATCTTTTTTTGTCCAACGGGTGGGCAGATTGTCCCGAGAAAACCCATAAAGAAAGCGCTGCCTTGGCCAATCCATCTGTTTGGCAGCGGCTTTGTTGGTTTTTGGGGATTTGCCTGGCGGCTATATGGCCAGCGAAAACAGTAGAGACAGGCGGTTTTAGCCGCCTGCCATAGCGTCTAGCGGTTTGGATACCTGCTATTTGGCTTCGTGGTGGTAGCGGGTAATCAGCTCGACTTCTTCTTTGGAGCCTAAGAAAACCGGTACACGCATATGGAGTTTTTCCGGTTTGACATCCATCAACGGGATTAAGCCGTTTGTTGCCGCGCCGCCAGCCTGTTCAACCAGCATCGACATTGGGTTGGCTTCATACATCAGGCGGATACGGCCCCCGTTTTTAACATTCCTTGCATCAGCCGGGTACATGAAAATCCCACCACGGTTCAATATCCGGTGGATGTCTGAGACCATGGCGGCAACCCAGCGCATGTTGAAGTTTTTGCCACGTACACCTTCGGCACCGGCTTGGACTTCTTCGAAGTAGCGGGAGACCGGGGCAAACCAATGGCGCTGGTTCGACGCGTTGATTGCATATTCAGCGGTCTGTTCCGGGATCTTGATGTCACGCACCGTGAGTTTCCAAATACCTTCAGCACGGTCTAACGTGAACGCGTTGACGCCGTTGCCGGTGGTCAAAACGAGCTGGGTCTGGGGTCCATAGATTGCATAGCCGGCAGCGACCTGGTTCCTGCCGTTTTGCAGGAAGTCTTTTTCAGTGACTTCGCCTTCGCCTTCCGGGCGTTTTAAGATTGAAAAAATCGTACCGATGGATACATTGACGTCAATGTTGCTGGAGCCGTCCAATGGGTCAAAGAGCAGCAGGTATTTACCTTGTGGCTTGTCGGCAGGGACCGGCAGTACGGTTTCCATTTCTTCGGAAGCTACGCCGGATAGGCACCCACACCATTGGGTGGCATGGATCAAGATGTCGTTTGAGATAACATCGAGTTTTTTCTGGACTTCGCCTTGGACGTTGACGTCACCCTGGACACCCAAGACACCAGCCAAGGCGCCTTTGCCGACTGCGGTGCCAATGGATTTGCAGGCCTGGGCGACGGCTTCAATCAGCTGCTTCAAGTCAGCAGGTACAGTGCCGGACCGGCGGTCTTCTTCAATCAAGAATTGGGTCAGGCTGATAAACATCTCTGCCATTTGTGTTTCCTCTTTCTATTGTCCCAGTGATTTACTGATGATTTCACGCGTGTCTTTCGACAAGGAGCCCTTGGCGACTGCCTCCAGCGTTTCTTGTGCCTTTTCTTTCAACGACGGGATATAGCGCTTCCAGCGGTCCATCATGCGGGCCAAGCGTGCCGCTACCTGTGGGTTGAACGTGTCGATTTCAGTGAGCACATCGCGCCATAACTGGTAGCCGCTGCCATCTTCAGCATGGAATTGTGCCATATTGGCGTTGCAAAAGCCAAAGACAAGGCTCCGTGCCCGGTTCGGGTTCTTGAGTGTAAAGGCAGGGTGAGCCATCAGTTTGCGGACTGCTGCCGTATCTGTTGTCGGGGAGGTCGCAAGAAGTGTGAACCATTTGTCGATGACCAGTGGTTCATCGGCGAAAGTCTCATAGAAATCGGTAATCAGGCCTTTTGCCTTGGCAACCGTTTCGGTGGCGCCCGTGTGGACGAGTGCCGTTAAGGCAGCCAGGCGGTCGGTCATATTGTCAGCCATTTCATACTGTTCAATGGCCATCGAAACAGCGCCGGTGCTGCCGGCTTCCAAGAGGAAAGTCAGGGCCAGGTTCTTTAAGGCGCGTTTACCGATATCTTGCGGTGTCGGGGTATAGGCACCAGGCGTTAGGTTGGCGTCATAAGCTTTTTCCCATTCGGCCGCGAGTTTGGATGCTAGGGTTTTGACCATGAAACGGCGGGCCGTATGGATGGCTTTCGGATCAATGGCCTCCATCCGTTCAGCTACCATCGATTCAGAAGGCAGTGTCAGCGTCAAGGCACGTAATGCTGGATCCAATGCTGTATCGGCTAAGACGGCTGCAAAGGCGTTGATAAAGGCATCATCAAGCGTTAAGGCTTCGCCTGATTGGGCTTTGGCCGTCAAAGCTAAGAGCCGGTTCATTGCGAGGGACTGGCCTGCTTCCCAACGGTTGAATGGGTCACTGTCTGAAGCCAACCGTAAAAGCAGTTCTGCATCATCCTGGTCAAAATCGAGGATGACCGGTGCAGAAAATCCCCTTAATGCGGAGATGACCGGTTTTTCAGGGATGTCCGTAAAGGTGAAGGCCTGCGTCTGTTGCGACAATTCCAGCATACGTGTGGTGGTTTTTGAGCCGTCATCATTGGTAAGGATCATGTCCTTGCCGTTCTTATCCATGAGGCCAACGGCAACGGGGATTAAGAAAGGCGCTTTTTCGGCTTGGCCGGGTGTTGGAGGGCATGATTGTGTCAATGTAAGCGTCAATGTCTTGGCGGCTTCATCGTAATTGCTTTCGAGTTTGACCCGCGGTGTGCCTGCCTGGCTGTACCAGCGCTCAAACTGGGAGAGGTCTTTGCCATTGGCGTCAGCCATTGCTGCTAAAAAGTCGCTACAGGTCACCGCTTGGCCATCATGGCGCTTGAAGTACAGGTCTAAGCCTTTCCTGAACCCATCGCGTCCCAAGAGGGTCTGGTACATTCGGACGACTTCGGCACCTTTTTCATAGACGGTGACGGTATAGAAATTGTTGATTTCCTGGTAGGAGTCAGGTCGCACTGGGTGGGCCATGGGACCCGCATCTTCTGGGAACTGCGCCTGGCGCAGCACGCGGACGTCTTCAATTCGTTTGACCCAGCGTCCTGTGTCTGAGCCGGTGCGGTCAGCCGAGAATTCCTGATCCCTGAAAACAGTCAGGCCTTCCTTTAATGAGAGTTGGAACCAATCACGGCAGGTGACCCTGTCGCCTGTCCAGTTGTGGAAATATTCGTGGCCGACGACCGATTCAATGTTGGCAAAGTCTGTGTCGGTTGCAATCTTGGGATTGGCTAAGACGTACTTCGTGTTGAAGATGTTGAGCCCCTTGTTTTCCATTGCGCCCATATTGAAATCGGCAACCGCCACGATGTTGAAGCGGTCAAGATCCAGTTCCAGCCCGAACCGTGATTCATCCCAGCGGATACTGTTTTTCAGGGATTCCATTGCGTGCGCTGTTTTATCCAAGTTGCCGTGTTCAACCCAGACCTGCAAGAGGACATCGCGTCCGTCAGCGAGCCTGAAAGTTTCTTCCTGGCAGACTAAGTCACCTGCAACGAGGGCAAAGAGGTAAGACGGTTTGCGGAAAGGATCCTCAAAGACGGCGTAATGCTTGCCGTCAGGCATATCGCCTGATTCAACCAGGTTCCCGTTGGAGAGGAGGACCGGATAGTGGGTTTTGTCAGCCGTTAATTTCACCGTATAGGTCGCCATGACGTCCGGGCGGTCTTGGAAATAGGTGATCTTACGGAAACCTTCTGCTTCGCATTGGGTGAAGAAATTCCCGTTGGAGACGTAAAGTCCCATTAAGGAAGCATTTTTATCTGGATGGATCTGGGTTTTGACGGTCAGTGTGACGTCGTCAGGTGCATTGGGAATGATGAGTTTGCCATCGGCTAATGTGTAGTCATTATCTCCCAGTGTTTTGCCATTTAAGGTGATGTCAATCAGTTCGGGTTCTGACCCATAAAGTGTCAGTGTTTTGTCGTTTTTGTCGTTTACGGCAGGGTTTCGCTTTAATACGGTTGTTGCCGTGACGGTTGTGTTAGAAGGATCCAGTGCAAAATCAAGGTCAACGTGGTCGGTCAAAAAGGTAGGTGCTTTGTAATCAAGGCGGTAGACCGTTTGGATGTTTGCTTCAGTCATGGTTCGTGTGGTTTAGGGAAATTGCTAAAAGCGGACAGGTTATTAATGGATGCCATTATCCACCAAAGTGGCGGCTAATGGCAGGGTGTGAGGATATTTCTGGAAAATAAAAAACCACCGCACCGTTTCCGGCAGGGTGGTTTTTTTAGCACGGGAATAAATCCCGTTAGGCAGATTACTTGATCAGATAAGGGGTACGGTCTTTAGCGTTTGCAATCCACTTTGGTGGTTTGCCACGGCCAGTCCAAGTGCTGCCGGTTGCTGGATCGCGGTATTTTGGAGGAACAGATTCACGCTTTGAACCTTTGCCTGGACGGCTCAAGTCTTTAAGGGTGATGCCATATTCGTCCATTAAGGATTTAATCTGTGCGATGGCACTGGATAATTCCTGTTTACGTGCCTGTTCAGCCTGGATTGTCAATTCTGCAATCTGAGCCTGGATTTCCTGATAAGTTGCCATGGTGTTGCTCCGCTTTGTGTGTTAGCAAAATTGTTTTATTAATAAACGAGGTCATTATAGTCCCAACAATTTCCATAAATAAAGCATTTTTTTCAATAAAGTGTATTGGATTTTCAACAATCCAACAGTTTGCACCGTACTGAAACCAACAAAACGGACGGTATTTCTAGCTTATTGATTTGCTTTTTTTACCTTATATGCTGGTGTTTCAGGGTAGGTAAGGGCAGTAGCAAAAGCAAATGCTTTTTTTCAAGAGGAATTTGTCTTTTAGGGGAGGCAAGCACAGCAATAGGGAACGCTATTTGCGTGTTTTGGATTTGTTATTTATTTTATGTAATGAAATCAATAGGTTATGAATACAATTTTGGCGTTTGAGAAGACTTGCTGGCAACCTATTGTTGGGTGTCCTTTTTGAACGTACTGTGAGGTAAGTTATCGCTTGGGACTTTTAGGATTCTAGATTTTCAGAAATCCAGATTGCGGGGGTGACAATCCGAAATAGCCCTCTTTTACGGTTGTATCTGTTCAATTTCAATAACGCCTTATCCTTGGTAAATAGGAAGGTTGCATTGGCATCATAGGCAATTTCAAGGAATTTCTGGTCGTCGCTGTCTGTGCATAGCGGCAGGAGCGTTTTGTCTTTGGTGGGTACCGTTAAAACGGCGATTGATTGGTCAAAAAGTGCAATAGCCTGATCCTGTTCATTTTCTGATAAGCCAAGTTTTGGGTAAGCCAAAACCCGCAGGAATTCTTCACGGCAGTCTTCGCGGGTTATTGCCGTAAGTTTATGCGTATTGACTGCTTCGAGGACGTGGCTGGAAACGGGGTCTTTGAATACAAAGAAATCTAGACAGATATTCGTATCAAATACGGCTAATGGGGTGGCATTTGGTGAATCCATTTTCAAATGGGTAACATTCAGGTTTCAGAAGGGAAAAGGCTGTCTCAGTTTGTTGTTTGGATTTGCTGGGGGTTATTGTCCTTCGAAAACAAAGCGTCGATGCCTTTGGATTCGAGGATTAACACAATCTGGCGTTGGCCTTTAATGGCTTGGTTCCAACTCGAATATCGCCAGCAGGGTAATAGGTCACCTTCTAGGCCTAATACCGTCGTTTCAAAGAGGAGTTTTGGCCCATTGCCGAAATTGCGGTCAATGCCGGTAAATATTGTTGAGACAGTGAATTTGCCAACTTTGCGCTGTTCAATGATGCGGTTGGCACCGGATTTCATGAATTGTGCCCATTCTTCCATCGAACAGGGAACAGGTTTTTTGCCGGCGAGTTTATAGAGGTGTGCGTCGATTGCATTTTCCGCTTTTTTGGGGGTATTGGTTGTTTCAGGCATTTTGGGCTCCTTCGCATCGATTTTAAACGAATACAGCAATCGGTGTTGTGTTTGGATACGCTATTTTGTCGCTATAATGGTTTGTCATTTGCCCAAGAGGGGTGCTTTTAAAAGGAAAATATGATGGATGTTTATGAAAATCTGAAGGCACGTAATATCACGCTGCCTCCTGTTGCAAAACCTGTTGCGTCTTATGTGATGTATGTCCAGTCGGGCAACCTGGTATACCTGTCCGGCCATTTGGGCAAACAGGATGGCAAACCCCGCGTCGGACAGTTCGGCAAGGATATTACGGTCGAAGAAGGGCAGCGCGTTGCCCGCCAGGCAGCGATTGATATGATTGGTACGTTGCAGGACGCCTGTGGCGGGGACTTGAACCGTGTTAAACGCATTGTCAAGGTTGTCTCTCTCGTGAATTCAACGCCTGATTTTACCGACCATCATCTGGTGACGAATGGCGCCTCCGACCTTTTTGTCGAAGTCTTTGGTGAAGCCGGCAAGCATGCGCGTTCAGCTTTTGGTGTTGCCCAGATCCCAACGGGCGCATGCCTTGAGATTGAACTGATTGCGGAGATTGCCTAAATCCCCGCGGAAACAGTATCTGTAGCCTACTGGGCGTCTTCGGTCACAGGCTCAAGCCCGACGGGGGTGAAGCGTGATTCGACCTGGCGTCCTTTCCGTGCGCGTTTGCTGTTGTAGTCTTTTCCAGCACCGGTGCCGACTTTGACCTGATAGATCTTGCCGTTGCCGGACTGGCAGTTCACATAAAGCCCTGCTTCGGTTGCCGGTAAGATGGCTTTGATTTTTTCGCCGTCTTCCAAGGCAATCAGGGTGGAACCGCGCCCACCGGAAGCCAATGTGCGCAGTTCTGCGCGTTCAAAGACAAGCAACCGTCCGTTTTGTGAGAGTACGGCCAGCCATTGATGGGCATCTTCTAAAACCGCTGGTTTTAAGAGTGAGTCGCCTTCTTCGATATTGATGAAGGCTTTGCCGTTCCGGGTACGGCTTGCCATATCCCCCACAGAGGTGACAAACCCATAACCGGAGGCAAGGGCAATCAGTATCTGGGTGTCGGTAGATCCGGCATGATAGTGGACGATGGTTTCACCACTGCCGACTTCCGCCAGGGAGGTCAGCGGTGTACCATCCCCACGCCCGCCTGGTAGTTGGTGGACAGGTACGGTATAGATCCGGCCGATGTTGGAAAAGGCCAGCAGGACGTCGGTCGTGCGGCATTCAAAAATGCCATAAAGGGCGTCACCTTGTTTAAAAGCCAGGGTAGAGAGGTTCAGTCCATGACCTTGGCGGTTCCTTAACCATCCGTTCTTGGAGACGATGACGGTCACGGGTTCATCAACGACCTGCTGCTCGACCGTGGCTTTTTCTTCTTCCTGGATCAGCGTACGGCGTTTGTCACCGTATTTTTTCTTATCGGATTTGATTTCACGGATGATCAGGTTGCTTAGTGCCGACGGTTTTGCCAGGACATTGCTTAAGTCTTCTTTTTCAGCACGGAGCTCATCAAGTTCTTTTTCAATCTTGATGCTCTCTAAGCGGGCCAACTGCCTGAGCCGGATTTCAAGGATGTCTTCGGCCTGTGTGTCGGTCAAGCCAAACCGTGCCATCAACGCTTCTTTCGGTTTGTCAGCTTCGCGGATGATGCGGATTGCTTCATCAATATTGATGAGGATCAGCATCCGGCCTTCCAGGATATGGATGCGCTCATTGACCTTGCCCAAGCGCCAGCGTGTGCGGCGCCGCACGGTATCAAAGCGGAATTCCACCCATTCTTTCAAGATATGGGTAAGGCCTTTCTGCCTGGGGCGTCCGTCAATGCCGATCATCACGAGGTTGACCGGTGCATTGCCTTCCAGGGAGGTGTGCGCCAAAAGCGTCTGCATGAAGGTTTCAGGATCGATGCGGCGGGATTTGGGTTCCAAGACGATGCGCACTGGCGCGTCGCGGCCGGACTCATCCCGCACGGTGTCCAAAAGGGTTAAGAAGAGCTGTTTTAAGGTGTTTTGTTCAGCTGAGAGCGACTTTTTGCCCGAACGCACCTTGGGGTTTGTGAGTTCCTCAATTTCCTGTAAGACTTTCTGTGTTGAGGTACCTGGGGGTAGTTCGGTGATGACGGCCTGCCACTGGCCGCGTGCAAGTTCTTCAATCGTCCAGCGGGCGCGGACCTTCAGGCTGCCTCGTCCTGTCTTATAGGTTTCTGAAATCGCCGCTTTACTGGAGATGATCTGCCCACCACCAGGGAAATCAGGGCCTGGAAGGATTGCCATCAGCTCGTCATGCGTGAGTTCAGGGTTTTCGATGAGGGCGACAGCGGCGTCAGCTACTTCATTTAGGTTGTGCGGCGGGATTTCGGTAGCCATCCCGACGGCAATACCGGATGCGCCGTTCATCAGCGTCATCGGCAACCGGGCAGGTAGCATCGCTGGTTCTAAGGAAGAGCCGTCATAATTGTCTTGGAATTCAACGGTACCCTGGTTGATTTCTTCCAGTAACAGCCGTGAGACAGGGGTGAGGCGTGCTTCTGTGTAACGCATCGCCGCTGCGCCATCCCCATCGCGGGAACCAAAGTTGCCATGGCCGTCGACCAAGGGGTAGCGCATTGTAAAGTCTTGGGCCATGCGCACCAACGCATCATAGACTGACTGGTCGCCATGGGGGTGGAGTTTGCCTAAGACGTCACCTACAACGGCGGCCGACTTGCGTGGTTTTGCATCAGGCGCCAGTCCCAGTTCATCCATTGCATAGAGGATGCGCCGCTGGACGGGTTTCTGCCCATCACAGACATCGGGCAGCGCCCGTCCCTTCACGACGGAGATTGCATAATCTAAGTAAGCCTGCTCGGCAAAGCGCGCCAGCATCAAGGATTCCTGTGAGGATTCGGTTTCTTTTGGCGTTTCTGGCACTGTTTCAGGCTGAACTATGTCAAACAGGGAGGGTTGCTCGCTCATCTCGTCTTTTCCCATAACTGTTTAGATATCTGCGTCGGCTTCGTTGCCGTGTTCTTCCATCCAGGAGCGTCTTGCCGCCGCTTCACCTTTGCCCATCAGCATCTGGAAGCGTTTAACCGACTCTTCCCGTCCTAAACTGCCGACCAAAACCGGCAAAAGCCGCCGTGTGTCGGGGTTTAATGTTGTTTCCCACAGCTGTTCGGCACTCATTTCGCCTAAGCCCTTAAAGCGGGAGATACCTAAGGCATTGTCTTTATGGCCTTCTTTGTGGAGACGGTCCAAGGTGCGTGTCAATTCGGATTCGTCCAACGCATAGAGTTTCTGGACGGGTTTCCTTCCCTTGGCTGGGGCATCGATACGGAAAAGCGGTGGCCTTGCGACATAGATGTTGCCGTTTTCAATGAGCTTGGGGAAGTGCCTGAAAAAGAGTGTCAAAAGCAGTACTTGGATGTGGGAGCCGTCCACGTCCGCGTCGGACAGGATACAGATTTTGCCGTAGCGCAGCCCGGAAAGGTCAACATCATCATCAACGCCATGCGGGTCGACACCGATGGCAACCGAAATGTCATGGATTTCCTGGTTCGCAAAGAGCCGGTCGCGGTCGGTTTCCCAGGCGTTCAATACTTTGCCGCGCAATGGCAGGATGGCTTGGTATTCCTTGTCGCGTCCCATTTTGGCGGAGCCGCCTGCCGAGTCCCCTTCAACAAGGAAGAGCTCATTCCTTTGAGTATCGTGTGATTCGCAGTCAGTGAGTTTGCCTGGTAAGACAGCAACGGACGAAGATTTACGTTTTTCAATTTTTTGCAGCTGGCGCATCCGGGCTTGGGCCTGACGGATGGCGAGTTCTGCGAGTTTGCGCCCATATTCGACGTTCTGGTGCAACCACTGTTCAAAGACCGGGCGCGTGCAGTGGGAAATCAGCCGTACCGCATCGCGGGAATTCAGTTTTTCTTTGACTTGGCCTTGGAACTGCGGATCCAAGACGCGGGCAGAGAGCACAAAAGAAACCCGGGCAAAGACGTCTTCCGGCAGGAGCCTGACGCCTTTAGGCATCAATGAATGGATTTCGGTAAAGCTTTTGACTGCATTGAAAAGCCCGTCACGCAGGCCGTTTTCATGCGTGCCACCGGCAGGTGTCGGGATCAGGTTGACATACGATTCACGTACCTGCGGACCTTCAGCTGTCCAGACAACGACCCAAGAGGCGCCTTCGCCTTCGGCAAATTCTTCTTCCTCTGCATTGGCGTAATGCTCACCTACAAAAGGTGGAATGACCGTGTCTTCGTCAGAGACGAGCCCCAATGACTCAAATAGGTAACCTTTCAGACCATCGGCATAATGCCAAGTCTCGGTCTTCCCGTCAGGCTGTGTCAGGGAAACAGTCAGACCCGGCAGCAGGATCGCTTTAGAGCGAAGCAGGTGTTTCAACTCCGCTTGAGGGATTGCCAGGTCGTCAAAATAGGTGGCATCCGGCCAGACGGTAATCCGGGTGCCCGTTTTTTTCTCGCGCCGCGGCAGTGGCGTTGACGTTAAGGGGGAAGAGACTTCCCCATCGGTAAAGGCGATATGGTGTTCGGCTTTGTCGCGCCAGACGGTAACATCAATCTTTTTTGATAAGGCGTTGGTGACTGACACACCCACCCCATGCAGACCACCTGAAAATGCATAGGCGGAGTCGGCACCTTTGGCGAACTTCCCGCCGGAATGCAGTTGGGTGAATACGATTTCAACGGTCGGTATCCCTTCTTCGGGATGGATGCCAACGGGAATCCCGCGGCCGTTGTCTTCCACTGTGACACTGCCATCTGGGTTTAATGTGACGGTGATGGCTGAGCACCAGCCGCCGATGGCTTCATCAGATGCGTTGTCGATGACTTCAGTAATGATGTGTAACGGATTCTCTGTCCGTGTATACATGCCGGGGCGTTGGCGGACGGGTTCAAGGCCTTTTAAGACCTTGATGGATTCTTCACTGTATGCGGTATTCTTTTCTGCCATAAAGATTGCCAGGCTATCAGCCGACTAAGGGGATTTTTAAGCGGGATTGTACAACGAGGGGCGATGATACGCCAAAAAAGGGGAAGGGGGCACTTGTTCCTGTGAATGGGGCAGCGCAAAGTATCCAATCGAAGCCTTTTGGGGGTTTAGTGTGGCATTTGGTTTTTTTGTTGTCGTGTTGTCGTTGAAAACATTGAAAAATGCCGGTTTTTTCTTGGCGCTAAGCCCTGTCTTCGTATATAATTGCATGACATTACAGGTTTCGCCCGCCAGCAATGGGGGCAGAAGGAAGAAACGGATGGGCTTTAGCCCATTTTTTTTTCATTATGCCCAGTAAACATTGCCAGGTTGTGCGTGGCGTATCACTGTTATTGGAACAGGAGCATTGATTGTTAGAAGAACTGATTGAGAAGACAGTATCCGGCTGTGGCTACGAACTCGTGGATATCGAGCGTGCGCCAGGCGGGATTTTGCGTGTTTATATTGACTGCCTCCCTGAGAAAGCAGTCACGGGTGGTATTTCCCTGGATGACTGTGAATTGGTCAGCCGGCAGCTTTCCTATGCCTTGATGGTGGAAGATGCCGATTATGACCGTTTGGAAGTCTCCTCCCCAGGGCTTGATAGGCCACTGCGCAAATTCCAGGATTTTGTCCGTTTTGTGGGGGCAAAAGCCTGGGTCAGGCTACGCCGTCCCGTTGAGGGCATCAACCGTAAGACGTTTGAGGGTACCCTTTTGGAACCGGAAGGCGATGAAATCGGCCTTGAATACGACAATCCGGACGGTAAAACCTGTTCCGTATTACATTTCACCATCCCGGATATCGACCGGGCACACCTGGTTCCCCAGGTGAATTTTAGGAGCGGCAAAGCATGAGTCTTGAAATTCTTCAGTTAGTGGATGCGCTGGCGCGCGAAAAGAATGTTAGCAAGGAAATTGTTCTGGAAGCGTTGGAACACGCGATGGCCCTTGCGACCAAGAAGCGTTACCCAGGTGATGTCGACATCCGTGTTGCTATTGACCGTGATACCGGTGAACGTGAATCCTTCCGCCGCTGGAAGGTGGTTCCAGATGAAGCCGGGCTGCAGCAGCCGGATCAGGAAATCCTGTACTTCGAAGCCAAGGAACAGTTCCCAGACATCGAAGTGGGCGAATACATTGAAGAACCGATTGAATCGGCTGACTTCTTGGGACGCCGTTTTGCGCAGGATACGAAGCAGATTGTGTTGCAGCGTATCCGTGATGCCGAACGTGAACAGAACTTGAATGATTTCTTGGATCGTGGTGAGACAATCGTAAACGGTGTCATCAAACGGATGGAAAAGGGTGATGCGATCGTTGAATTCAGCAAGGTCGAAAGCCGGCTGCCACGCGACCAGATGATCCCTAAGGAAAACCTGCGTGTCGGTGACCGGGTTAGCGCCAGCATCCTGCGCGTTGACCGTACGCCTCGTGGTACCCAAGTGCTTTTATCCCGTACGTCGCCTGACTTCATCAAGCAGCTTTTTGCACGGGAAGTCCCGGAAATTGAAGATGGCCAGTTGGAAATCAAGTCCGCTGCGCGCGATCCTGGCATCCGCGCGAAGATTGCCGTCCATGCGTTGGATCGCCGTATTGATCCAATCGGTACCTGTGTTGGTATCCGCGGTTCACGTGTGCAGGCTGTTACCGGTGAATTGTCCGGTGAACGTGTTGATATCGTCCCTTGGTCTGAAGACCCAGCACAGTTTGTGATTGGCGCCTTGGCACCGGCTACCGTGACTTCGATTGTGGTGGATGAAGACCAGCACTCGATGGATGTGATTGTTGACGAAGAGAACCTTGCGATTGCCATCGGCCGTAATGGACAGAATGTCCGCCTAGCGACAGAACTGACTGGTTGGAAAATCAATATCATGACCGATGAAGAGGCGGATGAAAAGAATGCGCAGGAACGCGCTGTACTCCAGGATCTTTTCATGAAGAAGCTGGACTTGGATCAGGAAGCCGCAGACGTCTTGATTGATGAAGGGTTTACGACGATTGAAGAAATTGCGTATGTCCCGATGGAAGAACTGCTTGAAATTGAAGCGTTCGATGAAGAGACCTTGAAGGAACTGCGCCAGCGGGCACGCGATGTTTTCGTCAACGAAGAAATCGCTTATGAAGACGCCACGAAGGATATGGAAGAAGCACTCAAGGATCTTGCAGGGATGACGAGTGTGGTTGCAACGAAGCTGGGCAATGCTGGAATCCTGACGGTGGAACGCTTTGCAGGACTCGCTTATGACGAGTTTGGGGCGATTTTGGCACTGCCTCAGGAACGTGCACGCCAGCTGCTTGAAAACGAGCTTGCTGATGTGACTGACGAAGAGCAGGACGCTATTGACGCGGCTTATGATGATAAGGCAAGGGAATTGCAGGATGCAGCCCGTGCATTGATGGAATCCAGGTAATGGGAGCCATAAGGAAACATAAGGAAAAGAAGAACCATGGCAACTAATACTCCAGCTGAAAAGCGCAAGATATCCATCTCAAGGAAAGAAACCAGTGAAATCCGCCAGGCTGATGCGGCGGGGCGTTCACGGACTATCCAGGTGGAAGTCCGTAAGAAACGCACGATCGTTAGGCGTGATGAAAAAGAAGCCGTGCGTGCTGAGATTGCACGCCGCAAGGCTGTGCCTGTCATTGACGAGGCTGAAAAGCGACGTCGTGAGGAAGAAGCCCGCCGTCAGGCTGAACTGATTGCGCGCCAGGAAGCGGATGCGCGCGAAAAGAAAGAACAGGAAAGGGCTAAGGCAGAAGCTGAAAAGGCTAAGGCCGAAGCAGAGCGCCAGGCGGCTGAAAAGAAAGCGGCTGAAGAGGCGGCTAAGGAAGCAGCCGCTAAGGAAGCCGCCGCCAAGGAGGCGGCGAAAAAGGCAGCAGAAGCTACCGCTGCGCCTGTAAAGGAAGAACCGAAACCTGCGCCAGCACCCGCACCAGCACCTGTAAAAGAAGTGAAGGCGCCTGAAACGCCGAAGCCACCTCAGGAATCCGAAGAAGAAAAAGAACGCCGCCGCCAGGAAGTGGAACGTGCGCGTAAGGCGGTTGAAGATGAAGTGGCGCAGATTAAAGCCATGATGAGTGGTGTGCCGCCAAGGAAACCGCCAAAACCCAAGGCTGAACCTCCTAAACCTGTTGCTGAAAAGGCCAAACCCGCCGAAAAGAAAGTGGCTGAGAAGAAAGATGCCAAGGGAGAAGAGCCTTCCCGTAGTGAGAAGGGTGACAAGGGAGGCAAGCGCAGTGACCGCAAAGGCCGCGGCAATAATAACGGCGGCTGGCAAGATGAACCGACCAAGAAACGTGGCTCGGGTATGAAAACCCGCGGCGGCGATATGGGCAACGACCGTGAAGGCGGTCGCAGTGGCAAGTCGGGCAAGAACCGTCGCCATCAGGTTGAACGCGAAAGCAATTTCCATCAACCGACTGAAGCGATTGTCCATGACGTCCATGTGCCAGAAACCATTACGGTTGGTGAATTGGCTCATAAGATGGCTGTGAAGGCATCAGAAGTCATCAAACAGATGATGAAGTTGGGGCAGATGGTTACGATCAACCAGGTCTTGGATCAGGAAACAGCAATGATCTTGGTTGAAGAAATGGGACACAATGCGATTGCCGCCAAGATCCAGGATGCAGAATCTGCCCTGGAAGACATGGATCTGGGCAAGAACGCGGAAAAACTGCCACGTGCACCAGTTGTGACGGTCATGGGGCACGTTGACCATGGTAAGACGTCGCTATTGGATTATATCCGCCGTACAAAGATTGCTTCTGGCGAAGCCGGTGGGATTACCCAGCACATTGGTGCATACCATGTGAAGACCAAACGCGGCATCATTACCTTCCTGGATACCCCGGGGCATGAAGCGTTTACCGCAATGCGTGCCCGTGGTGCCCAGGCAACTGATATTGTTATCCTGGTGGTGGCCGCCGACGATGGTGTGATGCCACAGACCAAGGAAGCAATCGCCCACGCAAGGGCAGCCAATGTGCCGATTGTCGTTGCAATCAACAAGATTGATAAACCAGGTGCCAACCCAGACCGTGTGACCCAGGAACTGGTTGCTGAAAACGTCCTGCCGGAAGAATACGGTGGTGATGCGCCATTTATCCATGTGTCTGCGAAGACCGGTCAGGGTATTGATGACCTGCTGGAAAATGTCCTCCTGCAGGCTGAAATCCTGGAACTCCAGGCACCGGTAGATGCGATGGCACAAGGTATCGTCATTGAAGCAAGGCTTGATAAGGGGCGCGGTCCTGTGGCTACTGTCCTGGTTCAGTCTGGGACGTTGCACCGTGGCGATGTCGTCCTGGCAGGTCCCGAATATGGGCGTGTCCGTGCGATGCTCGATGAAAACGGCCGCAGCATTACCGATGCAGGTCCAAGTATCCCGGTTGAAATCCAGGGGATTTCTGGTGTGCCATCGGCTGGTGAAGAAATTATTGTCTTGAACGATGAACGTAAAGCCCGTGAAATTGCGCTTTTCCGCCAGGGTAAGTTCCGTGATGTGAAACTGGCTAAACAGCAGGCGGCTAAACTCGAAAACATGTTTGACCAGATTGCTGAAGGCGAAGTCAAGACGCTGCCATTGATCATCAAGACGGACGTCCAGGGTTCCCAGGAAGCGCTGTCTGCGTCGCTTTTGAAGCTTTCAAACGACGAAGTCCGTGTCCAGGTGATTCATGCGGCAGTTGGTGGCATTACCGAAACCGACGTCAACTTGGCTGTTGCATCCAAGGCGGTCATCATCGGCTTTAATACCCGTGCTGATGCACAGGCTAGGAACCTGGCTGAAGCCAATGGTATCGATATCCGCTACTACAACATCATCTATGATGCGATTGATGATGTGAAAGCGGCGATGTCCGGTATGCTCGCCCCTGAAAAACGCGAAACGGCACTGGGTTTGGTCGAAATCCGTCAGGTCATCCACGTCAGCAAGGTGGGTTCCATTGCTGGTTGCTTTGTCATGGAAGGCTTGGTTCGCCGTGGGGCGCCAGTCCACCTGTTGCGTGACCATGTCGTAATCTGGACGGGTGAGATTGATTCCCTGAAACGCTTCAAGGATGACATGAAGGAAGTCAAAGCTGGCTTTGAATGTGGTCTGACCTTGAAAGGTTACAACGACATCCAGGAAGGCGACCAGATTGAAGTCTTTGAAATCCAGGAAATCGCCCGTACGCTGTAATATGGTTTTTTATGCTGAAAGGAGGGCATTATGGTAAAACGTAAACGTGCAATCCCTGACCGTGTCCTGCGTATTGCCGACCAGATCCAGCGGGATTTGTCGGACATTATCTTTTCAGAACTGAAGGATCCAGATGTTGGGATGGTCACCATCACGGAAGTGAAGCTGACCCCTGATTATGCCTTGGCAAAAGTCTTTTATACGATGCTGGATGACAATCCTGAGAAACTCGAAATTACTCAGAAAAGCCTTTCGCGCGCATCGGGCTTTTTGCGTAATGAGCTGGGCAAGCGTCTGCATATCCATACGCTGCCCACGCTCACCTTTGTCTATGACAGTTCCATCAAAGACGGTATTGCATTGATGAAGTTGATTGAGAAGGCCAATGAAACCCATGTGCCGGATGATGAACCCGCATAAAGGACATCTGGTCAGTTTTTAATGTATGGAAAAGCAAGTACGCCGCGCACCCCGTCTCGATTTGGACGGGGTTCTTTTATTGGATAAGCCCAAAGACATCACAAGCAACGATGCCTTAATCCGGGCGAAACGCCTCTTCAATGCCAAGAAGGCAGGGCATACGGGGACTTTGGATCCCTTTGCAACAGGCCTCCTGCCGCTTTGCTTTGGGGAAGCGACCAAGTTTTCCCAAGACCTGTTGGATGCGGATAAAACGTACGACACAGTCGTCAAATTGGGGAAAGTGACTGATACAGGGGATACCGAAGGGCTGGTTTTAAGGACGGCAAAAGTCCCCAGTCTGACGTTATCCGATATTGAAACCGTGTTGGATCGTTTCCGTGGGGCAATCAAGCAGGTGCCGCCGATGTATTCGGCCCTAAAGCGTGATGGTAAACCGCTTTACGAATATGCGCGCGAAGGGATTACTGTCGAACGCGCAGCACGCGATGTCATCATCCACGAGTTGCGCCTGGTGGATTGGCAGATGCCTTTCATGACATTGTCCGTGACATGCAGCAAAGGCACTTATATCCGCGTGCTGGGTGCAGATATTGGCGAAGCCATCGGTTGTGGTGCACACCTGGTTGCGTTGCGCCGTACCCGAGTCGGGGAGTTGTCCTTATCTGATGCCATTGAACTGGAGTTGCTTCAGAATGCATCCGGGGATGGTGCATCATTGGCCAGCCAGTTCCTAAAGCCGGTTGACTGGTTGCTTGCCCAATCTCCCGCTGTGACGTTGGATGAGGCCTTGGCAAAACGCTACCGCCACGGGCAGCGCCTTTCCCCTGTGAAAGAGGGCATTGATGTCCCACAGGGTGCTGGCCGTTACCGGATTTATGGTCCGGAAGGTGTGTTCTTGGGGACAGCCAAGCTCCGCGACGACGGTATTTTGGCGCCGGAGCGCCTTGTCGCGCTCAGAGAGCATTAAATCAGTTAAAATACTCAGTTTCCCAAATTTCAAAGAGAAGTAAACCCTATGTCTGAACCAAAACGTGCCATCCGTAATGTAGCGATCATCGCCCATGTCGACCATGGCAAGACCACGTTGGTGGACCAGCTGCTGCGCCAGTCTGGGACTTTCCGTGAAAACCAGTCCGTTGAAGAACGTGTGATGGACTCCAACGACCTGGAAAAGGAACGTGGCATTACCATCCTGGCCAAGAACTGTGCTGTTGAATATGAAGGTACGCACATCAATATCGTCGATACCCCGGGACATGCAGACTTCGGCGGCGAAGTTGAACGCGTCTTATCGATGGTTGACTCTGTCCTGTTGCTTGTCGATGCTGTTGAAGGGCCGATGCCGCAGACACGTTTTGTGACACGTAAGGCACTGGGCCTGGGGCTGAAACCGATTGTGGTGATCAACAAGATCGACCGGCCAGGTGCCCGCCCAGACTGGGTGATTAATGCGACGTTTGATTTGTTTGACAAGCTGGGTGCCGATGAAGAACAGCTGGACTTCCCGGTTGTCTATGCGTCTGCCTTGAACGGTTATGCAGGGCTTGAAGAAGATGTCCGCTCAGGCGACATGCGTCCGCTCTTTGATGCAATCCTGAAATATGTGCCAGTGCGTGATGCTGATGTTGATGGGCCGTTTCAGATGCAGATTTCTTCGCTCGACTATTCTACCTATGTTGGCAAGATCGGTATCGGGCGTGTGAATCGCGGACGTGTACGTGGTAACCAGGATGTCATCGTGATGAATGGTCCTGATTCAAAGCCTATCAAGGCGCGCGTCAACCAGGTACTCTCTTTCAAGGGGCTCGAACGTAAGGTTATCGATGAAGCGTCTGCTGGCGACATTATCCTGATCAATGGTATTGAAGACATTGATATCGGTTCCACATTGTGTGATCCGGAAACGCCGGATGCGCTACCGATGCTCAATATTGATGAACCGACTTTGACGATGAATTTCATGGTCAATACGTCTCCGTTTGCCGGCCGTGAAGGGAAGTTTGTCACGAGCCGTCAGCTGCGTGAACGCTTGGAACGTGAATTGAAGTCTAATGTGGCATTGCGTGTTTCCCCGACAGATGATGATACGGTTTTTGAAGTGTCCGGCCGTGGTGAATTGCACCTGACGATTCTGATTGAAAACATGCGCCGCGAAGGGTATGAGTTGGCGGTTTCCCGCCCACGTGTCGTCTACAAGACGATTGACGGTGTCAAGCATGAACCGTATGAAGCGTTGACGGTTGATGTCGATGAAGAAAACCAGGGGGGCGTTATGGAAGAACTCGGCCGCCGCCGTGGGGATCTGCAGGACATGCAGCCTGACGGCAGGGGCAGGGTACGCTTGGAATACCGGATTCCTGCTCGTGGATTGATTGGTTTCCAGAGTGAATTTATGACGCTGACGCGTGGTACCGGTATCATGAGCCATGTCTTTGACGGGTATTCCCCAGTTGACCCGGGTAACGACAAGGTAGGACGCCGCCGCAATGGGGTGCTTATTTCCGGTGTTGGTGGCTCTGCGGTTGCCTATGCCATCTGGAAGCTGCAGGACCGTGGCCGCATGTTTGTCAGCCACAACGATCCTGTCTATGAAGGCATGATTATCGGCATCCATTCGCACGACAATGACATTGTCGTCAATCCAATCAAGGGTAAACAGTTGACGAACATCCGTGCATCTGGAACCGATGAAGCCATCCGTCTTGTTCCACCTGTCCAGATGTCGCTGGAATATGCGGTTGAGTTCATTGAAGATGATGAACTTGTCGAAATCACGCCAAGCAGCATCCGTATCAGGAAGCGCCTGTTGACGGACATCGAACGCCGTCGTGAACGCCGTGCGTAATTTCGGATATCATTAGGAGATACAAACCCACCCTTAGCGGTGGGTTTGTTTTTTAATCGGAATTGCACGTTATTTTGCGTAATCAGCAGGATTATTTTTTTAACTTTAAGGTTTTATACAGGAACCGTCCAGGTTGGCTTTTTGTGCAACTAAAGTCATCCTGAAAAACAGGGATGCGTACGTATTGGCCTGATAGGGAGCCTGTGCAGGAGGTTGAAGATGAACAAGACTGAATTGGTCGAATACATGGCAAGGAAGGCAGACATTTCTAAGGCGTCTGCTGCCCGGTGCCTTGATGCTGTGTTGGAAGCGATTACAGAGAGCCTCGAAAAAGGCGAGCCTGTGACACTGGCGGGTTTTGGTACGTTCAGTGTTGGGGAGCGTATGGCGAGGATGGGGCGCAATCCCCGTACCGGCGAAGCAATCCAGATTCCGCCCTCTGTCCTGCCAAAATTCAAGCCTGCCAAGGCACTGAAGGATGCGGTCAACTGACCCACTGCCCGGAAAATCTACGTTTTTGAGAAGCAATAAGGGCCAACAGGCTTTAGGAATCCTTTGGGGCTAAGACGGAGAGGCCTTCCCAGAATGTGTATATCCCCGGCTGGATAAAACGGATACTTATACACATTCTTATACTTAGTTGAAAGCGGATTCTTTGGCCTTTTTTGGGGTGCTGACTCCGTCTGTACACTGGTCTTGTGTGTGCATAACTGTATGATTTACAAAAGAATTTGATGTCTATTGATGGTATTTTCTGGATAATATGGTTGGTGGAAAGAAATACCATCAGGAAAACCATCGATAGGCGCCGGGGAGATGGGGCAACACGAATGGCATGGTGCCGTAATTGATTGAAAAATAAGAAAATCCCGTAGGTCTTTCGAACCTACGGGATCAGGCATTGGCGGAACGGACGGGACTCGAACCCGCGACCCCCGGCGTGACAGGCCGGTATTCTAACCAACTGAACTACCGCTCCTAAAATCGGTCTATTGACTGTTTGGTGGGTGCTGAGAGGGTCGAACTCCCGACATTCGCCTTGTAAGGGCGACGCTCTACCAACTGAGCTAAGCACCCTTTTGCTTATCCAGTCAACACTGATAACTTAACGTCGTCAGAAGTATAATTATATTTCTCATAGAATAAAAAGGCAATCTTTATTCTATGAATGATATCTAATTTCTTAGTGTAAGCGATAAAAAACAACACTTCTTCAGGAAACGGGGAAGCCAGGCGAAATTTTGGTCTCCCCGTGTATTGCAATTATGCAGCCTGTCTTTTCTTGGTGTGTCAGAACTTGTGCGTAATGCCGATCTGGTAACTCGTTACCTTGTCTTGCCCTGTGCGCAGGTCTGGATAATAGGTATTGTATGCAACCGATGCCATTTCATCATCTGCATCCAGGTAAGACACATTTGCGTAGAGTGACGTGCGTTTGGACAGGTTGTAGGTATAACCCAAGGCGTATTTGTTTGCCTTGCTGTCTTTGCCATACTCAATCTTGCCATGGTTGTACGATGCGTTGACCGTGTGTGGGCCTTGGCGGTATTGGAGGCCGACAATCGCATTCCTTTCATTGATCGAATGGTCGAGTCCGTTGAAGATATCGACGGCTGCGTCTTTACCCAATCCATTAAATGCCTGTAGGGACATTGTTTCATAACCGGCTGACACCTTCAGGCTGCCCCAGCTGGCGTCAGAAAACGTATAAGCTGCCCCGATGTTCCATTTGTAGGAGTCGTTTGAGTCGACAATCTTTTCGTAGTTGCCCAGGATGTCGAAGCCACCGTTGGTATACCTGGCGCCGACAAGCCAGCCGTCATTGTCGATATGATATTCTTTCAGGTAATCGCCGCCTAAATCTCGGGAACGTGAATTGGTGTTCTGTCCGAGGGTATAAGCCAGGCCGAACCTGAAGCCGTTCCAGTTCGGGCTGTCATAGCGGATGGTTTTTGCGTTCACTTCTGAATCGACCAGTGTATAGAGTCCAGCACTGACGCCGTTCTGTTCGAAAGGGTCGATTGACCGGTAGTTCTCAATTGCGTAGTTGACCACACGGCCAATGTGGATGTTCCCCCAATTCTGGCTTCTCAAACCGATATTCGCGACACTCTGCCATTCCGGTGGTACCCAGACTAGGCTCTTGTTGCCTGTTGTGAGCACGTCATTCATCCGCATGGACTGGTCTTGGTAGTTGGGATGGCGGGCACCACGTGTACCATCACTCATATTTATGCAATGCTCTAAGTTGAATTCCGCTGTCAGTCCGTCACCCAAGTCTTCTGTTCCACGGAACCCCATGCGGCTGTCGACATTGCTGCCAACCCGGAGGTCAGAGCCTGTTGATTTTGAGTACCCACTATCTAAAAGGCCATAGACGGTGATATGGCCTTGGGCATATGCCGAACCGGCAAAGGCACCTAGCAATGTACAGGCCAGAAGCGTTTTTTTCATTGGGGAATCCTTGTTTTTATTATTTTTAATATGTCCATGCAGACATCTTCGTTTTATGTAACCAGAAGGGCGTGGACCTGAAAAAAGAAAAAAAGCATCATACCCGTAAAAGGATATGTGTGTGACGATGACGCTCTGGTCTGTTGCTTACGGGCGACATTTTAATAGCCAGCCGCTGCGTCTGCTTCTGCCTTGCGTTTGAGTTTATTCGTCTCGCGGAGGAGGAAGTATATGAAAAGGACTGCCGTCATGCTCCAAGTCAGCGGGAATGTCCAGAAAATCACGAAGATGTCGTAGATGTAATAATGCAGCATTACGGTAATAAAGACAATCCTGAATAGGCACCAGATGGCAAGCACGACACCCATCGCAATCACAGGTCTGCCGAACCCACGCAGGATACCAATAGAGCAGTGGTCGATTGCCAGGACAAAGGCAAAGAGGGCGGCAATCTTGATCTGGGAAGCGCCGTAATAGATGACTTCCTGGTTTTCGCTGAAAAGCCTGACGAAAAACGATGCCCCGAAAAAGAGGATGACGCCGACAATCTGCGCGGCAATAATCGAGCAGATGAGCCCGAACCGGATGCCGCCCATGACGCGGTCTGTTTTGTTGGCTCCTAGGTTCTGGCTGACAAATGTCGCTAACGCCATCGAAAAGCACATAATCGGCAGGAAAGCGAAGCCTTCAATTTTCATATGCGTCCCGCAACCTGCCATGGCCGTTGCGCCAAACAGGTTGATGTTGCCTTGCACCACAATATGCGAGATGGACGTCACTGAGTTCTGGATGCCAGAGGGGAAGCCTTGTGAGATGACATTGCGTAACATGGGCATGTCGATTTTTATCGCACTGATTGAAACGCCGTAGGGATGGCCTTGCCTGCCGAGGCGTATCAATTTACTGAAAACCAGGAGTGCTGACAGCCCTTGCGAAAGGACCGTTGCCAATGCGGCACTGCCTACACCGCCACCCAAGCCCCAGATGAAAACCAGATCCAGGATGACGTTGCTGATGGCGGAGATGATCAGGAAAATCATCGGGCTTCGGCTGTCACCAATAGACTGCAGGATGCAGGCACCAAAGTTGTACAGGACAACGGTGATGCATCCTAAGGAATAGATCCTGAAGTACAGGACAGAGTGTGGCATGACGTCGTCCGGCGTTGCCATCAGCTCCAGAAGCCATGGTGTGAAAAAGAACCCTAATGCTGCCAGGGTAAGGCCGCAGATCAAGCCGATGGCAACGGTTGTATGGACAGCCTTATGCAGACGTTCTTTATCTTGTGCACCAAAAAAACGGGCAATCACGACACCGGCACCGGCTGAAATACCGAAGATGAAACCTGTCATCAGGAAAATCATGCTGCCGCTTGAGGCGACGGAAGCGAGTTCCTGGTCACCTAAGACGTTGCCAACGATGAGTGTGTCGACTGCATTGTAAAGTTGTTGGAAGACACTGCTGATAAACATAGGCATGGCAAAGAGCAACATCTGTTTTGGGATGCTGCCTTCGGTGAGTCCGCGGTATTTTTGCGTTGCCATTGTTTGAGCAGTTTTTGGGGGTTTCAAACTTTAAGCATACCCGAAAAGTGTCTGCTACATAACATCGCCAGGCGGGGTGCCTTGTGCCTTTTGTCAGAAAATTTCGTATGTGTGGCTCCAGAATCCAGAAAACCCGTTATAATTGAGCCTCAAGTTGCGATGCAACGGTTTCAAGGTTCGGAGCGGTAGTTCAGTTGGTTAGAATACCGGCCTGTCACGCCGGGGGTCGCGGGTTCGAGTCCCGTCCGTTCCGCCACCGACCAAAAATAGACCGTATCAACACGGTCTGTTTTTTTATAGAAATCATAGGTTTCCTTCTTTGAACCGTATAATGCGGTCATAGCGAATATCGCTGAGTTTCGGTCAAATGAGTATACAGATGTGTATATATTTGACTTGTACTGGATTGCATATACACATTCTAGGAGGGGATCATGGCAACACGTCTCAAAAGGCAACTCACCGACAGGCAGATAAAGAACGCCAAACCTGATGCTGCCAAGCCATACCGTCTGACTGATGGAGAAGGCCTGTTTTTGGAAGTAACCCCAACAGGTTCCAAAATCTGGCGCATGCGTGCCCGGATAAACAATAAGCAGGTACTCCTTACTATTGGGAAGTATCCAGCAGTACAGCTTGCCTCAGCTCGTAAAGATTGTGAAGAAGCACATACCTTAATCCAGCAGGGTCTTGACCCAAGGCTGGTCAAGAAGGAAAAACGGGATCAGCTTGCGGCTGCCGCTGCCAACACGTTTGAAAACCTCGCCAGGGAGTGGCATGAAAATAAGCTGACAGGCTGGAAAGAAAAAACGGCTAGCGACATCATCCACCGGCTCGAGCGTGAGGTTTTCCCTGCAATCGGCAGAATACCAATATCCGAAGTCACCCATAAACAGATTATTGCCCTGTTGCGGACGATTGAGTCCAGAGGGGCTTTTGAGATTGCAAAGCGTACCAAGGCTAACATTTCGCGAGTTTTCAGCTATGCCGTCCAGGTTGGTGCGGCGAACCGGAATCCGGTTGCGGATCTTGTGGATGTCCTCAAACCGGCTCCGAAGAGGCATTTCAATGCCATCAAGCCCGACGAACTCCCAGACCTCTTGAGAGCCTTTGACAGCAATCAGGCAAGGTTGTTTCCTGTTACACGCATCGCTTTCAATCTGCTGATGTTGCTGTTCATGCGGACAAGTGAACTTATCGAGGCGGAGTGGTCTGAAATTGACCTGGGTAAAGGTGTCTGGATTATCCCTTGGCAAAGGATGAAGATGGGCAAGCGCAAAATCAATCCAGATATGACAGACCACCGTATAGACCTTCCTGAGCAGGCTATTGCCCTGCTGAAAGAGTTGCATCAGTTTACAGGACATAGGAAGTACCTGTTTCCTAGCCAGAGGGATCCCAATGACAAACCAATGAGCAACGGTGCAATCCTGATGGTGCTGAAGCGCTTGGGTTATCGGGGGCGGATGACCGGCCATGGTTTCAGGACACTCGCAGTAACTGCGTTGGAAGAGCAGGGATTCAGGCGTGAGGTATTGGATAAGCTGCTGGCTCACAAGGAACGCAACCAGGTGCAGGCGGCCTATTTCAGGCCGGAATTCCAGCAGGAACGGAAGCAGGTACTGCAGGCGTGGGCAGATTACATCGATACCCTCCGTAGCAGGAACCATTCCCGGCTTCTCAAGGCGGCATGACAGGACATGGGAGGTAGCATGCAGGAACACAGGCTCTTCAAGGTCTTTGACCCAATACTCACTTATGAGAAAGACAGACTCCTGGATTGGATCGGCAATCCGGATAGCGATATCAAAAATACCCATGATTTCGTCGATGCAGGAGGACACCGTATCAACTTTGATTTTGTACCTGAAAGGTATCGGAGTGACCTTTATGTGCTCGGGCATTACTTCTATAACATGATTGGTGAGCTTGGTGCTGGCAGGCTGGAAGCCTACATTGCCATGACCCCGCAGGAATTCCAAGAAGCTACAATCATTGCCAAGAACAGGCTGAAGTCTTATGCGCTGGGTTCGGATGGTGGAAAGAGTGACCCAGAATTCCTTGAAGAAATCGACAGGATCCTGAAGAGCCCTGAAAGCTTGTGCGCATACATGCACGAGAATCTGCAGGACTTATTCAATGACGGTTGCAGGCTGCCCTATAAGAAGAAAATTGAGAAAATCGTATACATGAAAGCTGACGTGCCATTGCTTGCAACCACCACATGGACTGTTGCTGACGAAAAGACCAAACGGGTCTTTGAGGAAGCTTATGCGGTTGCATTGACCGGCATCCTGCTTCAGCTCGACGACATATTGTCAGGGCTCTTTGCCAATGATGCTCTTACGGTACTCCAGAAAGTTATGCCCTTTATGGATACATACTACCTGTTGGATGCCCAGACAGTAGCGTTCTTACAGGAATTCAACAGGAAAGTGTTCTATTCAGAAATAGGTCGTAAAGGTGGGAAGGCAGGACGCCAGATTGACCCAGCCAAGTTCGAGAAGAGCCTAGATGAGCATGTTCGCAAGCACGGTATAGGTAACATCACTAATACTTTTGATGCCCAGGCATCCGAGATTTTCCACGTCCAGAAGGAGACTGCCTCGAAAAAGCGCCAGAAAATCCTCAGGGAGCGGAAGGCAAGGGAAGGGACACATAAAAAAACTGACATAGCAAGCGAACTTTGTGCCTTCTAGCCCTTTCCGTTATCGCTTGTAATGACCTCCATGGCACGGGAACAGGTTCCGTGCCGTTAAACCAATACCAACAATGGAGGTACAGATGGAAACATCAACCCATACCGATTCAGACGGCATCCTTGCTGGCCGTCCACGCCCAATATCTTGGGTTACCGCATTTATCGGCAAATCCAAACAGACCATCTACCGCTGGGAGTCACAGGGACAGTTCCCGAAACGGGTAAGGCTCGGAGCCAATTCAGTTGCCTGGCTTGAATCGGAAGTCAGGGAATGGCTTGCCAGCCGCCAACGTGTAGGAAAGTCCTAACCGGTTCGGTGAATCTACTAAATGGTGTTTCGTGAGTTCCGTCAAGAACACATGGAACACCAACAAGTGATGGAATTGCATGAAAACTTCAGGAAGACCAAGTGAACAAGGATGGTAGATATGGAAACCAAGATTTCAAGGAAGGCTTCACGCCTGGATCCTTATCGGGAGCTGCTCATTTTCTGGTGGTTACATGGCGAGAAACAGGATTGGATGGCGGCTGAACTCAAAAGGCTTTATGGCGTAACAATCAACAGGAGCAGCATCTCAAGATGGCTAAGAGAACACTGCGAACCTTTGCAAAACCAGAAAACCAGGTTAGACGACTGATGCAGCGTGACCAGTCGAAGGCCAGGGACGACCCTACAAAGCTGTCATCCATCGGAACGCGCCGGAACTATGAAGACCGGCTCGTCCAGTTCGGCAGGTGGCTGAAGGAAGAGAAGCGGGGAACCGCCATCGTGGATGCCACTGCCGATGATGTCCAATCATGGTTGCAGGCTGAAAGGGAACGGGGACTCTCCCAGAAGACCCTGGATATGGACAGGCACGCTGGGAACTTCCTGCTACATGAGACTGGGAAACTCGAAGCGGATGGGAAGTTGGCCAAAGTCCAAGCGGTTGCACAGACCACCAAGGAACCGCGTGCCTATACCCAGGAAGAAGTCGATGCCATTGTTGCACGCATGAAAGACCGCAATGCCCTCGGTGCTGAAATCTGCTTTACCGCAGGACTGAGGGCACATGAGCTGCTGACGCTTCAGCAGCTCACGCCTGAAAGCAGGCAGCCTGATGTCAGGTACTACGACAAGGAAAAGACCCAGCCCAAGAACAGCCCACTCAAGTTCACCGATACCAAGGGACAGTCCCATGGTGTTGCCTATACCGTTGAGGGCAAAGGTGGATTAATCCGTGAAGTCAGGATCCCTGAAGCGTTAGCGGAAAGGCTGGAATCCTACCGCCTTGAGACACCCAAGTCCGTTGTAGACCGGAAAATCCATTTCAATGATGTCCGGTACGACATCGGCGCAGGCCAGAACCTTTCCCGGGCATTTTCCAAGATGTCCCATGCCGTCTTGGGGGATACTGGCCGGACTAACCACGGCATCCATGGTTTGCGGCACAGTTATGCCCAAGACAGGCTGGATACCCTGATCCGCAACCCTGACATCAGGGATTATCAGAAAGCCCTTGAGATTGTCAGCCAGGAGCTGGGGCACTGGCGTCCGTCAGTTACGCTCGAATACCTGAACCGGAAGTAACCGGGTTCAGTCCGCAATATTCTTCCTCCCTAAATACCCATTACCACCAAGGTCTGGCAGGGACATCTGCCAGACCGGCATCCAGTTGTAAGGACAAAAGCAGTTTTGGACAGTATTGTCCAACCGCCGTTCCATCACCGTCACCGGTGACTTCGCTGGGGCATGGTGCATAGATGCACAGCTAGGACGCCCTCTCCTCCCAGGGTCTGTTCCGCCAGACCGCTATCGGAAGGTTTCTGACGGAACCCCAATAGCAAAAGGGACACCTTGCGGTATCTCCAAAGTAAAAAGTGGGTTGTGCCTTCCCTCCGTGCCGTATTCCAGGCTTTGGCTTCTGCACCACGGTCGGAATCCGTGATGCAGCCGGTCGGGGCGTGACAGCTTTTCGATATATGTGATTCTCATTTTTTAGTTCTCCTCAAGGTTGCTGCTCTGCAGCGCAGTGAAAAAGGGGTAGCCCGCAGGCGGGCTTGCCAATGCAATGGCATTGGTAAGCTGACTTTTTGGTGGTGGATTTTCTGATGGACGCATCTTCCCCGTGCCACTCGGCTGGCCGTTCCCAACGGGAACTTTTTCAACCAACCACACTTGTCCGGGGTGACGGACGATGTCTCATTGGGTGCGCTTCCGCGCGGTGAAAAACCCGGCACTTTGCTCGGGTTCATGCGTCAATCATAGTCCCACCACCCCGCTGGCATCAACAAAAACCGTGTGCGTATCGGTATGGTGGCATACCTGTTAACGGATAAAAGGCTGATGGCGGCGCAAACGCTATGTCGGTGGACATAGCGGTTTGCGCCGACGGTAATATCGGGATGAAGCCACGTGTCCTACGTACGCTGAACCGCAGAAACCATTGGGTTTCTGCGGGGCGGTAAACCGATGCATACTATCCTTAATATGTATCAATCGAGGTGCGGACATTTTTTTGGACAGCTTTAGACCGCCCTTAAAATCCTCTGTTCTAAATCCAACTGGGTTGTAAAACCCAGCACGTTTTTACATATGATACGTTATACCAGCAGTTATAACGTACTCTGTCCGTCCATAAGTCCCTTAGTAGCCTGCATCCTGGGGGAGGCCGGGGTTGCAGGGGCAGGTTCTGCAGGGCGTCTGAATCCCTATCAGCCTTTATTCCGCGGTCTCACGGGTTAAGATTGCCTGACGATAGCGGGACACCTGAAGAGTTTAATCTGCCTGCATCCCGGTATCGGCATAAGCTGTAAACCCCGTGAGACTGCGCCTGTCAAGGGTGGGCTTCAGCCCACCTGCCTGCCCTTGACAGGCGCAGAGCGGCCGTAACGCCCACACCGCTTCGGTATGCTATTCCTAGTTTAGATGCCTTAGCCTGCGACAAATTCATCCATCCTATATTGGGCTGGACTACGGTAGCCTAATGAACCCTTTATGCGCTTCTCGTTATACCATTTGATGTAACTGTACAGGTAACTGATGAACTGGGATTTTGTACTAATTTCGACTTCATCTGACATTTTCCAGTTCGAGAGGTATCTGTCTGTCAGATTCAGATTATCAGTTTAGGTTGTCTATTTTATTACGCCAAATCTCCTTTCCGTCAATCAATGTCTCTAAAGGGGTACGTCC
>JAEEGL016781319.1_pt1 | contig 61546 bp, 50 predicted proteins | sample 9134231 | NCBI WGS metagenome assembly JAEEGL01 (sample SAMN16246548, study PRJNA631951) | gut metagenome | biome: gut microbiome; feature: rumen; material: fiber-attached | host: Bos | place: Iran: Karaj | collected 2018-10
ATTTGTGGGCATTACGGAAATGTAGTCCGCCTTGCACTGCCGCACAAGGTATGAGCAATACCTGAGTCCGGAGATCTTGGCAAGAGCGTAGGCCTCATTTGTCTGTTCGAGAGAGCTTGTGAGCAGGCAATCCTCCTTCATGGGCTGGGGAGCGAGCCTGGGATAGATGCAGGAAGACCCAAGAAATTCCAGCTTTTTCACGCCGTTTTCAAATGCGGCGTGGATCACGTTCATTTCCATCATCATGTTCTCATACATGAAGTCGGCCGGATACAGGCTGTTGGCCATGATGCCCCCGACCCTTGCGGCCGCCAGAAATACGTACTCCGGCTTTTCTTTTCTGAAAAAGTCCTCGACCTGATCCTGTCTCGTGAGATCGAGTTCACTGTGGGTCGCGGTCAGGAGGTTGTCATATCCCTGTTTCTTAAGTTCCCTCAGTATGGCGCCTCCCACCATTCCACGATGTCCTGCCACATATATTCTCGAGTTCTTTTCCATGTTCTGCGCTCCCTGTATGATTTCCGTCTCCGCGATCCTCTATGATCTCCTGACCCTCTCCATATCGTGTTCCGTCATGATCCGCACCAGTTCCTCAAAAGATGTGCTGGTGGGATCCCATTTAAGCTTTTCTTTTGCCTTTGTGGGGTCTCCAAGGAGATTCACCACGTCCGTGGGCCTGTAAAAATCAGGGCTCACTTCCACGAGCACCTTCCCCGTCTTCCTGTCTATGCCCTTCTCGTCGACGCCTTCTCCGGTGAATTCCAGATCAATGCCGGCGTATTTGAAGGCGAGGAGACAGAACTCACGGACAGTGTGCTGTTCACCCGTGGCAATGACAAAGTCCTCGGGCACGTCATTCTGGAGGATCAGCCACATGCACTTCACATAATCCTTTGCATAGCCCCAGTCCCTTCCGGAAGAGAGGTTTCCGAGGTACAGCTTTTCCTGCTTGCCCTGGCTGATGCGGGCAGCCGCCAGAGTGATCTTCCTGGTGACAAAGGTCTCCCCTCTCCTTTCGGATTCGTGATTGAACAGGATGCCGGAACAGCAGAACATGTTATACGCCTCCCGGTACTCCTTCACGATCCAGTATCCGTAGAGCTTCGCCACCGCATAGGGGCTGAAGGGGTGGAAAGGCGTGTCCTCGTTCTGGGGAACAGCCTCAACCTTTCCGTACAGCTCTGAAGTGGAAGCCTGATAAATACGGCAGGTATCTGCCAGGCCCAGCAGCCTCACCGCCTCAAGTACGCGGAGGACTCCCACCGCATCGGCCTCAGCGGAGTATTCCGGCACGTCGAATGACACCTGGACATGGGACTGGGCCGCAAGATTATATATCTCGTCGGGTCTCACCCTGCCTATGACTCCGATCAGGCTTTCGGAATCGGTCAGATCGCCGTAGTGAAGCTTGAAAGAAGGATTACCTTCCAAATGATCTATCCTCTCCCTGTATTCCGTGGAGGACCTCCTGATAAGGCCATGCACCTCATAGCCCTTCTCGAGGAGAAATTCCGCCAGAAAAGAACCGTCCTGTCCCGTTACACCTGTAATAAGCGCTTTTTTCATTTATCATCCTCCGGTCCCGGGCACGTAACGGATCCGTCAATTTCTGCCCCGCCGTCCGTGCCTTTTATTGTTATATCATACATTGCTGGCGGTGCATGTCATGCATAAATCCCGTCAGCGGAAATGATTATAGCATATTCCCGCCTAAAGAATCCACCTCCGCCGGGAACTGCATCCGCCATTCCCGGATCGCACGTAAATAAAGACGTTTCGTCTGCCATTTCCCGGATCAGGCGGAAAACACCGGCCCCGTCACCTTTCTACGGAAGTCACCTCATATCCTGCGTCTGTCACGGCCTTTTTCACGGTTTCCTCCCCGGGATCTCCCGAAAGGGTGAGCACCGCATTTCCCTTCTCCCTGCTGACTACTGCTTCCGAAACCTCAGGAATGGCCTCCAGAACCTTCTTCACCGTGGCCTCGCAATGTTCGCACATCATGCCCTTGATCCCTACAGTCATCTTTGCGTCCTCCTTTTCAGCATTTTCCTTATCGTCATTTCCTTCCGGAGACTCCGGGTTCTTCCCCTTGTCCCTCGCCGCATGCGCCTTCCTGCGGTCACGCCGCGGATCGTAAATGTCGAAGAGATTCAGTCTCAGGGCGTTCATGACCACGCAGAAGCTTGACAGGCTCATGGCCGCCGCGCCCACCATCGGGCTCAGCGACAGCCCGAAGGACCTGTAGTAAACCCCTGCTGCCAGAGGGATACATATGATATTGTAAAAGAAAGCCCAAAAAAGGTTCTCGTGCACATTTCTGAGAGTCTTTCTCCCCAGCCTGAAAACAGCGGGGATATCCCGGGGACTGCTCTTTTCCAAAACTATATCCGCAGCCTCCATGGCCACATCCGTTCCCGCTCCCACGGCGATCCCCAGGTCGGCTCTGGTGAGAGCCGGGGCGTCGTTTATTCCGTCGCCTATCATTGCGGTCTTCCCGCTCTCCATCAGCTCCCTTATCACTCTCTCCTTGCCGTCGGGGAGGACGCCCGCCACCACTTCAGTGATCCCGGCGGCTTCGGCGATGGCTCTCGCTGTCTTCTCATTGTCTCCGGTGAGCATCACCGTCTTTATTCCCATGCCTTCGAGCTCTCCCAGGGCTTCCGCCATCCCTTCCCTTATCTCGTCAGCCACGGCTATGATGCCCAGGAGTTCTCCGTCAAGCGAAAATAAAAGCGGCGTTTTGCCCTTTTCCGACAGCTCTCCGGCGCGTTCTGCAAGGTCCTTATTTACCTCCGTCTCGCCCTTCATATAACTCAGGCTGCCGCCCTTGACTTCCTTTCCCATCACGTCGGCTCTCAGCCCTCTGCCGTAGTAAGCCTCGAAGCCGGTGGCTTCATAGCCCGCGATCTGTCTGGCCTCGGCCTCTCTGGCAATGGCCGTGCCAAAGGAATGCTCGCTCATTTTTTCAAGGGACATGGCATATTTCAGGAGTTCTTCTTCCGTAACCCCGGAGGCGGTGATGATGTCCGTCACTGCCGGCTCCCCCTTTGTCACGGTGCCGGTCTTGTCCAGGACCACGGTATCTATCCTTCCCGCCATCTCCAGGGATGCCGCCGTCCTGAACAGTATCCCGTTCTTTGCTCCCACGCCGCTTCCGACCATTATCGCCACGGGCGTGGCCAGCCCCAGGGCGCAGGGACAGCTGATGACCAGGACCGATATGGCTCTGGACAGGGCGAAGCCCGTCCCCTCCCCCGCAAGCATCCAGGCCGCAAAGGTAATAAGGGCGATGGCCAGCACTCCGGGGACAAATACGCCGGCAATACGGTCTGCGGTCCGGGCTATGGGCGCCTTGGTGGCGGCTGCTTCGGAGACCATCTTTATAATATTTGCCAGGGTGGTGTCGTTTCCGACCCTCGTGGCCCTGCACTTCAGAAAGCCGGACTCGTTCATGGTGGCGGAGGATACGGGATCTCCCGGCCCCTTATCCACCGGCACGCTCTCTCCCGTGAGGGAAGCCTCGTTCACTGCGGCGTTTCCCTCTTCCACAACGCCGTCGGCGGGGATCAGGCTGCCCGCCTTCACCACAAATATATCCCCGACGGAAAGGCTGTCGGCCGGCACTTCCGTCTCCACCCCATCCCTGATCACTACGGCAGTCTTCGGGGAAAGCTTCAGCAGCCCTCTGAGAGCGTCGGTGGTCCTGCCTTTGGACTTTGCTTCCAGATATTTACCGACGGTGATGAGGGTTACGATCATTGCCGCGGATTCAAAATACATCTGCCCCATGTAGCGGTTTACGGGCTCCTGATCCCAAAGCCCGGCGACCTCGGTCATCAGGAATAAATTACACAGGCTATATAAAAATGAAACCCCGGATCCCAGCGCCACCAGAGTATCCATGTTCGGCGCTCCGGAAAGGGCGGCCCGGAAACCGTTTGAAAAGAACTTTCCGTTAATGGCCATGACGATAAGGGCCAGGAGCATCTCCAGAATGGCGATGGCCAGGCTGTTTCCCACAAAGAGCTTCGGGACCGGGAACCCGAACATCATGTGCCCCATGGAAAAGTACATGAGTATCAGAAGGAAGAAAAGGGACAGCAGCAGTCTTTTCAGAAGCACCGGACTTTCCTTATCCTTCAGCGCCTCTTCTTCGGCGGCGTACCGGTCCGAAAGACTCATACCGGACCCTTTGGCAGCGTCATTTCTGAGACTGGCTCCATATCCGGAGTCAGTGACCGCCTTTATGACCTCTTCGGGACCGGCAGTCCCTTCCACTCCCATGCTGTTGGTGAGAAGACTCACTGAACAGGCTGTCACCCCCGGCAGGTTGTTGACCGCCTTCTCTATCCTGGCTGCACAGGCAGCGCAGCTCATTCCCGTAATATCATATTGTTCCACTGTATCCTGTCTCCCTGTCGTTCATTCTTTATTACCTCTTTGAAACGCCGGTGACCGGCAGCCGGCTGTCTCAATTATCCGCTTTGACACGCCGCAGATATCTGTACTCCGGCATTTGTCCCACCCTAGGGACCGAATTTTGACCTCATCGGTCACTAGAGTGATCCGGTCAACATTTTTTGATGTTATGTAAACCAAACAAAGGTTTTTTGCATACTAAATCCCCAAATTCCACAGAGTTTTCCACACGACACCGGTGTCAGGTGCCCTTTTGGGCACTTTTATTATCTCCGGATGCCCCTTCCGGACCCGGGGGCTTTGGGTCTGTCTCCTGCAAATGGCCGTATTTCCGGTCTTTTTCGTGAGGCACGGCCCGGGAACATCCGTATTACGCGGACTTGGTGTCAGTCACTCCGGCGCGCGGCCGTATCCCGGTCTCTGTCGTCAGGCATGGCCCGAAAATGACCGTATTCCCGATCTCTGTCGTCATGCAGACCATCAGGATCCCGGATCAGTCCCAGAAATCCGTCACATCATCGGCGATACTCCCGCTGTCCGTCCTGATCCAGCCCTCCCATTCCCTGGGAAAGAGCCTTACATACTGCCTTTCGAGGAACCTGTTATCCAGAAGCAGCACTATTCCCCTGTCTTCCGTGGTCCGGATCACCCTTCCCGCCGCCTGGAGCACCTTGTTCATTCCGGGAAATCTGTAAGCATAATCATAACCCTGTTTTCCCGCTCCGTCAAAATATGCCCGTAAAAGCTCGCTCTTTCTGGTGACCATGGGGATCCCCGTCCCGATGATCACGGCCCCTATCAACCGTGAACCCCTGAGGTCAATGCCCTCGGAGAATATCCCTCCCATCACGCTGAAGGCTATGAGGGTGCGTTCCCTCTCCTCCGTAAAGGAACCGAGGAACTCTTCCCGCTCCTCCTCCGTCATTCCCTGTTTCTGCACAATTATATCCGCCCCGGACACATCCCCGTAAATGGCGTTAAAGCTGGTCAGCACCTCGGAAAGAAAGGCGTGGGAGGGGCAGAATACAATGTAATTACCCTTTTTCACGCAGGTAGCGGCGTATATATATGAAGCCATGGCCTCATACTGTCTCTGTGTTCGCATGGAATACCTGCTTGTCACATCCTGTCCGATGAAATACCCGCACTGCTCCCTTTTGAACACGGATCTGGCATACACCTCGTAATCCTCGCCCGTTCCCCCGAGCAGAGACTTGTAATACTGAATGGGCAGCATGGTGGCGGAGAACAGAACAGAGCTCCGGGCAAGCTCCAGGCAGTTCCGCAGATTTACGGAAGGATCGGCGCACAGCAGATTGACACTTATGTCATTTCCGTCTGTCGGGCTGGGGACGCCCCCGCTGCCCGATGATGCGCGTTCGTCATATGCCCGGCTTTGCGCGCCGGTACGCATCCGGCCGCCCGGTTCAGTGCGTTCACAATATATGACATACTTGTCATCAAGGATGTCGTTTATCATGAGGAAGTGTGAAATGACAAAATAGTGTTCCAGGATCCTGCGCCTCCGCTCGTACTGCTTCTGAGTCTGTTCGGGATCCTGTTTTTTGCCCCGTTTCGAAGAAGTCCTGCCGGGTCTGTTCTTCTCCAGATATTCGGATATCCTCATGGATAAGATGTCCACATGGGAAATAAAAGGATCCAGGCTGGTCAATACGGCAAAGCCGTCCCTGCCTGTCTCTCCGGCAATGGTCTTAAGTCCTGAAATGCAGGCTTCGATCCCCCTTTTTATCGAAACGGGGCCGCTCTTCATCGACGCCAGGAAGCCTCGGAAGAAACTCTCGGAAAGGGAGGCAGAGTACATCTCCCGGCCCCTGTCCACCAGATTGTGGGCCTCGTCCACAAGAAAAATGCTGTCTGTCTTCTGCCCCTCGGAAAAGAACCTTCTGAGCCTTACATGGGGATCGAAGACATAATTGTAATCGCATATCACCAGATCGGAAAATAAGGACAGATCCAGGGACAGCTCGAAGGGGCAGACCCTGTGCTTCTGAGCGGCTTTCAGTATAGTCTCCCTTGACAGATCATCCTCCGAGGTGAGGAGATCGTATATCGCGTCATTTACCCGGTCGTAATGCCCTTCCGCATATTTGCACTTCTCAGGGTTGCAGCCCGACGGGTCCTCGAAGCAGACCTTCTCCCGGGCGGTCAGGACCACGCTCTTTACCCTCATGCCCCTCTCCCTGAGCACTCCGAGAGTATCCCCGGCGACGGATGCGGTGACGGTCTTTGCGGTCAGGTAGAATATCCTTTCAGCCTCTTTCAGCGCCAGGGCCCTTATGGAGGGATAGAGGACTGACACGGTCTTTCCGGTACCGGTGGGAGCCTCCAGAAACAGACGCTTTCTGCTCCTGATGGTCCTCCAGACGCAGCTCACCAGTTCCTTCTGGCCGGGGCGGTATTTAAAGGGAAACTCCAGCTTTTCTATGGAGCTGTCCCTTATGCGGAGCCACTCCGTCCTGAACAGAGCCCATCTCCGGTACTCATCCATGACCGAGGAGAACCACTCCCTTATCTCCTTGCGGGTGTATTCCTCGTGAAAATATCTGACTTCTTCGGAATCCAGATGACAGTATGTCATCCTTATCCTGATAAACGGAAGGTCCTCCTGCTCCGCGTACATAAACGCATAGCATTTGGCCTGTGAGAGATGGACATCCAGGGGACGGGCCATCTTTTTCAGATCCCTGTAGGTCCCCTTTATCTCATCTATGGTGACGGTCTCGGAATCCGGAGCGGGATCCTGCGAAGATCCGTCCGGAAGCGACAGAACATACCGGACATCGTTTTTTTCCGTGATGATGCCGTCTGCCCGGCCGTCCAGCACAAGATCATACATGAGATCATGCCAGACATATTGCAGCTTTACTTCTGCGCGATAAGAGGTTCCCGCTTCATCCTGAAGCTTCCTGTGAACGCGGGAGCCCTTCTGCATTGCGTCCCCGTCCCCGGGAGGGAAACGGTTGTCTATATCTCCGGAGCGGAGCACAAACTCCACAAGTCCGCGCACAGAAATAAAGATTAAAGGCTTTTCCCTGTTGTCAGACACAGGTATTACAGTATCTCGCCCAGAGCCTCCGCCGCATCGCGGCAGCCGTCATAATCAAAGCTTTCAAAGGCGTCGGACATATTCTCGTAGAGGTCACCCGCGCCGCCTTCAAACTCGTACTCATCGAGTTCATCCAGTATCTCTTCGGCCCGGTCGCAATCATATTCGCCGAGAGCGGCGATGATGTCCTTCAGTCTCTGCTTGATATGAGGTACCTCGGCATCCGTGATCTGACGACCTTCGGAATCGGATTCGTTATCCCCGGAAAACTCATTGTCCAGCACAGCCTTGAATCCGCGGGCGTATTCCAGCAAAGGGGGAGTCAGGCTCTGCACCTTGTCCATTTCCCCATTCCTGCCCGCCATCTCGCATTCGTAGGCCATATCCCCAAGCTTCAGGGCGCCTATGGCTCTGGATGTGCTCTTGAGACCGTGCACCGCGATCACATACGCCTCGTTGCCGGTCCCCATATTTGCTTCGATGGTGTTCATCTCATTGTCGAGATTCTTCCAGTAAGTCTTCATGACCTCCCTGAGCAGGGATTCGTCGCCGCCCGTTACGCTCAGTCCGGCCTCTCTGTCCACATAATCATTCATGCTCATAGAACCACGCCTCCAGTTTCTTTATCAGATCCTTCCTTCCCACAGGCTTGACGATATATCCGGCGGGCTTCATCGCAAGACACTCCATCACCGTGGATGCATCGCTCTGCCCCGTCAGGAAAAAGACCGGGATGTTGCGGGTACTCTCCTTGCTGCGGATAATGTTCAGCACGGCAGCGCCGTTATACAACGGCATCAGATAATCCAGAAGTATCACGTCAGGCTTATGATTGATAAGGTAATTTATGGCGTCCCTTCCGGAGGGAAGAAGCACTACCTTGTACTTCGACTCCAGGAACTCCTTCATCATAGCCAGCTGAGTGGGGTCATCATCGACTATCAGAACAGTCTTTCTGCCATCATCGGACATAGCCCAAATCACTCCTTTCCGTTACACGCCATTCGGCCGCATGGTCAATGGTATCACAGATAATGGATATTATACTCCGTTTTTCCGTTTTCGTCAGTATCCATTACAATAAATGAAGGTCTGCGGTTTTCCTGCCTCGGATAAGTGAGACTGCCGGGATTGATCAGCATCAGTCCCCCAAAGTCCTCTATCAGCGGTCTGTGGGTGTGCCCGAACATCACCACATCCACTCCCCTGGCCAGGGCCTCATCCACCAGATAGTCAAGTCCGAGAGAGACTCTGTAGGAATGGCCGTGGGTCAGCAGCACTCTGTGGGGCCCCGCCTCAAACTGTATCTCCCTGGGCATGTTGGAAAAATAATCGTTATTTCCCGGTACCATCCTCACGGGACACCTGACCGCTTTCCTGTAAAACGCCTCATGCCCCTCGATATCGCCGCAGTGCACCAGCATGTCCGGTTCACCGCCGATCTCCGAGAGGACTCTGCCCAGCAAAGTGTCTCTTCCGTGCGTATCGCTTATCACCAGTATCTTCATGATCCCCGGACACCTGCGGCCAGTATATCCCTCAAAAGAGATCTGAAGGCCCTTCCTCTGTGGCTTACCGCGTCCTTGACATCAGGGGGCAGCTGGGCGGTGGATACATATTCCTTAAGATCGGCCCTGACAGCGCCGGTAACGAGATTTTCCTCACCGAGTCTCAGCGCAAGCCTCTCTGCCTCATCCCGGGCCATCCCCGATATCTCAAAGGCTCTCGCCGCATCGAAGGGATCTATGAAAAATAAGGGATCGTACCCGAACCCGTTGGATCCCGCCATCCCGTAGCCTATGCACCCGTTGATCGTCCCCGTCCTTTCAAGCACGGTCCCGTCATCCATAATGCACACTGCGCTGCACACAAACCTTGCGCTCCTGTACACCCCGGTCTTTCCGGACATCCTGCTTATGATCTCCTTCATTTTCACGTCATAAGGAGTGTCCTCCCCGAGAAATCTGGCGGAATGCACTCCCGGTTCCCCTCCGAGGGCATCGATCACAAGTCCGGAGTCGTCGGCGATCACCGGCAGATCCGTCCTTTCCTTTACGAACCGGGCCTTGATCAGGGCGTTATCCCTGAAGTCTTCCCCGTTTTCCTCGGGGCCGTCCTCGATGCCGAGAGAAGCCTGGGAGATGATCTCAACACTGTCTCCCCATATCTCCCCGATCTCCCTCAGCTTGTTCTTATTTCCGGAAGCAAGTACTACTTTCACTTTTTCCCCTTTATCTCGTAGGCCGCATTTACGGCCTCATATATCCCCCGGGCAGCCTTCTCCCGGTAATCGTCTCTTGACAAAAGCTTTCTCTCCTGGGCGTTTGAGATATAACCCAGAACGATCTCCGCAGCGGGGACCCTGGCTTTTCGTATGGCAATATCCTCCTTACGGGCCTGCTCCAGGCCCCTGGTCTCGGTCCTGAGCTGCGTCGCCACGTTCCTCAAAAGTGTGTCGGCAAGGTCTGCGCCCGAAAAGCCGGGGATGTAATAATCCTCGGAATACCTTGCGAAGGTGCCGTATTCACCCGAATCCTCCGCATTTTCCACAGAGATCCTGATGAGCATGTCCGCTCTGACGGCGTTTGCCAGAGCCGCCACCTTTTCCTGGGGGCAGGACTCTCCCGTCATCCTGGTCTGGTATATCCTGATCTTGGAATTCCCCACCAGCCCGGAAAGCTTTTCCGCGACGGCAAGGGTCGCATCCCCTCCGTCCCCGGCCGCGGGATCCACCACTATCACCCTGTCATACTTTTCCCTGGGCGCTACCAGCTGTATATACAGGTTCTGATTTTCCGAGATCAGGTCATATTCGTAAATATTGTCCAGGGCGAGCCTCACAATGGTCCCGTTGGAGTCCTGAAAGGCCGCTGCCTGCCGCACCTTGCTTATATCCCCGGTGATGGACTTTCCGGAATAAAACAGGAAATCCGTATTCGGCATCCTGAGCCACAGCTGTCCGTCCATGTAATGATTTTCCGCAGTGATGCCGGAGGAAGTCACATTTTCCGGAAGGGGCACGCATACATACATGCTGTCGGTCTGCTTCAGCGTCAAAAGCAGCCCCCCGGCCACATCCGGGGAGGTTTTGGCCCCGTCATTTCCCGCCGCTTCTGAGGACAGCGCAGCGCTCCTTTCGCTTGCCTCAACTATGGCCTGCGCTCTGGCCTCCCTCTCATACCCCCTGAGGATGACCGAGAACAGGAGCATCACTGCAGAGAGCGAAACCGTAAAGAGGCAGGCTTTGAACATTATCTTTTCATTTCTGTCTTTCATCTCTCATGCGCCGCTTTTGACGCCGGGCGCTTCTTTCCGGGTTTTTCTCCCGCATACTGGTACAGCTCGGCTTTGATCATGCCGTTGTAGAGTTTCCTCACTTTGCCCGGCCTGATCCCGATATATTTCTGGGCGCTGTCAAATGATGATAACACGTACATCGACCATCTGTCGAGAGCCCTGTATGCCCTGCCGAGAGAAGCGTATATTTCCTTCAGTTCCTCCTCTTCCCCTATCCTTTCGCCGTAGGGAGGATTTGTGATGATAAAGCCGAAGGATCCGCCGTGGCTGAGTTCCGCCACCGGTCTCCTCTGAAAATGGATCATGGAGTCCACTCCCGCTCTTTCGGCATTCTCACGGGCAGCGGAAATGACGCTGCCGTCTATATCGTAGCCCTGGATATCGGCTTCTATGGAGGATTTTTCCAGACTTCTGGCCTCCTCCCTCGCCCTGTCCCAGAGTTCCTTTCCGATGAAGCCCCATTTTTCGGCCCGGAAGCTCCTGTTCACTCCCGGCGCCTTCCTTGCAGCTATCATGGCGCATTCTATGGGTATCGTGCCGCTGCCGCAAAAGGGATCCACCATTATCCTGGAATCCTTAAAAGGAGTGAGCATGATGACCGCAGCGGCGAGATTCTCGGCAAGAGGGGCGGCAGCGTTCCTGAGCCTGTAGCCTCTCTTGTGCAGGGAAGCGCCGGAGGTATCAAGCCCGATAGTGACCATGTCGTCCTTTATGAACACCCTGAAGGAGTACTCCTCCCCATCCTCGGGCAGCCAGCTCACCCGGTATTTCTCAGAAAGCCTTACCGCCATGGCCTTCTTCACTATGGACTGGATGTCGGAGGGACTGAAGAGGCGGGATCTGACCGTCCCGGCCTTCGCAATGGTAAAGGCTCCGTGTTCCGGCACAAACCGCTCTATCTCAAGCGCCTTTGTCCCTTCAAAGAGCTGATCGTAGGTCTCGGCCCTGAAGGTCCCCACATTGATGAGGATCCTCTCCGCGGTCCTCAGATTTACGGAAGCCCTGCAGAGCGCCTCAGCATCCCCTATGAAGGAGACGCGGCCGTCAGACCCGGGCAGAGTAGTGTATCCGAGATCGTTCACCTCCCTTTTCAGGACGCTCTCTATGCCGAAGCGGCAGGGGAGGATGTATTCAAATGATTCTTTTTCCATATCCGCACTGAACCTCAGATCTCAAAAGACCCGGCAAGCTCCCTGAGTTCCTCCATCGTTTCCAGGGATCCCGCTCTCCTCCGTATGTCCTTACCGTGTGAGAGCAGGGCCGAGTACCACATCACATGGGATCTCATCATCCTGAGAGCCCTGGCTTCGCCGTACATTTCCGTCTGCATTTCCGCATGCCGGATCACCATTTCTCTTATTTCCCCCAGATCGGGTCCCGGGGGACTCTCTTTACCCTCAAGCCGGGAGCCGATCTCCCCGAATATCCACGGGTTTCCTCTGGCCGCCCTTCCGACCATGACCGCGGAGACTCCGGTATCCCGGATCATCCTGACAGCGCTCTCGCCGTCTGTCACATCCCCGTTTCCTATCACGGGAATGGATAATAAGGACGCTGCCCCGGCGATCACATCCCAGTCAGCTTCGCCGGAATAATACTGCTCTCTGGTCCTGCCGTGCACTGTCACAGCCGACGCCCCCGACAATTCCGCGATCCTGGCTATCTCCGGCGCATTCACGTGCTCTTCGTCAAATCCCTTCCTGATCTTCACCGTCACAGGACGGTCGGAGGCCTTCACCACGGCCTCTATGATCCTGCCCGCGAGGACCGGATCCTTCATGAGGGCCGACCCCTCCCCGTTTTTCACCACCTTGGGCACGGGGCATCCCATATTGATATCCAGGATATCCAGGGGACAGTCGTTCAGGATCTTCGCCGCCTCCCCCATTATCTCCGGCTCGGAACCGAATATCTGAAGGGAAACGGGATGTTCTTCGGGGGAGATCCTTAAGAGTTCATGTGTTTTTTTATTCCCGTAATAAAGGGCCTTCGCGCTCACCATTTCACAGCACACCATGGAAGCGCCCTGCCGGCGGCAAAGGACCCTGAAAGGCAGATCCGTGACCCCTGCCATGGGAGCCAGGACCGCCTTGCCGGGAATATTTACGTTACCTATGGAAAAACCCTGATCAGTCATCTTCAGTCAGGAGCAGCGCAGGATCCTCCTTAAGGATCATCACTCTGTAGTAGAGAGAGAGAGATCTGAGCATATCAGCCTTTTTTCTCCTGATCTCAGACATGAGCAGACAGGAAGACACGTGATCATAGGTGATATCCTCCTCATCCGAATCCGCTATCAGGGACACCTCCCCGTCGGGATCGAACGCAATGAGGAACACGCCCCCCGCCTCCTGGGTGAACAGGACGCATATGATCCTCAGCTCATCCTGAATGGACTGGGGGATGCCGGAAAACTCAGGGTTAAAATAATACTTCAGGTCATAGGCGCTGGCTCCGCAGAGCACGGCTTCATTTAAGGATCTTTTATCCAGCCATCCGGAGCCGTTATCGGCCTCGTACTGCGGTACGTTTTCAGACATATCCCGCTTCATCCGTTCATGCCGAGGGTGAGGGCCATCACCGCCTTGATGGTGTGCATGCGGTTTTCGGCTTCATCGAACACCACCGACTGGGGGGATCTGAACACTTCGTCCGTGACCTCCATCTCTTCGAGTCCGAACCTGTCGTGCACCCATCTCCCGATCTCGGTGTTGAGGTCGTGGAAGGCGGGGAGACAGTGCATGAAGACGGACTTTTTCCCCGCTTCCGCCATTATCTCCCAGGTGACCCGGTACGGGGAGAGCTTACTGATCCTCTCCGCCCATACCTCCTCCGGCTCTCCCATGGAGGTCCATACATCGGTATAGATCACGTCCGCGCCTCTGGCGGCCTGCTTTACATCGCTCATGAGGGCAATGCTCCCGCCGGTCTCCAGGGCGATCTCCCGGCAGGTCTCCACCAGCTTTTCATCCGGGAAGAATCCGGGATCCGAGCATATCCTGCAGTGCATGCCCATTTTGGCGCAGAGCACCATGAGAGAATTGGCGGTATTGAACCTTGCGTCTCCGTAATAGGACAGATGAATGCCCTGGAGGGTGCCGAACTTTTCCCTAATGGTCAAAGCGTCCGCCAGCATCTGGGTGGGGTGGAATTCATTCGTGAGGCCGTTCCACACGGGAACGCCGGCGTATTTCGCCAGTGTCTCCACTATGTTCTGGCCGTAGCCCCTGTATTCGATGCCGTCAAACATCCTGCCCAGCACCTTTGCGGTGTCCTCCATGCTCTCTTTTTTTCCTATCTGGGAACTCGCGGGATCCAGGTAGGTAGTGCCCAGGCCGAGGTCATGAGCCGCCACTTCAAAGGCGCATCTGGTCCTGGTGCTGGTCTTCTCAAATATGAGGACTATATTCTTTCCGGGAAAGAAGGACGTGACTACGCCGCCCTTCTTCGCCGATTTGAAATACGCGGCGGTATCGAGCATGTAGCTGATCTCTGCCGGCGTAAAGTCGAGCAGTTTTAAAAAGGATCTGCCTTTAAGATCTGTCATTTTCTTTGATCACTCCCGAGAGCGAGGACGCAAGCCCCGCTATTCCCTGTATCTCCGACGGTATTATTATCTTTGTGGCGTTGCCGTTTGCGGCGGCCTTGAAGGCGTCCAGACTCTTCATGGTCAGGACAGCCTGATCCGCGCCGGCTTCCTTTACCATCTTTATGCCTTCGGCGTTTGCCTGCTGTATCTTCAGGATGGCCTCCGCCTCACCCTGCGCCTTAAGGATGGCGGCCTGCTTCGCAGCCTCAGCGCTCAGGATCTGCGCCTGCTTGTCGGCCTCTGCCTTGAGGATGGCGGCCTGCTTCGCTGCCTCGGCTTCAAGGACTGCGGATTCCTTCTTTCCCTCCGCCACCAGGATCTGGCTCTGCTTTGAACCCTCGGCTTCAAGGATATCCTTTCTCTTGTCGCGCTCGGCCTTCATCTGCTTCTCCATGGCCTCGCGTATCTGCTCGGGCGGGATGATATTCTTCAGTTCCACCCTGTTGACCTTTATTCCCCAGGGATCCGTCGCTATATCCAGCACCTCCCTCATCTTTGAATTGATGAGTTCGCGGCTGGTAAGGGTCTGATCCAGGTCAAGGTCGCCTATGATGTTCCTCAGGGTCGTGGCCGTGAGGTTCGCAAGAGCCAGCATGGGGTTCTCGATGTCATAGGCGTAGAGCTTGGGGTCGGTGATCTGGTAAAACAGGACGGAGTCGATCTGCATGGTGACGTTGTCCTTGGTGATAACGGGCTGGGGAGGATAATCCGCCACCTGCTCCTTGAGCACCACTTTTTTCGCGACCTTGTCTATGATGGGAACCTTAAAATGAAGACCCACGCCCCAGGTGGTCTGATAAGCCCCCAGTCTCTCTATCACGTAGGCGTGAGCCTGAGGAACGATCTTGATGCATGATACTGTTATCAGCACCAGGAGTACTATCAGCACAAACAAAAATTCCATGGCATTATTCTCCTTTCCTCTCAACCACGAGCTTCGTGCCCCGAACGCCCGTAATGACCACGATCTCACCCACATCAGGCTCCTGATCGCCGTCACAGGCGGCAAGCCACTCCTGCCCGCCCACGCTGACGCGGCCGGTACCGTCGAGGGAATCGATCTTTTCGATCACCCGGGCGTCCCTGCCGAACAGCGCATCCACATTGGTGCTTACTCTTTTATTATTCACATACTTCACGGCGAAGGGCCGCGTAAATAAAAGCGTCACTGCGGAAATAGCCAGAAATGCGATGATCTGGGCATAGAGGGGAAACCCAAGCCAGGCAAGGAGCATCGCGCCGAGGCTCCCCAGGGCAAACCATATGGTCGCCAGCCCCTGAGTGACCAGTTCAACGACCAGAAGCGCCAAAAACGCGCCAAACCAGAAAACAAGATATTCAGACATCACGCCTCCTGTAATGTATGGAAAATGCGGATCAATAAAAGACCTGATTCGCTATCAAAATGCCCGGGGTCACGCCGTTCCAGCGCCTGAAATGGGTGGCCGCCCCAACGTTCGTGCCGCCGTTCAGGGCATCTGTGGCCGCCTGCACGCACACCGGCGAGATATTGCTGGCGTACCTGGCGTTCATCCTGCCGTTCCTGGCGGGGGTAAACTGACCCGACGCATAGATGACTCCGCTTATGGTGTTGGGGTAAGCGGGACTCCTGACCCTGTTCATCACCACTGCGCCCACGGCCAGACAGCCTTCGTAATTGTATGCTCCGGCTTCACACTGGATGAGAGCAGCCAGAAGCCTGGTCTCGTCGGCATTTGCAATGACCGCTCCCCTGTTTTTGCGAAGCTCTTTTTTCTTTCTTTCTTCCTCTTCCTTCCTCTCCCGTTCCTCTATGGCGGCTTTGGTCTCGCCGCTGTCGACCCGGAAGGAGGCGTTGACATATTCGGATCTTACGTATCCCGTGGTATCGCCGTCATACTGTATAGCGACCCATCCGGGAGGCACATCGTGGACGCTGTCGTCTATGTCCATCCTGTCGCCCTTGGTGATTATGCCCTCCACATCAGCCAGATCGGAAGCTTCCTTCCTGACCCTAAGGGCGTCCGAGAGCACGCTCACAGTCCTGAAGCCCACCTGTTCGGCCAGTTCCTCGGCCTCTTCGTCAAAGAACAGCAGATCGTCCCTGATCCAGCCCACCAGCTCCCCGGATTCGATCCTGGTCCAGCCGTCCTTCTGCTCGAGTATGCGTCCGCCGCAATCCTTGTAAAGAAGTCCCGCCAGCTCGGAATCAGCGTCAGGCTCCACCCTTACGTTGGCGGCTTCATTGACATCGGCCATCACGATCCTCTCCTCGGGATCATAGACGCCTTCCTGCTCCTTCAGGACCTCGTCCGCCAGTTCTCTAAGGTGTCCGTAGACCTCATCGGGATCATTGTCACCGCATCCGTCCAGCACCTGAGCCACTCCCGCATTCAGGGTACTCAGGTAACTCTCTCTGGCAGACACCTCTAAGGAGCCCACCGAGAAGGATACGGTAAGCATAGTCACTGATATCAGCGGAACAACCGCCTTTTTCCCAAACAACCCGATGATCATGCCCTGTTAATAAATGTTACAAAAATGTTAAATAATTTTTAAATTCTACCAAACAAGGCAAGGGCGTGTCAAGTTGACCTCTTATCTCACGGGTTGATCAGATGTACCTCATCCTCCTCATGGTCCTTACAAAGTCCTCATTAGTCCTGGTCTTCGTGAACATGTCTATGATGCGGTCCACTGCTTCCTCGGGCTTCAGGCCGTTGATCCCCTTTCTCATGATGGACATGGCCTCCAGTTCATCCGGCTCCAGAAGCAGATCCTCGCGGCGGGTGCTGGATTTGGGGATGTCGATGGCCGGGAAGATGCGTCTTTCTGACAGCTTCCTGTCCAGAACTATCTCCATGTTGCCGGTGCCCTTGAATTCCTCATAGACCACGTCGTCCATTTTGCTTCCGGTGTCAATAAGAGCGGTGGCCAGTACCGTCAGGCTTCCGCCCTCCCTCATGTTCCTGGCGGCGCCGAAGAAGCGCTTGGGCATGTACAGAGCCGCGGGGTCCAGTCCTCCGGAAAGTGTCCTTCCTGAAGGGGGAACCGTGAGATTGTACGCTCTCGTAAGTCTGGTAATGGAATCCAGCAGGATCATCACGTCCCTGCCGTGCTCCACAAGACGCTTCGCGCGCTCAATGACCATCTCCGACACCCTTTTGTGGTGCTCCGGAAGCTCATCAAAGGTAGAGTAGATGATCTCCACATTGGGGCCTTCCAGGGCTTCCTTTATGTCCGTGACTTCCTCGGGCCTCTCATCTATCAGAAGTATGATGAGATGGGTGGAGGGAGCGGTGATCTTGATGGATTTCGCCACCTCCTTGAGGAGGGTGGTCTTTCCGGCCTTGGGGGGAGACACTATCATTCCCCTCTGCCCGCGTCCCACGGGACAGACGAGGTCCATGATGCGCATGGCCACCGACGACCTGGGAGTTTCGAGCCTGAACTTCGAGTCGGGAAAGATGGGGGTCAGATTCTCAAAGGCCGGCCTCCTCATTATGGTTTCGGGCTCGTACCCGTTCACGCTCTTCACAAAGAGAAGGGCGGAAAACTTTTCCTGCTGGGTCTTTATCCTGGTGTTTCCCTCCAGTATATCCCCGGTCTTCAGATTGAACCGGCGGATCTGGCTGGGAGCCACATATACGTCATTTTCCCCGGGAAGATAGTTCTCACACCTGATGAAGCCGTATCCGTCGGGCATGACCTCCAGGATCCCGCAGGCCGCCTGGCCGCTGTCCAGATCGGAAGAATACTTTTCCCTGACGGGGCCCTCCTGATACTGTCCCTGTCCCCCTTCGGACTTTACATCCACCTTCGCTTCAGCCTTGGGAGCAGCCTTTGCTTCAGCCTTTGCAGCCGCCTTTTTCTCGGGCTTCTGCTCTTCCGCGCTGTCGGGCCGGCTTTTCGGCTCCTCGGGCTTTGCGGCTTTCTCAGGCTCGGGAGCGGCCGTTTTTCTGGGCCTTCCCCTTTTCTTTTTCTCCGGAACGGGCGCTGCTTCCTTTGACTCCCCGGCAGGCCCGGCCGCTTTCGGTTCCGCCGCGGGGGCGGCTGCAGGCGCTGTAGTCTCCGTGTTCGCCTCCACATCCGCAAGTATCGAGTCTATGACCTGGGCCTTGTTCATGGCGGAAACGCCTTTGATACCGCGCTCCTTTGCCATTTTTTTCAACTCGGCAAGCGCGATGGTTTCAAGTTTTTCTCTCATAAAACCTCCCATATATGAAATTCACCGGTTCCCTTTGTCGTAATGGTATCTGCAAATCTGTAAATAATAAAAACTGCTGGATCTCGAAATGAAATATTCCGCTAAAGAAGTATTTCTTGCGACCTTTTCGTAAATATTATATCATTGCTCTGTGTCTGTCAAGGCAATTTACGGCTCATGAACCGTTTTATCATGAGAGTGCCGGGATTTCATTCAGTATCCCGGGCCCGGGGATGCCGGCAGACGGAAACGCGCAACATGAAGCTCCGTGATGCCGGCAGACGGAAATGCGCAGCATGAAGCTCCGGGATACCGGCAGACGGAAATGCGCAGCATGAAGCTCCGGGATGCCGGAGCACAGGAGGATGGACGTTCGACCGATGGATATATACGGAAAAAAGGCGGAAGCCTGCAGAAAGATCCGGGAGGACAAGGCCTGCATCTTCAGCCTGACCTCAAAGCAGAACAACCTGGCGGTGGCAACGGACGGAAGCTCTGTCCCGGGGCTCGGGAATGTGGGACCCTCAGCCGCCCTTCCCGTGGCGGAAGAAGTGTCGTCTGTCCTCGGGGATCTGACGGGGCTGAACGCCGTGCCCATCTGCCCCGACACGCAGAATACGGACTACATAACGGATCTTCTCATAAAGCTTTCCCCCTCCTTCGGCGGCATTTACCTGGAGAGCATCTCCGCTCCCCGGTGCTATGATATTGAAGAAAGGCTTGCAAAGGCGCTGGACATACCGGCATTTAACGGGGAAAGGTGGGGAAAGGCAGCCGCCGCCCTCGCTTTTCTCCTACATAAGCCGGAGCTTTCCGGGGACGGCGGGGCCGGCTGCCCCATAGTCGTAGACGGCTTCGGCTCACTGGGAACGGCGGTGACGAAGCTGCTCACGGCGTACGGTTTCGGGAATATAACCGTCTGTGACGGGGATCTCATCCTGAACCCGGAGATGAGCGGGCTGAATTCGATCCAGAGAGAGATACTCCTCTCAGTAAATAATAACGCGTGTTTTGAAAATTCCGCGGAGGCGGTCAGAGGCGCCCGTATCTTCATTGAAACTTCCCTTCCCGGGAGGCTTACGGAAGAAGCGGTGGCGATCGACCTTTTCGGGTCAGTGACCGGCAAAGATCGCCGGGCCTTCCCCGGCGTATCAGGAGCTCCGGATCCCGACTTTCAGTTTTTGGGTTTCATCATATCGGCAGGCCTTATGAAGGGCGCTCTCTTTGAGGGAGTGAGCAGGATCACCGAAAAAATGCTGATCTCTGCCGCCGGCATCCTGGCTTCAGCCCCGGATGATGACCTTTGGAGTCGGAATAATTCAATACCGGGCGTTATCGGATCGGGACTTATCTTCGATATCTCAAGGGCGGTGAGCGAAAACAAATGAAGGACGATTCACTTCTGGTCTACAAACTGACTATACTGTATCTCCTCGACCATTCGGGTCAGACGCTTACAAAAGCCATGATCCTGGACTTTATGCTCAACGGGGGATACGTCACGTATTTCCCTTTGGTGAGATCCCTGTCCGAACTCAGGGAACAGGGTTTCATCCGCGAGGAACAGACCCTCAACCGCACCCTTATCTTCCTGACGGATGAGGGAAAGAACACCCTGTCTTTTTTCTCCGGAAGGCTCACGGCAGATGTGAAAAAGGATGTGGACGAATATCTGAACGGTACTCTTTCGACACTGAAGCAGGGCATCTCAACCTCAGCCTCCTTCTTCAGGGATCCTGCGGGCTACAGGGCGGAGCTGAAGGCAAAAGAGCGCGGAGAAGAGCTGATCTCTATCTCCCTCACCCTGCCGGATGAGGAAACGGCGGAATACATCTGCGCAGGCTGGGAATCCTCCTCAGCCGACATCTACGAATACATAACAAGTGTTCTGATGAAATAGGGGATCCGCTCCGGATCCCCGTGTTTCCTGTGGTCTTATCTGAACCTGATCTCCCATTTGCCCGCAGACACCCGGACATTTCCGTATGCTCCGCTTATTATGGGGGTCCTGGGAGGGACATGACCTATGTCCAGATCCATGATCACCGGCACTCCCATGTCCCCAAGAACGCCCATCACAGCCTCATATATATCCAGATTTCCAATGGTCTCCGGCCTGTAGCTGCGGCCGATGAGAAAGCCGGAGGCATTTGAGAACCAGCCCGCTTCCTTAAGGTTCCACAGGGTCCTCCTGACTCCGAACACCGTCAGATCGCAGGACTCAAGGAACCAGAGGATACCGTCCCCCCTGTATCTGCGATTGAATCTCTCCTGCCTGTCATAAGGGGTTCCGGTAAGGTTGCCCAGGATATCCAGACACCCTCCCATAAGCCGTCCCGAGAGCATGAGTTCGCTTCCGTCCTTCACCCTCCTGCCCTTCCTGTCAAAGAGGACATATTTGGCGTCCTCGGTGAGGTTGTAGGGAGCCAGGGGATGTTCCTCATCCTTCAGGCTTTCCGCTTCATATCTGCCGTACCCCGTAAATACAAGCTTTTCTCCTCTGAGGAGCATGAGGGCGTCGGTAAGGCTCTCATGGGCGGGTTTCATTCCAAAGGCGGGAAAACAGGGGCCGTAGATCGAAGCCTGATCGCAGAGGGTCGCCAGAAGGTAAGTGATATTCGTGTTGTCCGAATATCCCATGAACCACTTGGGTTCCGACCCTGCGATCTTTTCAAAATCCACATGATCCAGGATCTCATTCATGAGTTCCCCTCCCCCAACGGAAATGACAGCGTCGTTTTTGGGGCTTGTGAGGGCTGCGGTGATCTCCCTGCCGCAGTTTTCCGGTGTGCTGGATATCCCGATCCCGTCGTTCTTATTTACATTGGGGCCTATCCGCAGGTCGTAGCCCAGAGACTTAAAGAGCTTCTTCGCCTCGGAGAACTGGGTCCTGTAGGGTTCCTCCACCGCCCCGAAAGAGGGGGCTGCCAGGGCTATGGTACAGTGATCGCCTATGAATGAAGGGTATTTCATATATACTCCTTTCCCGGGCACAAAGTCCCGGAGGTCCGGTCTTTATTTACGGGGCGGCCGGGACCGGATGGCCGCCCCTCTGCTTTCACTCTTTTGCCGCCGTCAGAACGTCGTCCTTAACGTCGAACAGGATGGTGTCGCCTTCATTTATCTCTCCGGAGAGGATGAGCTTCGCCGCCTCAGTCTCCACATGCTTCTGGATGTACCTCTTCAGAGGCCTCGCTCCGTATGCGGGATCGTAGGCGTTGTCCGCGATGTAATCCTTTGCCGCCGGGGTGAGCCGGACGGAAAGCTGGCGGTCCGCCAGTCTCCTGTTCAGGTCTCCCACGATCAGGTCGGTTATGGATTCGATGTTTTCCCTGGTAAGAGGGGTGAACATTATGATCTCGTCCAGCCTGTTCAGGAATTCGGGTCTGAAGCCGGCCCTCAGCTCGCTCATCACGCTGTTTTCCGCTTCTTCACTGATATTCCCGTTCTGATCGATGCCGTTCAGCAGGTTCTGGGCACCTATGTTGGAGGTCAGGATGATGATGGTGTTCTTAAAATCCACCGTCCTGCCCTGGGAATCCGTGACCCTGCCGTCGTCCAGCACCTGGAGGAGCACGTTGAACACGTCGGGATGGGCCTTCTCCACTTCATCGAAGAGCACCACGCTGTAGGGCTTTCTCCTTACAGCCTCCGTCAGCTGTCCTCCCTCCTCGTATCCCACGTAGCCGGGAGGGGAACCTATGAGCCTTGACACGGAATACTTTTCCATATACTCGCTCATATCCAGACGCACCATGTTCTTTTCATCATCGAAAAGGGCCCTGGCAAGGGATTTTGCAAGTTCCGTCTTTCCAACGCCGGTAGGTCCCAGGAACATGAAGGAACCTATGGGCTTCGTGGGGTCATTTATGCCGGCCCTGGATCTCATAATGGCCTGTGACACCTTTTCCACCGCGTCGTCCTGTCCCATGACCCTCTTGTGAAGTTCTTCCGGCAGGTGCAGTGTCTTGTTCCTCTCGCTCTCGGTGAGCTTTGAAAGAGGGATCCCCGTCCACTTGGACACGACCCTGGCTATCTCCTCGTCGGATACATTCTCGTGCACAAGAGAGACCTTATGCTTTTCTATCTGGCTCTCCTCAATCTCCAGCTGCTTCCTGAGGGCAGGGAGCCTGCCGTACTGCAGTTCGCCGGCTTTTTCGTAATCTCCTTCCCTCTGGGCTATCTGGATCTCATTGCTGACCGCTTCTATCTGCTCCCTGAGAGATGACAGCTTCTCTATAAAAGACTTTTCATTCTCCCATTCCGCATTTTTACTCTCAAAGTCATCCCTGAGTTCGGACAGCTCCTTCTGAAGATCCTTAAGCCGTTCTTTGGAGAGAGAGTCGTCCTCCTTCTTAAGAGCCGCCTCCTCGGTCTGGAGCATGCTGATCCTTCGCTCCAGCTCGTCCAGTTCTTCGGGCTTTGAATCCATCTCCGTCTTCACCGAGGCGCAGGCCTCATCCACCAGATCTATGGCCTTGTCCGGCAGGAACCTGTCGGAAATGTACCTGTTTGACAGCACTGCGGCGGCTACCAGGGCGTTATCCAGGATCCTGACCCCGTGGTAGGTCTCGTAACGCTCCTTCAGGCCGCGGAGTATCGAGATTGTCTCATCCACCGCCGGCTCATCCACCATGACCGGCTGGAAACGGCGGGCCAGGGCGGGATCCTTTTCGATATAATTCCTGTACTCATCCAGGGTAGTGGCCCCTATGCAGTGGAGTTCGCCTCTGGCAAGCATGGGCTTCAGCATGTTCCCTGCATCCATGGAGCCCTCGGTCTTCCCCGCCCCCACGATGGTGTGGAGTTCGTCTATGAACAGGAGTATCCTTCCCTCCGAAGCCCTCACCTCATTCAGCACTGCCTTCAGGCGTTCCTCATATTCCCCCCGGTACTTAGCCCCCGCGATGAGGGCTCCCATGTCGAGGGAGAACACCTTCTTGTCCTTAAGGGAACCGGGGACATCCCCTGTGGAGATCCTCTGGGCCAGACCTTCCACAACTGCGGTCTTTCCCACTCCCGGTTCCCCTATGAGTACCGGGTTATTCTTTGTCTTTCTGGAGAGGATCATGATGGCCGCCCTGATCTCGTCCTCCCTGCCTATCACGGGATCCAGCTTCTGGTTCTTCGCCTTTTCCACCAGTTCGGTGCCGTACTTCGACAGAGCGTCGTAATTTCCCTCCGGGTTGTCGTTGTCTACGGGGACATTTCCCCTTACAGACTGCAACGCCACAAGAAAGCGTTCCCTTGTGATGCCGTATTCCCTGAATATCTCCTTGACCTCCCGGTTGGGGTTCCTTATGAGGGAGAGGAACAGATGCTCAACGGCGACGTAGCTGTCGCCCATAGCCTTCATCTCATCCTCGGCCATGATGAGAGCCTTGTTCAGGTAGTTCCCTATGTAGGGCTTCCCTCCCTGTACCTTCACCCTCTTTTCAAGGGCCTGTTCGATCCTCTCCCTGAAGGCTTCCTCATTTATGCCCATCTTTATGATGAGCTTCAGGATAAGTGAGTCCTCGATATTCAGTAGCGCCATCAGGAGATGCTCCTGCTCGATCTCCTGATTTCCGTATTCAATGGCGATCTTCTGGGTGTCGTCCACCGCCTTCATAGAGTTTCGGGTAAACCTGTTTATATCCATGGCATCCTCCTTTCCGGTGCTGTTTTTTCGGATATTGTGATGCAGTCGTTTTCCTGCTCACGATCCGAAAGTTTTTTGTGACTGATATATGGTATATCACGGATTGTTAGCACTGTCAAGAGGTGAGTGCTAACCACTCCCTGTCACCCTCTCCCTTCTCCGGATAATGCCGCACGGACCCCAGTCTATATAGAAATGATCCCCCGCTTCAGCGGCCCGTATCACATTGCCTTTTTCCTGCATTTCGTGCATGGCAGTCACACGAATACGTTTCTCTTTTTTCCGGGACAAAGCATGTATCTCTCTTCGCTGACAGTATGTTTTATCTGACAATGACGTTCACGTTGATGGCTCTGCCCTTTATCTTCATGCTGATCTTCGCTTTGCCGGAAGACCTGGCGTACACCATCCCGTTCTCATCCACGAAAGCCACATTCTTCTTGCTGCTCATGAATATGGCCTGCTGCACCAGTCCGGTGACCTTAAGCCCGTCATACTTCTCTCCCCTGTTAAGTTCCAGAACGTAATTTCCGGGCTTCGTATCGTTCTTAAGCTTCGAGTCCACGGTCAGGGCAGGATTCTCCACATATACCAAGGTGGTAAATTTGAAGCCTGAGGTCTTGTACTGCGGGTCGGAATATGGATTGTAGGTGCATGTGACCCGGCTCATCTGACTCTCGCCCTGAGGGATCGAAGACGCAGCGGTAACCTTCCCGTTATCTCCCATGGAAACCGCAGTATTGGAGGAAGACCAGTCTGTGGCGTTCTTATTTTTCACCTGGTAATAACCGATGGTGGCTTTCTTTCCCGGAACAAGGAAGAGCGTCCTCTCTGCGGGTTCGGACACCACCACTTTCAATGAGACCTTCCGTCCCTGCCTGTCGGTTCCTGTGAGTTCACTGGATCCCGCTCCTATGGCCGTAAGCTTCCCGGCCTTGGTCACATATACCACTCCGTCGGCGTAGCCTGTGACTCTGTCCTTTTTGTCCTTCAGCACATTCATGCTCAGGCTGCTCTCCCAGGAAGAATCCTTGCAGGTGAAGGAGGCGTTATTGAATTTAAGAGCCATGGTCTGTAAGGGGACAAGCCTGACGGTCTTACCGTCAAAATCCTTCGTCTGCTTGTCCGTTACGGCTTCTTCGACCTTTACCGAGCAGGTATAGGATTTTCCACCGATAACAGCTGATATTTTTGCGCTGCCCTTGCCGACTGCGGTCACCAGCCCGTCTTCGACCGTGGCAACCGCCCCGTTTGAGGTGGTCCAGGCTCTGGGATAATGATCGGAAGCGTCTCCCAGGCCGCCCACGGAAGCCTGCACAGTGGATCCGATGAGGAGAGAAGCCTTCGTATTCCCCTGACTTCCGATGTATACCGAAGGTTCGGAAACGGTGACCTGGTATTCGGAAATGCCTCCAAGGCCTGCCGCGGAATTTCTGACAACAGTCTTTCCTTTTCCTTTTCCGGTGATCTTTCCCTTCTTGTCCACGGATGCAACGGACTTGTCGTCGCTGGTCCAGGTTCCTGCTCCCGCCACATAACTCTGGCCCTTCACCAGATAGATGGACGCCTTGCCCGAACCGGGGGTGGTTATCACCTCGGGTTCAGGGTCGAGACCGGATCTCTCCCCAACATAGGGGTCATCAGGGTCTGACTGTCCGTCATCCGTGACACTTATGGACAGTTGTTTGGACACAACCCCGTTTAGTTCGGCATATACGCTCATGTCTCCCCTTCTGAGCGCGGTCACCAGGCCGTCATCGGTCAATTTTCCGGCATATTCCCAGCCGAGATAGTTATTTTCCGATATTTCAAACATGTTTTCACGGATATACCAGTGAACCTGTTTTCCGGCGGCGGCGGATGAAGGCTCTACCGTTGCTTTGAGCCGAAGTTCCTCTCCCACCTTCAGGGCGATGGGAGAAGTTGTATCGGGCGTCACGGAAATGCTGTCGGGAAGCGTATGATCGACCCACTTTGCATAGAGCGTCACATCCCTGTCGGGCTTTAAGTACTCATAATATTCGTAGACTTCATTATCCGTATGGCAGGTAAGGACGGCTTTCCGGGTCCCTTCGGCGTCGTAGTACCAGCCGTCGAAGATCTTGTTTCCGTCTCTCCTGACTCTCAATGATATGTCATTTATTCTTGCGCCGTACGGAAGGTAACGGTTCTTCACCGAAATGGCTGTATCTTCTCTCATGGACACAGAGGGATCCTTTATCCTGTCGGGACCGAGGTCAAAATACCCTCCGTTTGCGCTGAGCGTGACAGTAAAGACTCTGTCGTACCCCGCGTAAAGATCCTTTACGCTCGAGGGAAGGTCCAGACAGACCGATTCGTAACTTCCAAGCCATTGGCGCTCCCGGGGAACAGGTCTCGTGAGTTCTTCATCGTAGTACCAGCCGGAGAAACCGAGTTCCGGATCGTCTATCTCAGGTATTTTGCAGGACAGGGCGTGGTCACTGTCATTCACTCCGCTGTCCGTCTTTTTTTCCGGAGATCCGAAAAAACCATCTCCTGCGTGGAAGGTTACATTGGAGTCACTGTCGCCTGCGGGAGTGAACAGGTCCTTCTCCGGAGCAGGAACAGGTTCTTCCGTTTCTCCGTTCATCCGGACGCTGTTGGAGGATCGGGAGCTGTTGTAGGCGTATATCCTTATATTTTCGTTGACAGGGCCGTATTCATGCCGGGTCTTTCCCTGAGGGTCGTCGTACCATACAGGATAAATGGAGTAACCATCAACCGAATCCAGCCATGGAGTGGATATCTTTCCGAATGGAATGCCCTTGGGAACCATCAGCACCCTGCACTTCTTGTCCTCTGTAAGCTTTCCGTACTTCCTGTCTTCCTCTTCTCCCTCACGGAAATAGCCTACGCCGTTGGAGTCAAAAGTGACGGAGACCGCCTCATTCCAGACTATATAGAGGGTGATGTCGCCGGTGGGGACAAATCCCGTGGGCTTGTTGCTGAAGTGGTTCTTGTGATCCTCGTAGGAATAAAAGGTGTATTCTTTTCCGGATCCGTCTTTTTCCGTATTCCAGAGGATATAATCGAAATAATTCTGACGCCGGGGAAGCATGTCCGTCACGGCGGAATAGTCAAGTTCGGGTTCATTATCTATGAGATCCGCTTCGGAACCGTCGGCACCGCATCTGAAGGGTTCGCCCTTCCTGACCTTCACCTTCACGGGGGCTTCGGAACCGTCCAGCTTTGCGCCGCTGTGATTGGCGTCGAAGGTCACTATGTAGCAGTCCGCAAAACCGGCGAACAGAGTCATGTCCCCATTGACAGTGAGGTCATGGACATTTTCCACCTCTCTCGTGCATCCGGGATCAGTGAACCAGCCGCCGAATACCTTTCTCTCATTATCATTTACGACCGTGGGATATCTCCCGTTTACGGTGCCTCCCACGGGAACCCTGACAGTCCAGGTATCGCTGTCTGATACGGATGCAAATCTTCCGCCGTTGGCGTTAAAGGTCACGCTGCAGGCATCAGCGTATCCCGCATAGAAGGTGACATCATCGGTCACCGCAAGGTCCATGATCCCGGACCGGGTGATGCCCTTTGTACGGGCAGGGTCCCTGAACCAGCCTGCAAAAGCGCTGCCCGGATCGTCAGGCACGGGATCGGCGGGCATGTCAAGACCCATCTGCCTTATGCTTTTATTATCGGTGACATCAAGAGTGCAGGATGAAGCGCCGTCCACCTTTCCCGCTCCGAGATCGAAGGTGACTGTGTGTATATCCATCCACTTTGCGTAGAGAGTCACATCCTGTGATATCGTAAAATCCGATGCAGGTCTTTTGCATTCCTGATCATAGTGCCATCCGGCGAAGACCTTTCCGTCCCGTTCGGCCACAAAATTGCCGGGATATACCTTTCCGCCGCTCTCACCGTCTTTCCAGGCCTGCTGTACTCTGTACGGGGACGCGAATTTTTCATCCCGTTCCCATTCTGTCGTCACCACGCCGCCCCGGGCATCATAGGTCACCACCTTGAAAAAGTCTTCTTCCCATACTGCGTAAAGGGTGGTATCTTTTGAAGGATCCAAGGTAGCGCTGAGCGATATGTAGGGGGTGAAATAATTCCCTTCATACGGATATTTCGGAGTTTTCGCGTCCTTTGTCTCGGCCCAGCCCGCGAATCTTAAGTGAAGATCCTCGTTCAGGATAGTTCCGGAGTCCGAGAAATACATCTCTTCATCCGTCCATATCGAAAAACCCAGGGGATCCCTGCTGACAGCATCCTTTTTCTCATTGAGGAAATACCCGCCGTTGGGATCCAGAAGCAGGAGCTTGTATACGTTTTCCCAGCCGGCATAGAACTCAACATCGTCGGTGACGGTGACTGGTTTGCCATCATCTGAAACGGGGACGGTGCAATTCTTATCCCTGAACCAGCCTTTAAACTTCATCCTGGGGTTATTATGCTTTATATATCTGCCATCAATATTCGAAGGATAAAATGATGAATAACCAGTCGCATCCACCCGGCAGGCAGTGGTCTCATAGACAAAGCCCAGGTTCTTTTCCTCATAATCGTAGCACTCACGGTCAAAGAAAGCCTCACCGTCAGAGGATTTCAGGGTGACGACATATTTGTTCTTTCTGTAACCGGCATAGTAAGTGACATTGGAATCAGGGATCATATCGTAAAGGTCGGAATCACTGATCTTATCGGATGTCCTTCCGGGGTCATCATACCAGCCGTCAAGGGAATAATGATAATCCGTGTTCCTGACTTTATTGAAGTCGGGTTTGAAAATACCGTTGGAATAACTGAGTTTCTTCCCTGAGGGTATCTTTACCTCAAGTTTTTTAAGCCTCTTCTTATCACCGTAGTCAACACCATCCGGCCAATAGTATCCCGTATCGAACGGAGCGTTTACCCCGTCGAACACATAGGTCACGGTGTGGAAGGAGTCGGTCCAGCCGGCATAGATGGTGGTTCCGGGAGCAGGCAGTTTTTCTACGGAAATGTCATAGTAATTGCTGTATGGATCCTCATCATCTGACAGGAGGGTAACGCATGAGGCTTCGGCAAACCACCCGAGGAACACATAGCCCTCCCTCACGGGCCTGTATTCGTCACTGTATCCGCCGATATACCCATATTCGTTATAATATGCGAATTTTGTGGTCTCTCCGTCAGGGAACTTTCCTCCGTTTGCATCGAGATGCCAGTAGCCGTCATCACCGGCAGGCAGCAATTCTTCATCCTCTCCGTCTGCGGAAGCAGGGGCTGCGGTTTCCGCTTCCACCGGGGCTTCAGCTGCCTCAGTGAGAGTATCCGAAGTATCCGGAGAACCCGCCTCAGTCCCGGTCTCCTCTTCAGCACCGGAAGCAGGGGCTGCGGTTTCCTGAGCCGAAGGAAAGTCGTCTCTTATCTGCCCTTCCTCTTCGGCAGCGGAAGACGTTTCATTCCGGATCCCGCCTTCGGAAGCGCTGACTGCAACAGGCTGCAGAGAAGCCGCGATCATGGCTGAAGCCAGAACGACTGCCAGGATCATTCTCTTCATACCGTTCATATCTCATCCTCCTTTGAAATGTGATCCTCTGCGCCGGGATCGCCTGCCGGCCGGAGCCGGTGACTATCGACGCCTGTATGACCGAAAAAGAAAAAAATATCCCACAGCATGACTGCCGTGGGATATAAGGAAACGCATTTGCTGCCCAAAACTCACCTCTTTGAGAACTGAGGCGCTCTTCTCGCTCCCTTGAGACCGTATTTCTTTCTTTCTTTCATTCTCGGGTCTCTACTCAGATAACCGTCGCTCTTGAGAACCGCTCTGTAATCCGGATCCGCCTCGTTCAGGGCTCTGGCAATGCCGTGCCTAACGGCTCCTGCCTGTCCCGAAAGACCGCCGCCCTTAACGGTGATATACGCGTCATACTTTCCGGAAGCTTCCACTGCCTCAAGGGGCTCGGTCACAGTCTTCCTTATGTTTTCATCACCGAAATAGTCCTCAAGGCTTCTGCCGTTGATGGTGATGCCGCCCTTTCCGGGGCTCAGGAACACCCTGGCCACGGCGCTCTTACGCCTGCCGGTGCCGTAATATCTTTCAATGTTTTTCTTAGCCATTTACCTCGATACCTCCGTCTCAGGATCTGATCTCGAGCGCTTCAGGCTTCTGCGCAGCCTGTTCATGCTCGGGTCCCGCGTACACATGGAGCTTCTTGAACATCTTTCTTCCGAGAGAATTCTTGGGAAGCATTCCTTTTACAGCCATTTCCACCACTCTCTCAGGCTTCTTTTCCATCATTTCCCTGAGGGTGGTCTGCTTGAAGCCGCCTACATAGGGAGTATGTCTGACATACACCTTCTGCTCCAGCTTCCTGCCTGTAACCTTGATCTTTGACGCGTTCACGACTATCACATAGTCTCCTGTGTCAAGGAAGGGGGTAAACTCAGGCTTGTTCTTTCCTCTGAGTACTGCGGCGACTCCTGATGCAAGTCTGCCGAGCGTCATGCCTTCGGCGTCGACGACATACCACTTTTTCTCGATGGCGCCCTCGCCTGGAATAAAAGTACCGTTCATTTCCTTTCCTTTCTGTTGTAACACGACATCCCCGCCCCTGCCGTACACAACGGATGTCCGGGCCGTCCTCTCCGGCCGCAGGGGATATCCGAACTCTGGAAAAGCGCTCTGCCGGGGAGCAGAAACCCTCTTCCGTCACGAAGTAAGATTATATTTTATCCGGACCGGCATGTCAAGGCTTTTGAGCCGGTTTTCCGCACTGATTTGTCCCGAATCGGGGAAATGATCAAAGGGAGCAGGATGTCCGGCGGAATGCGCGGTCCGTCAGGCCGTGTGGGCGTTGTTGCTCGCCAGGAAGGACAGGAACTCTTTCTCAGGAACAGGTCTGGAATAATAAAATCCCTGTATGTATTCTACGCCCATGTCCTTCATCACCTGCATCTGTTCTTCCGTCTCTATGCCCTCCACCACGACGCTCATATTCATCTTATGGAGCATATCCACCATACCCGTCAGCACATGCTTTATCTTTTCGTTGTCGAAGAAGCCCCGGGTGAAGGAATAGTCGAATTTGATAGTCTTTACGGGCATATTTACGAAGTAATCGATATTGGAACGTCCCGTTCCGAAGTCATCCAGGGAAAACTCTATGCCCTTTCTTCTCAGCTTGTCCATGTTCATGAGCATGACTTCACGGTTTTCCGCAGCGGCGGTCTCCGTGATCTCAAGATTGATAAGCCCGGGATCGATCTTATACCGGTCCATATTTTCCATTACGCTGTTCGCGGGGTTATCGTGATCGAACTGGGCAGCCGACACGTTGATCCCCACCTGTTCAAGGCCCAGCTTCTGGGCATCGCCCTTTGCAAGGAACCCGCACACCTTCTCCAGGACCCTGAACCCAAGGGGAATGATCTGTCCGGTCTCCTCCGCCACAGGTATGAACACCCCGGGAGGAACGATCTCTCCGTCTTCCTGTCTGATGCGCACGAGGGCTTCCGCCTCGTCAAACCGCGACTCCTTCACATTGTAGAAGGGCTGGTAGAAGACCTCCACCCTGTCCGAGATCAGCGCGTCGTCGATCATTTCCTTTACGGCGTTCTGTTCCCGGAGTTTCAGGACCATCTCTTCATTTGCAACGGTTATCTCCTCTTCGCTCTCAAGGTACGTATGAAGGAAGCGGAAGAATTCGTCGGGCCCGCTCATTTCCATGCTGTCGGGGATCAGGAGGTAAGTGCCCTTTGCCGGAACGTCCTTCACGCCGTCCTTTTGCCTTTTTATATTTGCGGCCTTGTCAAACATCCGGTCCTTATCGTCGTAGAGGACGCAGAACGTGTCGTCGTCTATGCGGAAGGCGGGTTCTGGCCCCAGATTGACCAGAGCCCTCGCGGTCCTCATCACCGCATTCTGCTCCATGGCGTAATCCACGTAGTTGTTCAGGTAATGGATCTGGGCCGTAAACATGGAGAAGCGCTTGCCGTACCTGTATTTGTCATGGACGTAGGCCGAGAGGGCGTTTGTGGTGAAAAGACCCGTGGAACCGTCGATATACTCGCTGGGATTTTCCAACTGGATATAAAGGATGACCATGCCGAAGGCGGACGCAAATCCCACCAGCAGGATCTGGGGCTGGCAAAACTGGATGATGGCGGCCAGCATCCATATACCCTGCCAGAGGATCATGGCCGTAAATCTCCTGCCGGGCATCTGCTTCCTGTAAGCTATGGTGGTAACGATGGTGGAGAGGATGTAAATCGAAGAAAGGACATATGCGACGATGGTGGACATGCCGTAGGAATAGACCACGCGCCCCTCGGCCGTAAAACCGATGGGCAATACCAGCATGAGTATCTCTCCCACCACAAAGATCGAATGTGAAATGATCCTTACGACTTTAGCCCAGGTCTTGTCCCTGGGGAGCATGCTGGTGTACGCATATACGTATCCCAGATATCCCTGCATGACCAGCAGCATGATGTAAAGCCTGCACACTATCCCGGTTATGAAGGGGCTGAATCCGTTGTGCACGGACATATTGATCAGAACGATGGACAGAATGTCGAAAGTAAGGCACGCAAAGCACGCGCTGATGGCGTGCTCAAAGAGCTTACGGTTCATGAGGTCAAGTTTCTTCTCCCTGCGGAACATGACCGCGATCGTAAATAATATAAATAAAGCACAACATTGAAGCTCAATGTTCATTCCATCTCCCCCTTGACCGGAATGATCATCTTTTATCCACGCAAAACAGAAACGGCAGGGAGCGCCCCGTTATGAAAATACCGTTTGAGGAACCTGTCAGCCCATGGTAACCTCCACAAGCACTCTTTCATTCACCCCGGCAGGCGGTATCACATTGCCGTCTATCTTCTCTCCGTTTACTATAACAGATTTTACGCCTTTTTCCACCCTGGAGGGATTTTTTATTTTTATGATATATCTGGCTCCCCTGTATATCCTTTTGACCGTGTAATCTCCAAAGTCCGAAGGTATGCAGGGATCGATCCTGAGGCCCTTAAGGGTAGGATACACGCCCAGAATGTACTGGCTTATGTTTGTGAAGGTCCAGGCCGCAGTTCCCGTCAGCCAGCTGTTCTTGGCTTCGCCAAAGGAAGGAGCGTCCTTCCCGGCCACCATCTGGCTGTACACATAGGGTTCTGTCCTGTGTATCTCGCTCTTGTCCTCCAGGAACCTGGGACAGGTCTTTTTGTATATCTCAAAAGCCCTGCTGCCCCTGCCGATCACCGTCTCGGCGATCGACACCCAGGGATTGACGTGGCAGAATATGCCCGCATTCTCCTTGTAGCCCGGAGGATATGAAGATATCTCCCCGAGTTCGAGATGGTATCTGGTATAGGGGGGCTGAAGCAGCATGATCCCGTATTCGGTATCCAGACGTTCCTTCACGCTGTCCAGAGCCTTCCGGGCCAGACCTTCCCTCACGCCTATCCCGGCAAGGGAGCAGAAGCCGTTCGACTCAATGTATATCTTTCCCTCTTCGCAATCCTTTGACCCCACCTTTCTGCCTTCGGCGTCGTAAGCTCTAAGGAACCACTCTCCGTCCCATCCGTTCTTCATGACGGCGTCACTCATCTTCTCGGTTTCAAACCTGGCTCTCTTCGCTTCCTCGTGATCTCCCACGGCATCGCAGATATCGGCGTACTCATTTCCGTACTTCACGAACATGCCGGCGATGAGCACGGATTCCGCCACAGGTCCCTCCGAAGGGCCGTAAGTCTGGAAGGACTCCCCGGGATGAGCGGAGAAACAGTTCAGGTTCAGGCAATCGTTCCAGTCAGCCCTCCCTATCAATGGCAGACCGTGAGGACCGAGGTGATTGACGGTGAAATCAAAAGACCTCTTGAGATGCTCCATGAGGGGCACCGCTTTATCCATATCACAATCGAAGGGAACCGTTTCCTTCAGTATGGACATATCCCCGGTCTCCCTGAGATATGCGCTGGCACCGGCGATGAGCCACAGGGGATCGTCATTAAAGCCGCTGCCGATATCCGAATTTCCCTGCTTTGTCAGGGGCTGGTACTGGTGATAAGCGGATCCGTCCTCAAACTGGGTGGAGGCTATGTCGATAAGTCTCTCCCTTGCTTTGGCGGGGATCAGATGGACGAAGCCCAGCAGATCCTGGCAGGAATCCCTGAAGCCCATCCCTCTTCCGATGCCCGACTCGTAATAAGAGGCGCTGCGGGACATGTTGAAGGTCACCATGCACTGATACTGGTTCCAGATGTTCACCATGCTGCTTACGTTTTCATCCCTGCAGTCCACGGAATATCTTTCCAGCAGTTCTTCCCAGTATCTTCTGAGGTCATTGAAAGCCACGTCCACCTGACCGTCGGTGCTGTACTTTGACACCAGATTCCTTGCGCCTCTCTTATTTATGACCCCGGGTGCTTCCCACTTGTTTTCCTCGGGATTTTCACAGTATCCCAGAACGTAGATCAGATCTATGGACTCATCCGGCAGAAGCCTCACATCCACCTGATGCGCCCCGATGGGGGACCAGCCGCTGGCTTTGGAATTTGTGCAGCCGTTCCCGAACACGGCATCCGGTCTGTCCGGGCCGTTATAGGGGCCAAGGAAGGCGTCCCTGCTGGTATCGAAGGCAGTCATGGGGGTATTCACGGAAAAGAAGGCGTAATGATTTCTCCTTTCCCTGTATTCCGTCTTGTGATAAATGACGGAGTCCTCCACCTCCACTTCCCCGGTGGACAGGTTCCTCTGGAAATTCTTCATATCGTCATCCGCATTCCAGAGACAGAATTCCACATATGAAAACACCTTCAGTTCCTTTACCACACCGGAGTCGTTCCTGATGGACAGCCTGTTTACCTCGCAGTTATCCCCCAGAGGGACAAAGCTGAGAACCTTGGCGTTGACTTTGTTCTTCGTGCCGTTAAAGGTGCCGTACCCTAGACCGAACCTGCAGATATACTCGTCAAGATCCGTCTTAACGGGCTGCCATCCGGGATTCCACACCACATCCTCGTCCTTGATATAAAAGTAACAGCCGTTATTGTCTGAAGGGATGTTGTTGTAGCGATACCGGGTCAGACGAAGGAGCTTTGCATCCCTGTAGAATGAATACCCACCGCAGGTGTTTGATTTCAGAGAGAAGAAATCCTCCGTGCCCAGATAGTTGATCCAGGGAAGCGGCGTTTTGGGATTGCGGATCACATATTCCATCCTCTTGTCATCGAAATATCCGTATTTCATAGTACAGGCCTTTCTGCCAGATATGGCTGTCTTTCCTTAATCGTTTAAGTGACATAGCACGTTTTTTTACCGCAGGAAACATTATAATTGGGAATGTAAATGAAATCAAGCATAAATTTTATCATTTGATTATTCTGAAAAAGTGAGATATAATCAATGTCGAAAACGATTAAGGAGGACCGCCCTATGGTCTCGATGAAAGAAATAGCCGAGCACTGCGGCGTGTCGGTGGCAACAGTCAGCAAAGCCCTTGGGGACAGAACGGACATAAGCGCCGAGCGCAAGGAACAGATAAGAAAAGCCGCCCGGGAAATGGGATATCTGCCCAACGCCGCGGCAAGGTCCCTTAAAACCCACAGATCCTACAACATAGGAGTCCTCTTTGTGGAGGAAGCCCACAGCGGTCTCACCCACGATTATTATTCATTTATCCTGGAAAGCTTTAAGGAGACGGTGGAGGAACAGGGCTACGATCTGACCTTTATCAACGCTCACAATAAGAGCGACAGCGCCATGTCCTACATCGAGCACTGCAGATACAGGGGTTTCGACGGCATATTTGCAGCCTGCGTGAATTTCTACGATCCCCGGGTGATAGAACTGGTGAAGAGCGAGATCCCCATCGTGACCGTGGATCACGTCTTCGACAACAAGACCTCGGTGCTTTCCGACAATGCCGGAGGCATGAGGGAGCTTTTTAAATATGTCTATTCCATGGGGCACAGGAAGATAGCCTACATTCACGGACACGATTCCGCCGTCACCAACAAAAGGCTCACGTCCTTCTACATGACCGCCGAGGAACTGGGGCTTGAGATCCCGGATGCCTACGTAAAAGAGGCTGCCTACAGGGATTCGAATACCACGGGGATCGAAATGCTCGAACTCATGAGGATGCCGGAGGATCTGAGGCCCACCTGCGTGCTGTGCCCGGACGATTACGCAGCCTTCGGCGCCGTCAGCGCCGCCAGAAACGCGGGACTGTCGATACCGGGCGACGTATCCATAGCCGGATACGACGGAATAGTCGCGGCAAGCCGGTTCGACCCGCCCCTCACTACCATCTCTCAGGACACGCGCTCAATAGGACAGAAAAGCGGGGAAAGCCTGATCAGGCTGATAGAAGCACCGAAGACTACCCCGGCGCAGCAGATCGTCATCGAGGGAAGCCTGGTCAAAGGTAAGACCGTGGGACAGGCCTCTCACTGATCGAATTCCAGGAGCCTGCGGGCCTGATCCGCCAGCCTAACCGGATCCAGCAGAGACTCCAGTTCCCCGTTCATCACATCATCTATGCGGTAGACCGTAAGGTGGATCCTGTGGTCCGTGACCCTTCCCTGAGGGAAATTATAGGTCCTGATCTTCTCGGATCTGTCCCCCGAGCCCACCTGGCTCTTCCTGTCGGCGGACTCCCTGTCCCTGGCTTTCTGGGTTTCAAGAGCATACAGTTTTGTCCTGAGGAGGGCAAAAGCCTTTTCCTTGTTCTGTATCTGTGATTTCTCCGTCTGGCTGTAAATGACTATCCCCGTGGGATAATGAGTAAGTCTGACCGCGGAATCAGTGGTGTTCACGCACTGACCGCCGTTCCCGGAGGCCCGCATCACATCGATCCGGATATCCTTTTCGTCTATCGTCACGTCCACCGGCTCTGCCTCAGGCATCACCGCCACCGTGGCGGCGGAGGTGTGGATCCTCCCCTGGGACTCGGTTTCCGGCACTCTCTGAACCCTGTGGACGCCGCTTTCATACTTAAGAACGGAATAGGCGCCCTTCCCTTTAATAAGAAAACTGACGTTTTTTATTCCGCCGACTCCCGTGTCCTCCAGCTCCGTGAGCTCGCTGCTCCAGCCCTTCCGCTCTATATAGCGGGAATACATCCTGTAGAGATCGGAGGCAAAGAGAGCGGCCTCCTCCCCGCCGGTGCCCGCCCTTATTTCCATCACCACATTCCGGTCATCGTTGGGATCCGATGGGAGAAGCAGTATCTTTATCTTTTGTTCAAGATCCAGAAGCCTTTCTGAAGAGGATTCCATCTCTTCCTTCGCCAGCCCTTTAAGCTCGGGGTCGGATTCGGTCTCAAGGATCTCTCTGGCTTCGGAAGCGGATCTTTCCGTTTCCAGATACTGCCTGTAGAGCTCAGTCACCTCGGAAATGGAGCTTCTCTCCTTCATGAGGGAAGAAAGCCTCGACGGATCCGAGGCAGCAGCAGGCTCCGCCAGTTCCCTCTCCAGGTCTTCCAGCTTGTGTCCGATATCCTCCAGACGTTTCCTTATGATCTCGTTCAGCATCACAAAGCCTTTTTCCGGGCGCAGATCACCCTGTCGTTGCCTGAATAATCCTTTGTCACGGACACATCAATGTAACCGTTTTCTTCAAGGAGTTGTTTCACCTGTTCGGCCTGATCGTATCCGATCTCAAGGAAGATCATCCCACCGGGCTTGAGATGATCCAGGGCGCCGGGAATGATCCTCCGGTACATATCAAGCCCGTCCTCGCCGCCGTCAAGAGCGGCTTCGGGCTCGTAATCCCTGACTTCCGGCATCAGGCCGGGTATCTCGCTGCTTCTGATATACGGCGGATTTGCGGTGATCATCTCGAAAAGATCCTCTCCGGTCTCCTCCCCCAGCGCGTCAAACAGGTCGCCTGTGACCCAGACCACCCTTCCTTCACTGATCAGGTCGTCGGAATTATCTTTTGCAAGAGCGATGGCTTCTTCCGAAATATCCACCCCGACTCCAGTGGTATCGTTGGAATACCTGAGGAGGGATGTGAGGATACACCCCGTTCCGGTACAGAGGTCCAGGATCCTCACGCCGCTGCCCGTATTCTTCATGGCCTCTTCCACCAGGATCTCCGTGTCGAACCTGGGGATCAGCACCCCCGACCTGACGATGAAATCAAAGCCCATGAAGGGAGCTTCCTCGGTGATCAGCTGCAGAGGCTCTCTGGTGGCCCTGCGCCCGATCATCTCCCGGAACAGCTTCCTGTTCCTTTCGGATACGCCACTGTCTCCGGAATCCAGCAGATCCTCCCTGGACATCCCGGTAATGAACTTGAAAAGGATGAAGGCGTCGTTTTCGGGGTCCGGCACGCCGGCTTTTCTCAGTATCTCTTCAGCCTCCCTGAGGATCCCGCCGTTTTCTTCGGGGGATTCCTCCTCCCGGATCCCGTAAGCCGCCGGGACTTCACTCTCTGTCTCGTGAACGGTCCCGGAAAGGTCATCATTTTCCTCCGTTCCGTCGTACTCAGGGAATGATCCGTTATTATTAATATCATCTGTTATTGAACTTTCAGTATCTTTTGATTCCTCCGTATCCCCGCTTCCAGAGTGGGAAGCCTGCTTCCTGTCTCCGAAATTCTCTTGCAGGAATTCTCTCCAGTCTATGACCGCCTCCACCGAAGCTATGCCCGCTCTGATCATCTCGTCATCAGGCTCCCTGACCGTGAGTTTCTGAAGGAGGAGCCCCGGAGCGGACAGAACGGCGGTGAATATATTCTCAGATCTTGAGGACAGCTTTATGATCTCGTAGGATATTCCCGCGATCACGGGGATAAGCAGGAGCCTCAGCACTATCCTCAGGACGTAATCCTCCACCCTTATGAAGAAAAATACCACCACGCTCACCAGCATCACCAGGATAAGGAAGCTGGTGCCGCACCTTCTGTGGGCTTTGGGACAGGCTCTCACATTTTCCACGGTGAGTTCCTTTCCCGTTTCCAGACAGTTGATGCATTTGTGCTCCGCGCCGTGATATCCGAAGGTGCGCCTTATATCCTCCACCATGGAGATGGCCAGGATATAGACCACGAAGATCACCACTCTCAAAACGCCTTCGATGATGGCAAGCATTGATTCATTCAGGATATATTCCTTCAGGAAGGAAACTATCAGGAAGGGCAGGATGATGAAAAGGAATACTCCGATCCCGAGGGCCAGAACGGTCACTATGGCGCTCATGGCCTGCTCTCCGGCTTCCTTACGGGCCTTTTCGGCTTCGGGATCCCGCTCCTTACGGGCCTTTTTGGCTTTGGGATCACCTTCCTTACGGTCTAAAGAGGCTTTGCGTTTTCCCCGTTCCTTACGGCCTGCAGGGGATTTTCCCTTTTCCTCCGGCTGAGGTTCTGCCGGGCGGGGTTCGAATTCTTCAAGTATCTCCAGGCCTTCGGGCAGTTCTTCCTCCTCAGCGGGCTTCACGTCTGAAGCAACGCTGTCTTTCGCTTCGGATCCTTCGGGGGCAGTCCCGCTCTCTTCCGCTCCGGATCCTTCAGGGGCGGTCCCACCCTCTTCCTCTCCGGATCCTTCGGGGGCGGTCACGCTCTCTTCCGCTCCGGATCCTTCGGGGGCGGTCACGCTCTCTTCCGCTTCGGATCCTTCGGGGGCGGTCCCGCTCTCTTCCGCTCCGGATCCTTCGAGGCCAGTCACGCTCTCTTCCGCTCCGGAGGCCGATCCCGCATCCTCTTCAGGAGCCGCTTCCGCCGTATCCGCTGAAAGCTCCCCTTCTCCGGGTACCATGTCTCCCCCGGGAGCTTCACCCTCGCCGGCGTACAGATCCACTGCGATATTCATGGCCTTCATCCCCATCACAATGGAATCGATAAAGGCCAGAACGCCCCTGATCACCGGAATCCGGGCAAGACTGCTCTTTTTGTCCTCCGGTTCCGCGGCGTAAGAATTTACCGTAATGCTCCCGTCCTCAAGGCGCACGGCCACGGCCGAGCGTCCGGTCCTCGCATTTCTCATCATCACACCCTCGAGGACCGCCTGTCCTCCAAGATGCGAATACACTCTTTCTTTATCTATCTTCGACATATCGCTCCGTTATGGTAAAGCAAAGGAGTCCGGGGATAACTCCGGACTCCTCTGAAAGCCAGACATATAAAACTATGCGTTGCTCTTGATCCCGTATCTCTTGTTGAATCTGTCGACACGGCCCTTGGCCTGAACAGCCTTCTGCTGTCCGGTATAGAAAGGATGGCAGTTGGAACAGATCTCAACGTGGATCTCAGGCTTTGTGGAACCTACGGTAAACGTATTCCCACAGTTGCACACCACCTGTGCCTGGTAGTATTTAGGATGAATATCTTCTCTCATTTCAAACTCCTTCACTGTGCCGTCAATCGTATCCGCCCTCTTTCGGGCAGCCACGACATAATATCACAGGCTGAAAGCATTTGCAAGAGGGAACGCGATTTTTCTCCGGTGCCGTTTGAAAGCCGGCCGAACCGGCCTTCAGGCATCAATACATATCCGCTCCGCCGCCTGCAGGCATAGGAGGCTGGGGCTCCTTGATATCCGCAACCACCGCTTCCGTGGTGAGGAATGTGGAAGCGACGGAGGTGGCGTTCTGAAGAGCGCTCCTGGTGACCTTTGCGGGATCCAGTATTCCGTCCTTGATCATATCCACATACTCGCCGGTAAGGGCGTTGTATCCTATGCCGGACTTTGACTCTTTTACCTTGTTTACGACCACAGCGCCTTCGATGCCGGCGTTTTCGGCTATCTTGAAGAGCGGTGCCTCAAGAGCCTTGAGAACAATGTTTGCTCCGGTCTTCTCGTCGCCTTCAAGCTTTGATGCATACTTTTCCACTTCCTTTGCAGCGTGGATATAGGCCGATCCGCCGCCGAAGATGATGCCTTCCTCGGCCGCCGCGCGGGTTGCGGCAAGAGCGTCCTCCATGCGGAGTTTCGCTTCCTTCATCTCTGTCTCGGTAGCTGCGCCCACACGTATGACGCCTACGCCGCCCGACAGCTTCGCAAGCCTTTCCTGAAGCTTCTCGCGGTCGAAGTCCGATTTGGTCTCATCGATCTGGCTCTTGATCTGGGCCACGCGGTCCGAAAGAGCCTTCTTGTCGCCCTCACCGTCCACGATGATGGTATTTTCCTTCTGAACCTTGACGCTCTTCGCTCTTCCGAGCTGATCGATGGTGGCTTCCTTGAGCTCTAGACCGAGATCAGAGGAAATGACCTGTCCGCCGGTGAGGATGGCGATATCCTGAAGCATTTCCTTTCTCCTGTCGCCGTAACCGGGAGCCTTCACTGCCACAACATTGAAGGTGCCCCTGAGCTTGTTCACGATAAGGGTGGTGAGAGCCTCGCCCTCCACGTCCTCGGCGATTATGAGGAGACGGGCGCCCTGCTGCACGACCTGCTCGAGAAGAGGCAGGATCTCCTGAACATTGCTGATCTTCTTGTCCGTGATGAGAATGTAGGGCTCTTCAAGGTTGGCTTCCATCTTTTCCATATCGGTGCACATGTATGCGCTGATATAACCGCGGTCGAACTGCATGCCTTCCACCAGATCCAGTTCCGTCTTCATGGTCTTGGACTCTTCAACCGTGATGACTCCGTCCTTGCCCACCTTCTCGATGGCGTCTGCCACCATCTCACCGACTTCGTCGCTTGAAGCGGAGATGGCTGCTACTCTGGACATGTGATTCTTTCCCGAAACGGGCTGGCTCATCTTTTCTATAGCTGAGACCGCCTCATCGGTGGCGCCCTTCATTCCCTTGCGCATGATCATGGGATTTGCGCCTGCTGCCAGGTTCTTGACTCCCTCGTCGATCATCGCCTGAGCGAGGACAGTAGCGGTGGTGGTGCCGTCGCCCGCCACATCATTTGTCTTGGTGGCCACTTCCTTCACCAGCTGAGCGCCCATATTTTCGAAGGGATCCTTGAGTTCGATCTCCTTTGCGATAGTCACGCCGTCATTTGTGATAAGGGGAGCGCCGTAGCTCTTGTCGAGGACCACGTTCCTGCCCTTGGGGCCAAGCGTCACTCCTACGGTATTTGCCAGCTGATTTACTCCCGATACGATGGCTGTTCTTGCATCAGCCCCGAATTTGATTTCTTTTGCCATGATCCGTAACCTCCTTTACTCGAGCACCGCGAGAATGTCACTCTGCTTGACTATGGTGAACTTCTCTTCGTCGATCTCGACCTCTGTCCCTGAATATTTGGAATAAATGACCTTCTGGCCCTTCTTCACGCACATCTTGATCTCATTGCCATCGATCATTCCGCCGGGGCCCACTTCCACTACTTCTGCCTGCTGGGGCAGTTCCTTTTCCTTTCCGGGTATCACGATGCCGGATTTTGTGGTTTCTTCGGCTTCAAGCTTCTTAAGGACTACTCTGTCTGCCAATGGAACTAATTTCATGATTGATTGCCTCCTTTGTCTTTATCTTGTTAGCACTCAACTGTTTTGAGTGCTAACCAACAGCACTTATGGTATCACAGCATTTCATATTTGCAAACAGAAATATCGAGGAATTTTTGCATCATACTATATATATCTCCGATTTCCTCAACTTTTCTCCATTTTGCTTGTTTTTTTGTTCTTGTGATCTGCATCCGACAGAGGGAACTCTCTTAAGCGGACAGGCCGTATCCTCTTCCTCCGGATCTCATACAGGGGATGCTTTCCCGTCTTCCGGCTATGAGTTCCGCACCGTCACCCCGTCCTCTGCCTGCGGGCTTCATATAAAGTGCCTCGCACCGTCATCCTGTCCTCCGGATCTCATACATGGATACTTTCCCGTCTTCCGGCTATGGGCTCCGCACCGTCACCCCGTCCTCTGCCTGCGGGCTTCATATAATAAGATAGAAGCCGACACACCGGCATTGAGACTCTCAAGCTCTCCTCCCATGGGGATCGATATGAGATCATCCGATATTTTTTTCGCTTCCTCTGACATCCCCGAGCTTTCATTTCCTATAATAAAAGCCGTCCCTCCACCGTAATCGCATCTGCTGTAGACCGATCTGCCCTCCGGGGATGTTCCGAAGACCCTGACGCCGGCTTTTTTCAAACGGATGATATCTTTCATGACATCCCGGGAGTACAAAAAGGGAACGCGGAAAACGGAGCCCATGGTGGATCTCACCGCCTTGGGCCCGAACAGGTCAACGCAGTCCCCGGTCATGATAACACCCGTTGCCCCTGCCCCTTCCGAGGACCTCATTATGGTGCCCAGATTTCCGGGATCCTGCAGCCTCTCCAGCACCACCAGGAGGGGAACATCCCCGATCAGATCATCCAGGGAATACTCCGGTTTTTTCATTACGCACATTATCCCCTGGGGGGTGACGGTGCCACTCATTTTGGCCATGACTTTATCAGTCACTTCTTCAAATCCCGTACTTTCCAGCTTTTCAAGAAGATCATTTCTGTTATCATTTGAAAGATCCCGCAAAAATGCCCCGGTCAAATAGACTTCGACAGTCATATTCTCCGGAGCATCTTTAAAGAGTTTTTTACCCTCAGTTATGAAAAGGTTTTCCTCGTCCCTCACCCGCTTTTTATCCCTGAGTGAGATAACGTGTTTGATTTTATCATTGGACAGACTGGTGATCATCAATGATTCTGTTTTTTCGGAAATTCGTAATAATTCAGTTTCTTCGATACTTCAAAATAATACTCGGAAATGCTCTTTTTCCTCCCCAGGGCCTCCTCTATGTCCAGATCCGTGATCCTGCCGTCCACCATGCTCACCACTCTGTTGGTGGCGCCCCCGCAGAGGATATCGGAGGCATATGCCCCCATGACGGAGCCGTAGAACCGGTCCTTGCAGGTAGGAGATCCGCCTCTCTGCATATATCCGAGAATAGTGGCCCTGGTCTCCACTCCGGTGGCCGCCTCTATCCTCCTGGCCATGGATGTGGAGTGTCCGATCCCTTCGGCGTTTATTATTATGTGATGCTTTTTGCCCCGCTTCCGGTTGTTGATGATATTGTTGATCAGAGTCTGTTCGTGGAAATCGTACTTCTCGGGGATCAGGATATCCTCGGCGCCGCTGGCGATGCCGCACCACAGAGCGATATAGCCGGCATTTCTCCCCATGACCTCGATGATGGAACATCTCTCGTGGGATGAAGACGTGTCCCTGACCCTGTCTATGGCCTGCATGGCCGTGTTGACAGCGGTGTCAAAGCCTATGGTGTATTCGGTTCCCGATATATCCAGATCAATGGTGCCGGGGATCCCGATGGTATTTACTCCGTGGTGGGAAAGAGCCTGGGCTCCCCTGTATGAACCGTCCCCTCCTATCACGATGACCCCGTCCATCCCGTGCTTTGCGCATATCCGGGCAGCCTTTTCCTGAACTTCGGGGTTCTTAAATTCGGTGCACCTTGCGGTCCCCAGTATGGTCCCTCCCATCTGTATGATATCGGACACGCTCCCCACATCCATATCGAAGATCTCCTCGTTGAGGAGTCCCAGATAGCCTTTCTTGATGCCCTTCACCGCAACGCCGTTACTGAGGGCCTTCCTGACCACTGCGCGGATCGCAGCGTTCATTCCCGGCGCATCGCCGCCGCTTGTGAGCACTCCTATGGTTTTGATCTTTTTCGACATAACTCATCCGTCCTTCCGTATTATGGATCGAAACCCGATCCAACCGCCTGCCGTCCTAAGGGATCACCGTACCTGCCGGTATGCAGGGCTTTGATGACGACCACAGCCGGCCGCGGGACCAACGGCATTATGATAACACAATGCGCCGGTGAAAACAAACCCGTGTTTGGCCACTCAATACTATATGACACCTGTGATTTACCGTGGCTATTTACAGCCCAAATGCCTTTATGACATTCTCCTCCTGTAATACGTGGCGATTCAAGTCTGCCGTCGGCGAATGATAGGACTAAAACGCCATTTTCGGGTTTGGGACCTCTCCCGGCAGCTCCCGAAATCGCAAAATTTAGGATAATTTGATCATTTTCCTCGATCTTATCCTACATTTTCGGGTTTGGGACCTCTCCCGGCAGCTCCCGAAATCGCATAATTTAGGATAATTTAACCTTTTTCCTCGATCTTATCCTACATTTTCGGGTTTGGGACCTCTCCCGGCAGCTCCCGAAATCGCAAAATATAGGATAATCTACAAATCCTGCGGGAACCGGGCGCTTTCGACTTCACTCGAATATATGTTTGCTTTTGGGGGCCGGCAGGTATATAATGATATTGAATTTAGCGGCAGAGGCCGGAAGGGATCATATCAGTGACAGGAGCGTATCATGAGTTTCGTACACCTTCACGTCCATACGCAGTACAGCCTGCTGGACGGTTCAAACAAGATAACGGAATACGTAAAGAGAGTCAAAGAGCTCGGCATGACCGCCGCAGCCATCACCGATCACGGCGCGATGTACGGAGTCATCGACTTCTACAAGGAATGTCTGAAAAACGACGTCCGTCCTCTTATAGGCTGTGAGGTCTATGTGGCTCCCGGCTCGCGTTTCGACAGATCAAAAGGAGAAAGCGTCTCCCGCTATGATCATCTGGTGCTCATAGCGGAGAATAACACCGGTTACGAAAACCTCATGAAGCTTGTCAGCAAAGGTTTTACCGAGGGTTTGTGGTATAAACCCCGTGTGGACAAGGAACTCCTCACGGAATACCACGAAGGGCTCATCGCCCTCTCCGCCTGCCTTGCAGGGGAGATCCCCTCTCTCATCCTCAAAGGGGAAAATGACAAAGCAAAGGAGACGGCCCTGTACTACGCCGGGCTCTTCGGCCGGGACAACTTCTTCCTCGAGCTTCAGGACCATGGCATGGCGGAACAGAAGATGGTCAATCCGGTGCTGGTCTCCATCGCAAGGGAGACGGGGATCGGTCTTGTATGCACAAATGACGTACACTATACCTATGCGGAGGACGCGGAAGCCCACGACATCCTGCTGTGCATCCAGACGGGGAAGCTGGTCTCGGACACCGACCGCATGCAGTACAAGGGAGGACAGTTCTATCTGAAGAGCGAGGAAGAGATGGCCGCCCTTTTCCCTTACGCTCCGGACGCTCTGGAAAACACCGCCAGGATCGCCGAAAGATGCAATGTGGAGATACGCTTCCACGAGACAAAGCTGCCTCATTTCGACGTACCTGAAGGATACGACTCCTGGGGCTATCTGAACAGGTTATGCAGCGAGGGCTTCGCCGTGAGATATCCGGATGACGACGGCACCCTTTTCAGCCGGCTCTCCTATGAACTGTCCGTGATACGGACCATGGGTTTTGTGGATTATTTCCTCATAGTCTGGGACTACATAAAATACGCAAGGAGCGTGGGCATCGCCGTGGGGCCGGGCCGTGGTTCCGCAGCAGGTTCTCTCGTATCCTACTGTCTCGGGATCACAAATATAGACCCGGTACGTTTCGGGCTCCTCTTCGAACGCTTTCTGAATCCGGAGAGAGTGTCCATGCCCGATATCGATGTGGACTTCGCCTTTGAACGCAGGCAGGAGGTCATAGATTACGTTGCCCGTAAATACGGCAGGGAAAAGGTTGTGCAGATAGTCACCTTCGGAACCCTTCTGGCCAAAGGCGTCATACGGGATGTGGGACGGGCCATGGACATGAACTACAATTTCGTTTCATCTATTGCCAAGATGATCCCCAATGAGCTGAACATATCCCTGGAGAGGGCGCTCTCCGTGAACCCCGAACTGAGATCGCTCTATGACAGCGATCTGCAGGTACATCACCTCATAGACATGTGCATGAGGCTTGAAGGACTTCCCAGACATACCTCCATCCACGCCGCCGGAGTGCTGATCTGCCCGGAGGAGGCAGACAGATATGTGCCTCTCTCCACAGGCTCGGACGGTGAAGTGACCACCCAGTATACCATGACCACGCTGGAGGAGCTGGGGCTTCTGAAGATGGATTTTCTGGGGCTGAGGACCCTGACTGTCATACAGCAGGCCGTAGCCATGGCTGAGGAAAGCTTCAGACAGAGCAAAAGCTCCGGTGACGGAAATAACGGAAAAACCTTCCCCGGCATCGACGCCGAAGGAAGACTTGACATAGACCACATAGACTTTGAAGACCCGGAAGTGTACAGATCCCTCTGGACCGGAAGGACCGAAGGGGTGTTCCAGCTCGAATCGGCGGGCATGATGTCTTTCATGAAGCAGATGAAGCCTGAAAGCCTTGAGGATCTCACGGCGGGCATCTCTCTCTACAGGCCCGGCCCCATGGATTTCATACCCAGATACCTGGAATGCAGGGCCCATCCCGAGAGCGTCCGGTACTCCTGTCCCGAGCTGGAGCCTATACTGAAGAACACCTTCGGCTGCATCGTGTATCAGGAACAGGTTATGCAGATCTTCAGAACTCTTGCGGGCTATTCCATGGGACAGGCAGATAATATCCGCCGGGCCATGAGTAAAAAGAAGCCGAAGGTGATCAATGAAGAACGCGTGATATTTATTAACGGTTCCTCCGAAAAGGGCATCGCCGGATGCGTCGGAAAGGGAATAGACCCAAATGTGGCGGACGACCTGTACGATTCCATGGTGGATTTTGCCAAATACGCCTTCAACAAATCCCATGCAGCCTGCTACGCCGTAGTGGCTTACCAGACAGCCTGGCTCAAATATTATTACCCCGTGGAGTTCATGGCTGCCCTCATGTCCTCATTTATCGACAATCCGGGAAAGACCGCTTATTACATCCTGGTGTGCAGGAATCTGAAGATCCCCCTGCTCCCTCCCGACATAAACAGCTCCGGAGCGCTTTTCACCGTTTCGGAGGGCGCCATCAGATACGGCCTCAGCGCCATCAAGGGAGTGGGGACTCCCGCCGTCACCGCCATAGAAAAGGAGCGCAGGGAAAGGGGCGATTTCAGAAGCCTTCAGGATTTCATAGACCGTATGGCGGATCTGAAGGACCACGAGATAAACCGGCGGGCCATCGAGAGCTTTGTAAAGGCGGGGGCTTTTGATTCATTCGGCTATACCAGGAAGCAGTGCATGGAGGTCTTTCCGCTTATGATGGACAAGGCTTCCAGGGACAGAAAGTCGGGCATCGCCGGGCAGATGACCCTTTTCGACATAATGCCGGAAGAACAAAAACAGGTGTTTTCTATTAAAATGCCCGATGTGGGGGAATACTCCGCTCAGGAAAAGCTGGCCTTCGAAAAGGAAGTGATGGGAGTCTACGTAAGCGGACACCCTCTTGAGGACGACGCGGATCTCCTGAAAAAATACCAGACCGCAAAGACCACGGATTTTGCATATATGGAGGATGCAGGATGCGCCCTGGTCCCGGACGGGGGCACCGTCACCGTGGGCGGTATGATCGTTGAAAAAAAGATCAAGTACACAAAGAAAAATGAGATCATGGCCGTGCTGTCCCTGGAAGATCTCTACGGCAATATGGAGGTCATCGTTTTCCCCAGGGATTATGAAAGGGTCAGGGACAAGCTTGAAGAGGAGGCAAAGGTCCTGATCACGGGACGTGTATCGGGAGAAGCGGACCGGGATTCAAAACTGATACTCACGGAAATAAAGACCTTTGATGAGCTTCCGAGGAAGCTGTGGATCCAGACCGAAAAAGAAGCGGATATACCCAATATCATGATCTACCTTGAATCCCTGCAGGGCATAGCCGGAGGAAGGAACAGCGTCTGTCTTTACGCAAGAGATACGAAGAAGATACAGAAGCTTCCCCGGGAATATGACGTCGCCATCTCAAACGGGCTTTTGGACAGGCTCAGGACCCGGTACGGCGCGGATAATGTAAAAGTGACCTGAGAACGAAGCGGGCGGGGATGACCCCGCCCGCCTGAAATCTTTTTCTTTGACCGAAGACCTCCTGCAGATCAGAGGTACTTCTTCAATACATCCACCTTGTCCGTCTTTTCCCAGGGAAGATCCACATCGGTCCTTCCGAAGTGACCGTAGGCGGAAGTCTGCTTGTAGATGGGGCGCCTGAGATCCAGCATCTTTATGATGCCTGCAGGCCTCAGGTCGAAATTCTCCCTGACTATCTCCACCAGCTTTTCATCGGATACCTTTCCGGTGCCGTTGGTGTCCACATTGATGGAGGTGGGCTGAGCCACGCCGATGGCGTAGGAGAGCTGTATCTCGCACTTGTCCGCAAGACCTGCGGCGACTATGTTCTTCGCCACATACCTGGCGGCATAACAGGCGGAACGGTCCACCTTCGTGCAGTCCTTGCCGGAGAAGGCCCCGCCGCCGTGCCTGGCGTATCCGCCATAGGTGTCGACTATTATCTTTCTCCCGGTGAGACCCGCATCGCCGTGAGGTCCGCCGATGACGAAACGGCCCGTGGGATTGATGAAGATCTTCGTGTTGGCGTCGATCATGTCGGCGGACACCACGGGATCTATCACATATTCCCTTATATCCTTATGGATCTGTTCCTGGGTGACGTCCTCGTCGTGCTGGGTGGAGATGACTATGGCTTCAAGCCTGACAGGCTTGCCGTTCTCGTCATACTCTACCGAAACCTGGCTCTTGCCGTCGGGACGGAGATATTTGAGGGTTCCGTCCTTTCTCACATCCGTGAGCCTCTTTGCCAGCTTGTGGGCAAGATCGATGGGATAAGGCATGTATTCGGGGGTCTCATTTGTGGCGTAACCGAACATCATTCCCTGGTCTCCGGCTCCGATGGCCTCGATCTCCTCCTCGGTCATCCTGTTTTCCTTTGCCTCCAGAGCCTTGTCCACGCCCATGGCTATGTCTGCGGACTGTTCGTCGATCGCCGTGAACACCGCGCAGGTGTTGGCGTCGAATCCGTATTCCGACCTGTCATAGCCGATCTCACGGACAGTGTCCCTGACCACCTTCTGGATATCCACGTATGAATTCGTGGTGATCTCACCCGTCACCACCACAAATCCGGTGCAGCACATGGTCTCGCACGCGACCCTGCTCATGGGATCCTGGCTCATGCAGGCGTCCAGGATAGCATCAGAGATGGCATCGCATACTTTGTCGGGGTGTCCTTCCGTCACAGATTCCGAAGTAAAGATCCTTTTTTCCATTTTGACTCCTTTCCTGTTTTGAAAACCGGTCAGTCTTCAAAAAAAAGATCCGCTTTTGTGATAAGCGGATCCGACTAATGGACGATCGAAATCCTCTTATTGCTCGATTGCTCGCTCAGGTTGGCACCTTCCTTACGGGGTTGCCGTGGCTTCATAGATCCTATGTATCTCCACCACTCTGAATAAGAGAATCACCGAAGCGTGACGATCACGGTTCTTCGGCAGACAATATGGAATTTTCTCATCCCTGCTACATTCGAGCCGGGGAAGCCCCCTGCTCAACGACAACGCTGCTGTCCGTCCGGGGGCTCAGCCTCCCGGGTCCTGCAGCCGCCCGAGCCTCACTTGAGAATAAATCCGCGGATGAGACCCCGACCCGTTGTCAAACTATGCACATGATACACTATGAAAATATATACGTCAACAATATTTTGTGGTTGACATGAGAGCCTCCGCCACACATATGTCTTCAGGCTCGGTGATCTTCATATTCCAGAAGGAGGATCTGACTATCCTTACCCCGGAATCGGAGAAAAGACTCACAAGAGAAACATCATCTGTTATTTCATCAATGGCGGAGCCCTCCGCATCCGCCTTTTTAAGCGCTTCCCTGTACTTCCGGAAGCATGACATTATCAGATCGACCCGGAAGGTCTGGGGGGTCTGGGCGATCCACAGGGAAGATCTGTCGGGAGATGAGAGCACATACTCACCGTCGGAGGACACCTTCACGGTATCACGCACCGGAGCTGCGGCAAGAGCGGCTCCGCTTTCCTTTGCCGCCTGAAGGGTCCCCTCTATCAGATCCTCGTTCAAAAAGATCCTGGCGGAATCCTGGATAAATACATAATCTATGTTTTTCAGGCTGCAAAGCCCGTTAAATACGGAATCAACACGTTTTTGACCGCCGTGGACAATGGAGGTCACCTTTGAAAATTGATAGTTTCCGATTATATTTTTACAGGTCTCCTCCTCACCCTTTGCGGTGACGATCGTTATCTCATCCGTCACCGGGGAATCCTGAAACGCCTTCAGTGTATAATAAAGGACCGGAAACCCTCCGACTTCCATAAACTGTTTGGGCACGGACGAACCCATCCTGGTCCCGCTCCCCGCCGCCAGGACTACGGCAGCCGTTCTCATATTTTCTCCCCCGGCGGTCTGCCATGAGGTTTACTCCCTCCGTTTCCGGCCTGAGCATTCCATTTTCCGTGTAAATCCGGTCCGGAAATTCCTTCCGGATGCGATTCATCTCCTTGGGAGCTTACGGATGTGAGCTTCAGCCCCGGGACCGCGTTCAGATCCAGTCCCGATCTGAACCCCTTTATAAATGAATAATATGCGGCTGCCCCTATCATGGCCGCGTTATCCGTACACAGCCCGGGAGAAGGCATATAAAAACGCACGTTTCTTTTCCTGCACTCTTCGGAGATCGCAGTTCTGAGTGCTGAATTTGAGGCCACGCCTCCGGCTATGGCAAAGCTCCTGACCCCGGTCATCTCCATCGCCTCCGCCGCCCTCACGGACAGGACGTCCACAACGGTCTTCTGGAAAGATGCCGCCACATCAGCCTTATTTACGGGTTCATTTTTCATTTCCAGAGAGTTGAGATAGTTCAGCACCGAAGACTTGATCCCGCTGAAGCTGAAATCCAGTTCCGAATCACCGACCTTCGCCCTGGGGAACCTGACAGCATCAGGGTTTCCCTCCCGGGCCGCCATGTCGATCTTGGGTCCTCCGGGATAGCCGAGTCCGAGAGACCGGGCCACCTTGTCGAAAGCCTCCCCGGCGGCATCATCCCTGGTGCGGGCGATCACATCGTACTCCCCGTAATCCTTTACCATCACCAGATGAGTGTGACCTCCGGAAACCACCAGGCAGAGAAAAGGAGGCTCAAGATCCCTGTTTTCGATATAATTTGCGCTGATATGTCCCGAAATATGATTCACTCCCACAAGAGGCTTTCCGGAGGCGTAAGCAATGGCCTTTGCCTCCGCCACTCCTACCAGGAGAGCCCCCACAAGGCCGGGTCCGTTTGTGACTGCGACGGCGTCCATGTCTTCAAAGCCGAGGGACGCGGTCTCCAGAGCCTGCTTTATCACCTGGTCGATCTTCTCGATATGCGCTCTGGAAGCTATCTCGGGAACCACTCCCCCGTAAACCGTGTGAAGGGGGATCTGGGAATAGATGATATTCGAAAGCACCTCCCTGCCGTTTCTGACAACGGCAGCGGCGGTCTCATCGCAGGAGGTCTCTATCGCCAGGATAGTCACGTCAGCCATTGGGGTCACCCGCATCAGGAGTGCTGACGGGCGGCACCACAGGCTCCACAACGACAGGTTGCACAACGGGGGGCTGCACGCCGGGCGGCTGTGTACCGGCAGACTGGGTTTCGGGCGTCTCGTCGTCATGCACCGGCTGCCATCCGTATATCTTCCAGTGTCCGTCCTGATCCTTTCTGAGCACGTACACGGATCTCGAATTCACCATCTGGGTCCCCACTCTCTCCATGTAGGTGCAGTAAAGCCGCGAGCACTCGTAGCCGTCCTTTTTGAAGTAAAACACGTCAACGCTGGCGGACACCTTAAAGGCAAAGATAGAGATATTGCCGCTGTCCTTTACCGCTATCTCGTTTCTCAGCTGGCTTTCCAGCTGCTCCTGACTGTTCACTTCCTTCAGGGCGTCGTCAAACATGTATCTCATCCTCTCTGCCAGCAGTGACAGCTCCTCAGGGGAAAGCTTTTCATTGTACAGGCACTGCTCCAGTTCGGCGAAATAGGTCACCACTGCTTTAGGGGAGGGCGGGTAATCATTCTCCATATTTTTCGAAAGAAGTCCCGCCAGAACGCTGGCCTCCGCCACCTCCTCCCGGTGTTCATCGGAACGCTGCCGGTTCGAAAGGTAGTAAAAATACCCGATGGAGATGGCAGCGATCAGAAGCCCTGCGATGATCACCCTCACAAGACCTGTTCCGCTCCTGTTTTCACTTTTCGCAGCAGCCTGCGCCATCTGAAATACTCAGTCTCCCTTAAAATTCAGGTCAATGCTCCTGCCGTCCTTCGCAGCGACAGACGCAGGAAATATCCTTCTGGCCTCATCCACAAACCTCTCCGGGTGGACGAAGGACGGGCTGTAATGGGTAAGCCACATCTCGTCGGGGCAGGCCCTTACGGCTATCTCCGCCGCCTCGGCAAAGGTCATGTGTTTCTTTTCAACGGCATCCTGTTCCATGCCCGGCTCGCCGTACATTCCCTCGCAGATAAAGAGGTCGGCCCCCCTGGCGTGCTCCTCAATGGAAGCCGTAGGTCTGGAATCCGTGGCGTAAGTGACCCTGAGTCCTTTTCTCGGAGGGCCGAGAACCATATCAGGCGTTATCTTTCTTCCGTCCTCCGTTACGATCTCATTTCCCTTCTGAAGGGGATTCCAGAATTTTATATCCAGCCCCAGAGCCTTTGCCCTCTCGACATCAAACCTGCCTATGCGGTCCACCACCATGGAGTAACCGTAACATAAGACATTGTGGTTCACCTTGAAAGCCTCAAGCCTGAACCCCGGAAAAGAAAAGGTCTCCTCGCTCCCCTCTATCTCCATGCAGTTCACGTCAAAGGGCAGAGCCGGAGCTATGACCCTGAGAGACCTGACGATGTTGGTGAGTCCCTTGGGTCCGATGATGGTGAGGGGCGTCTCCTTCTCGGCATTTTTCATGGCGAGCAGCATGCCCGGCAGCCCGCTTATGTGATCCGCATGAAAATGAGTGATGCACATGACATCTATGGGGTTGGGGCTGTATCCGTATTTTCTTAAGGGTATCTGGGTTCCCTCTCCGCAATCCACAAGTATGCTTACGCCGTTAAACCTCATGAGCAGCGACGTGAGCCACCTGTTTGGAAGAGGCATCATCCCTCCCGTTCCCAGCAGACATACTTCGAGCATTTCTCACCTTTCCGAACCGCAAGTCCCGATAAACCGGGGCGCTGCGGACACAGCACTACGCATCTTTTCCCATACGGGCCGCATAACGTTACCTAAGCCACATGACCAGGGCGTCCTCCACCGGATCCCGGTAGAACCCCGGCCGCCTTCCCTCAACGGTAAACCCGTTCTTTTCGTACACCGCTATGGCCGGCAGATTGCTCTCCCTGGTCTCCAGAGTAAACTCCCGGATCCCTTTCCGCCTGCCGTCCTCTATGAGATATTCAAGCAGCGCCGTGGCTATCCCTCTGTTCCTGTATCTGTCAAAGACCGCCACATTCGTGATATCGCCCTCTCCGCTCAGGAAAAACAGCGCGGCGCCCCCCATCAGGGTTCCGTCCTCGTCTCTTGCGGCGTAATACTCCGCAGTGTCTCCCGTGAGCATCTCCTCAAAAGCGCTTCTGGGCCAGGGATGGGCAAAGCATGCATTTTCAAGCTCAAGCACTTCCTCTATATCGGTTTCCTTAAGTATCCCGATCCGCATGGCCTCAAATACCCCCGGAGGGTATGCCCTGCTTCTCCGCTCTCTCCCGCTCGGCCTGGGACGGGCGCATGTAAAGCGGCTTATGGGCTTCACCCGGAACCACCCGGCCCTCCTTCAGGTATTGCTCTCCCAGCCTCGCAACGCTGGATGCCCTCTGGCGGTTCATCCCCGCCGGAGCCAGACGGTACGGAGTCTTTATCAACTCCCTTATCCTGTCCAGATAGGTGGGTACCCCGTCTCCCAGAAAATAAATAACACCATCTATTGAATTTAGCTTCCGGGCGAGCTCTTCGATATCCATGGGGCACTGATCCATTATTGTCCTCATGGACATGTCCTCTCCCTCTCCCTCAAAGGTATATATACCCGTATAAACCTGGTTCCTCCTGGCGTCCATAAGGGGCACCACAAGTCCGGTGCATCCCCAGAGACCTGCCGCTATGGCTTCCACCGAAGGGATCTCCGCAACAGGCTTTCCCTTCACAAGGGCCAGCCCTTTGACCGTGGACGAGCCTATCCTGAGTCCCGTAAATGAACCCGGTCCCGCGGAAACGGCGAAACAGTCGGCGTCCCCCGGATCGGTCTCCGTCATCCTGCATATCTCTTCAAGCATGGGCAGAAGCGTCTGGGAATGGGTCTTTTTGTATTGGACATTGTATTCCGCCACCAGCAGGCCGTCCCTTATTATCGCGGCTCCGGCCACAAGTCCCGATGATTCGATACCTATTGTAAGCATTCTGCTCTCACTCCCGAAATGCGGATCCTCCTGACATCGAAGTCATCGTTTGATACCCGTTCGATCCACACCCTGATGCAGTCCCGGGGAAGCAGTTCCTCCACCAGATCCGCCCACTCCACGAGAGAGACCCCGTCGCCGTAAAAGAATTCCTCGTACCCTATCTCCTCCATCTCCGACGCATCGGCTATCCTGTACGCGTCGAAGTGATAGAGGGGGAGACGGCCTCCCTCATAAGCGCAACAAATGACAAAGGTAGGAGAAGTGACCGCTTCGTCTATACCCAGGCCTTTTGCAAAGCCCTGAGCAAAAGCGGTCTTCCCTGCCCCAAGATCCCCGTAAAGAGCGTACACCTCACCGGCCGCGGCTCTGCGTCCAAGTCTGAGCCCCAGATCAAAGGTATCCCCTGCTCCGCGGGAAATGCAGGTATATTCAGCGTCCTTGCTCTCTGCACACATTTGGAATCATTATAGCATAAAAATCGTCGGAATGAAATCTCCGGATAGATCAGGGGATCAGAAAGCCTTCCCCGTCAAGATATGCGCCGCCGGAGAGTTGATTTAAGTGACCGATGATCCGGTTTTTGTCCCCATCCCCGGCCATGGAAACGGAACTGCCCTGCTGGATGCAGGGGATCAGCCTTGCGCTGACAAGAGCGCCGTCCTTTATCTCGACCCGCACCAGACAGCTGTCCAGAGTCTTCGAGTTGAAGAGAAAATTTCCCAGACTGTAAAATACCGGCGTGTTCCCGATCTTCCCCACGGCCTGCAGGATATGAGGGTGACATCCGATGATGAGACCGGCCCCCGCTTCCGCCAGCTCCGGAGCCTGCTTTTGCTGGAGCCAGTCGATGGGTTCCTCATTTTCGGTACCCCAGTGAACGCACACTATGACAAAATAGCCCTCATCCCGTTCTTCCCTTATCCTTGCCAGCAGCTTTTTGTCGTCCAGGCACCTGAACACCCCCGGTGAGGAAGATGTGGCCTCCCTGGTATCGGGGTTTGAAAGCCTCTCTATCTGTGTGGCGGACAGAAGCGATATCCTGCTGCCCCGGATCTCATATCTGGCGGATGCCCAGGCTTCGTCGGAATCCACTCCCGCTCCTATATAGGTGACGCCCTGATCGGTCAGCGCCTGAAAGGTGTCCGTAAGAGCCTCCGGGCCGTAATCGTAAGCGTGGTTATTTGCCAGGGTCACCAGATCCACGCCCATCTCCGGGAGCAAACCCGCCGACGCGGGATCAGCCCTGAAGGTGAAGGTCTTTCCCTCCGTGGGAAGCCCTCTCCGGGAATAGGGAAATTCATTATTTACCACCGAAATGTCGGAGCTTCTCAGGATCTCAAGAAGTTCGGGTGAAACGGATCCTTCGATGCCCCCTCCCCTCTGCTTTATCTTACTCATCACCGCATAGCCGGGATCGAACAGTATATCCCCGCCAAAGGTGAGGGTGACGGGCAGATCCTCTTCCATCACCGGTTCCTCAGACGTAAGGGCAGTCTCCTCAGACACGGATGCCGGCTCTTTATTTTCAATAACAGGTGGTTGGTTTTTTTGAATGTTCTCCACAAGAGGGGCGGATGCGGCTTCATCACGGCCCTGATCAGGCCTGAGCCACAGAACGCAGAGTCCCAGGGCCAGAATACACCCGAAGACTGTCAGGAATAAAACCAGATACTTCTGAAAAGGCGGGCAGATATTCCCTCTGCCCGCCTCTGACCTGTCGTCAGTATATCCTGTTCCGCTGTTTCTCAATACTTTGAATTGTTGATCCTGACGCCGGGACCCATGGTGGAAGCCACGGTCACGCTCTTCAGGTACTGGCCCTTGAGAGTGGAGGGACGGGCTTTGAGCACCGCCTCCAGAAGGGCGTTATAGTTCTCAAGCAGCTGATCCTCGGAAAATGAAACCTTTCCGATGGGAACATGGATGATATTGGCCTTATCCAGCCTGTACTCGATCTTACCGGCTTTGATATCGTTTATGGCCTTAGTGACATCGGGGGTGACGGTTCCCGCCTTGGGGTTGGGCATGAGGCCTTTAGGTCCCAGGACCTTACCGAGACGTCCCACAACACCCATCATGTCGGGAGTTGCGACCACCACATCGAAATCCAGCCATCCCTCATTCTGGATCTTGGGGATCAGCTCCTCGCCTCCAACGAAATCCGCGCCTGCCGCTGTGGCTTCGTCGATCTTGTCGCCCTTTGCAAACACCAGCACACGGACGGTCTTTCCTGTTCCGTTAGGCAGGACCACCGCTCCTCTGACCTGCTGATCGGCATGACGTCCGTCGCAGCCGGTCCTCAGATGCAGTTCCACGGTCTCATCAAACTTCGACACGGACGCCTTCTTTACGAGGGCAAGAGCCTCCGCAGGATCGTAGAGCTTTCCTCTCTCTACAAGCTTAGCAGCGTCCTGATATTTCTTTCCACGTTTCATATCTATTCCTCCTTGTGGTCATACAGCTCTGTCGAGCCTCCCACCTCAAACAAAAGGTTTTCAGTTTCCTCAGTCTTCCACTGTAACGCCCATGCTCCTGGCGGTACCCGCCAGCATGCTCATGGCAGCCTCTACGCTGGCCGCATTGAGATCGGGCATCTTGGTCTCAGCAAGCTCTCTCAGCTTGTCCTTCTTGATGGAAGCCACCTTTGTCTTGTTGGGCTCGCCGGAACCGGACTGTATACCACAGGCCTTCTTGATGAGCTCTGCCGCAGGGGGCTGCTTTGTGATAAATGTGAAGCTTCTGTCGGCGTAAACCGTGATGACAACCGGGATCAGCACATCACCCATGCTGGCTGTCTGGGCGTTGAACGCCTTGGTGAACTGCACGATGTTGACGCCGTGCTGTCCGAGAGCAGGTCCTACCGGGGGCGCGGGTGTTGCCTTGCCTGCCGGGATCTGTAATTTAATAAAACCTGTTACTTTTTTCGCCATTATGGCACCTCCTGTATACTTTGTGGTAGTATCGCCGCTTCCCTATTGAAGACGGCTCCCACCCTGTAACATATTTATACGATGCGCCTCCGGAACCTGTGTCCGAAGCCTTAAGTCCCGGACCGTCAGCCCGGTGATCGTCACTTCATGGACTTTACTTCCGCAAAGCTTATCTCAACAGGCGTATCGCGCCCGAAGATCTCCACGTTAATGGTGACGGTCTGTTTGCTGTAATCCATGCGCTGCACGACGCCGATGGTATCTCTCCAGACGCCGGACACAACGGAAATGGTATCTCCTTCGCCGAAGTCCACCGAAATGGTGCCGGTGGTCTGGAATCCCAAAGCCTTCATCTCGGCGTCCGAAAGGGGCACGGGCTTGCTCCCCGGACCGACAAAGCCGGTCACTCCGCGGGTATTGCGGGCCACATACCATGTGTCTTCATTCATTATCATGTTGATCAGGACGTACCCGGGGAACATCTTCTTGCTGACGGTCTTTCTCACGCCGTCCTTAAGTTCCACCACATCTTGCATGGGAACCCGGACCTCAAAGATCTGATCCTCAAGATGGCTGTTCTCTATAGCCTTCAAGAGATTCGTCTTGACCTTGTTCTCATATCCGGAATACGTATGTACCACGTACCACTTGCCCTTTGACTCGGGACCCGCATCCTCCTGATCCCCCGCTGCTTCCTCCGTATCCGCGGCCGCAGCAGCGTCAGAATTCTCTTCAGGCACCGGCTCTTCGATATTCTCCGCAGCTTCCGTGATCTCTTCCTTTATTTCAGAAGTTACTTCATCCATCTGTTATCCTCCAGTGTCAGGAGCCGGGTCCTCAAAAGACCCGCCTGTAAATGCCGGAAACAGGTTCCCGGTCTCATTTTCACATACGACCCTCGCCATCCGCATCCTTAAACCGGACCGGACGGGCACAACAGCGCCTTTCTGATGAAAGGCTTCGCAAATGAAAGCCTATTACAGCTTTATAAGGAAATCGACGCCGTACTGGAACGCCAGATCGAGTACCGCGATCAGGGCGCCAAGCACCACGGAAATAACCGTGACCGCAAAGGTCTGCTTAGCTATCTCTTTGGGGGTAGGCCAGGTGATCTTTGCGAACTCAGCCTTTACTCCGTCAAAAAACCTGACTTTCTTTTCATTCTTGTCAGCCATGTCACTTGGTCTCCTTGTGCATAGTATGCCTGCGGCAGAAAGGACAATACTTCTTTATCTCCATCCTGTCGGGATGATTCTTTTTCTCCTTGGTGGTATTGTAATTACGGTTCTTACACTCCGTGCACTCAAGTGTGATCTTCGTACGCATCTCATCCTCCAAAACGCGCTGTTACGCGCTCAATCTGTAACAGTGACAAAAAGTACATGTGGCGCGGGGGAAAAAACCAGTTCAAAAAAATAAGGCTATCCGCCCCACAACAAGAGAGAATGTATCACTTTTCCCGCAGCCTGTCAAGTATTTTTCGCACATCCAGTACAGATTTGACATTTTTTTGCCACCTCACGGTAATCGTGATATAATCGTGATACAGTCGCCGGACCGCCCTGAGCAACAAGCGGTTTCGCGCGGTCCGGAGCAGAACTCTGTCAACCTTATTATCATAGCAGATCCTCCGGAAGAAAAATAAACGAGTTGTCCGTAAAAAACCGATCATGCGGAGGTGTATCATGAAAAAAATAACCACTGACAAGGCGCCGGCTGCAATAGGTCCTTATTCGCAGGCCCTGGAGGCCGGAAACCTCGTATTTCTGTCGGGACAGATCCCCATCGTTCCCGAAACCGGTTCCCTTATAGAAGGAGACATCTCCGTTCAAGCGGAACAGTCCTGCAAAAACGTGGGAGAGATCCTCAAGGCCGCAGGCCTGGATTACGAAAGCGTTATAAAAACCACCTGTTTTCTTTCAAATATGGCGGATTTCGCGGCCTTCAACGAGGTCTACGCCCGCTATTTCACGGGAAAGCCCGCAAGGAGCTGCGTGGAAGCCACTCTTCCCAAAGGCGCCCTCTGTGAGATAGAAGCCATAGCAGTCAGAGAATAATAAGGAAAGGATCCGCGCCACATGGATGATTTTGTAAATAAGCTCCCGGTGGATGAGGATCCGGGAGACATATACGGAGGTCTGAGGCCCGAGATGGCCAGGATAATGAATTCCATCAGGGATGATCTGGAGTCCTTCAGGGAAGACATGAAGAACCGCAGCCTGGATGACCCCATCGACCGTATCTTCTCACGCATCAAGGATGAAGACAGCATGAGGGAGAAACTTGAATCCAGGGGTCTCCCCGTCACCGTGAGGGCAGCGTTGACGGAAGTGGAGGACGCCATAGGCATCCGCGTGGTGTGCCCCTTTGTAAATGACGTCTATATGGTCAGAGACTATCTGTCGGGCCTGAGGGATCCGGAGGTGGTATCCGAGACGGACCACATAAAGGAGCCCTGCGAAAACGGTTACAGGGGCCTTCACCTGATCCTGAAAGCCGAAAACCGTTTCTTTGCCGAGGTTCAGATCAGGACCGTTACCATGGATATCTGGGCCAATCTTGAGAACTCCATGCTTTACCTCCATGATATCGGGGCCAATACGGACGTTATAGAAAAGGAACTTAAGCGCTGCGCCGACGATCTTGCATCCGCAGAAGGCTCGCTGCAGTCCATAAGGGATATGATAGGACAGGCTTCCTGCTGAGATTGGGAAGGACAGAGATGGAAAGTACCGGGAAGACAAAACAGAGATCCGGCGGCCGGTCGAAGATATCAAAGTATATCAGGGTGGCGATCCTTGTGATATATATCCTGTCAGCCCTGATAACAGCGGTCTACGCCGTCTTTTCCCTTGCGTCGGGAGATCCTGACCGTCGCCTTATAAACGGAGACGCCGTGAATCTGGAAACGGGGTGGACAATGGACGGTCACGGTGAGATCGTACGTCTCCCCTTCCATCTCTCCGATTCCGAGAAATACCCCGTCACCATCAGATGCGCCCTTCCCCGGGAAGGACGGGACGACTGGATCCTCATGATCAAGTCCAACCACCAGACCATTGACGTAAAACTTGACGGAAAAGACATGGATGTTCTCCACTCCTACGATCCTGCCGGCAGCACAAGCCATTTCGGGGGCTATATCCCCTACCACTGGGAGGAGGTCTCTCCCGGAGCGGGCTGGCAGGGAAAGGAAATAAGCATCACCTAC
>JAEEGL016469933.1_pt1 | contig 61540 bp, 56 predicted proteins | sample 9134231 | NCBI WGS metagenome assembly JAEEGL01 (sample SAMN16246548, study PRJNA631951) | gut metagenome | biome: gut microbiome; feature: rumen; material: fiber-attached | host: Bos | place: Iran: Karaj | collected 2018-10
CGCCACAGCAGAACACGGAGAATACGGCCCGTATTATCTCGCTGTACTGATAGCCTGTCAGCGTACTGCGAAGTCCCAGGTGGGAGTCGATTACAGAGGACAGAATACGGTCAAATATGTCCAAAACGAAAAATATTCCACCAAAAGCGGTGATTTTCTCAGTTTTTTTGATTACCTTTGCCATGTCATCGATGATTTTGCTTGTCTTTATTGCAGCACTAAGGTAAGTGAAATTTCTGACATGACAAAATCCCGAACAACTTTTTGTTGCTCAGGTACTTATAAAGAATGTTAAACTAAAGTGCTGCGGAATTTAGGGATATAACGTTTGTTAATATATAGCATTAGTTATAACACCCTGCTTAAAATACGTATTTCTGAGAAGATATGCAACTCAGGCTGAGATTGATTGTATTCCAAATGTAAATTTTAAAAGAAATCACATTTGTTCAATGTACACACAACATTGTGATTATACCGATCCACAAGGATACTTAATGGAACAATTAGAGTTGAATCCAAAGTTGTTGGCATGGCTTTTTGATGACAATAGCCTGATTGGAAAAACATATCTTTCACTAGATGGTGAATGGTATGAGGCTTTTCAGGATTTTTACAGTTCTTTGGATATCTACGATTAACAATTTCAAGAACTATACAATACCAAACTCTTTCATATGTTGACAAAACCATCTCCAGATGCTATAAGAATGCTCCACTCCATAGAAGAGTATTTTAATAAGGCTTTTGATGACAACAAGTACACTTCATTATTCCGTCGTGAATTCAAGCGTCTATTTAGAGTAGATTTAGCCTCTCAATTTTCGATAATGGGCAGCAATGATGCCTATATTTTTGGAATAGGCATCATTGACTGTTGGGAGTTTGATAAGAACATTAAGAGGATTGAGGATAAAGTCAATGACGTAATTAAAAAGAAAAAGCAAGAAATCTCATGGTTTGAGAGTATTGTACCTCTAGTTGAAGAAGACAAAAAAGAAGGTAAATTAGAAGATGCTTTTATTGAAGATTTTTTCAAGGATTTAGAAAAAGTGCGTAAATGGAAAGAAGGGACTGATACTTATGGACATCTACCTTTATTCCTGAATAAGTTGAAGGGAAATGTGCATTCAGACTACTTGCTTGTAAAAAAAGAACTATCGCAAAAAATCGGATGGGACAAAGTATTTGGCTCTTCAAACATGCTCTACCAGCAATTATGTGATTGGATTAACTCCCCCCTTACAAAGAAGCAATATGGAAATCGTCGTTGGAATTTAATGAGGGAGAAACTTGCATTTATTGGTCCAGATTGCTTTGGCTTTGGAGAAGTAAAAGATGTTGAATCTGCAAAAAAAATTATCTCTGAAGTTTTTTACCCTGATCAGGAGAGATACTACAAGCAATTAGAGAAATGGGCAGAAACAGAACTTAATGACAAAAGTTGTTCAAGTTGGATTCGTTCTTTCTTATGGAAAGGAAGAATCATGCCCATACGTCAAGTTCAAGTTCTGAAATTTAAAGGGGATTTAGAAAAAGGAAAAGCCTTCCTGATGTCGAAATACGAAGAAAAATTGGAATGGGATAAAAAGAAAAAGCAAGACAGAGAGTATCGGCATAGTTCCTTATTTGATTCATTTGATGAACATTACAACTCATTTCAGGGAATATGGAAAAACCTAGAAAACAAGTATTCATTGTTTCCTATATGCATTTGTTCAAATGTCGAAGATAAAGATTATCCAAAGATATCAATGTTTGGAGAATGGACTGATGGTGTAAAGATACAGCATGACACTATTCATTATAGTCTGGTTGTAGAGAATTTGACTTTATCAGCAACCAATCGTTTTTTCTATACTTATCGATGTAAGTATAAAAGAAATAATGAAAAATTTATCATCTATAGCGACAAAGCGTTTGAAATAATCAAGGAATACTTGACTGAGACCACACCTGAGTTGTCGTTTAATGAAAATATTGTTGGATGTATTACCCTGCTTGACTATACATCCAAATCACATACAATAGGGATAACGTCATTGCTAAGTTATTCAAAAGATGACTATAATCCTTCACCAAGAATCCAGACAAAGTTCGAAAATAGCAAATGTCAGGCTGCAAAAGGTTTTCAAAATTCTGTGGGATATAGGGTTTTTACAAACGCTGCGATATTCCATATTGCAAAGAAAATAGGATATTCTATTTTTTTGCCATTAGATAAGACCGTTCCTGATTCTGAGTTCAAGTTACTACTTGACGTTATAGAATCAAAACAGCAAGAATTGTCATTTGAAGACAAGTATTTGTGTCATTTTATAGATACTTCAAAGTATAAGTTCCCAACTGACCAAACAGATATTTTTGATATATTTCGTTTAAGCAGAAGGATCAATTTATTCCATAGTGTCCAGCATCATTATTCTACTCCTATTTTTCAAGAATGGCTATTCCCATTTGGTAAAATCGTTTACCACTATCATAACGACGAGTTCAAGAAAAATACAGAATCTGTAGGAGGTGATTTTTACAAATATAGAGATGGAACGAACATATGGTTAGATAAGAGTGATAGAAATTTCATATTTAACTTACGAACTCTTTGTTATCTGAATTGGGTATTCGTATGTAACGATACAGGAAATATAAAGAAACTGTCAGCACTGTGGTTGTATTGCATTTTATACAACTGCCATTTGGAAGCCTATCAAAAAGACAAAGCTTTTTTCTCTTCATTATTGTATTATGAACTAATTCAAAATGAGAGAATCTATATGATTGTCATTGACAAACTAAAACAAGCAGACAATATAGATGCCTTATGCAAGTATGACTCGCCTTCCATCTTCTATCACTTAGTCCGTTATTATAGCAATAGTTTTAAGGGTTGGAGAAAAGAATTATCCTATGTCCAATTAGATTTACTAAATGGTGGTAAGAGAAAGCACGAATTACTTAATCTTTTTTGTCAAAATCGAACTTGTAATATAACAATTAGTGATACCCAAGTCATCGAAATTGCTTCAAAGGTATTTGGTTATATAAAGGGGCTATTTATCAATGATGCTCACCCTCATTCTGAATTATTAGAACTATTTAAAGACATGAAACCATTTGATATTCCATCAAATTTCAGATATGAGAGAAGGAACACAAATAATTACATTGAATATAATGGTGATTATTCTGGAACCTATGTTCACGATGTAATGGGATATACAAACGATGAAATTGATACGATTTTTGATGGCGAACCTGATGCTTATTGGAATATTGATTAAAGTAACCAATCACATATTCTTGTATTCATCTTATCAAGATTGATAACGGAACAAGCAAACCCACTGACAATCAGTAAGCATTCGATAAACTACAGGTAGTTGTACCTAATATACTATAATAACAGCATCTATAACTTCAAGTGAAGCATATAGATGCTGTTATTCTTTTGTACCGATATGTGATACCTATATCATGCAGTTTTAGTCATGAGAGATTCTGGATGTGTGAGTTTCCACTTATGTGGTAGCAGTTGCAGGAGTTCCTCATATGATGCTTTTGTATGACAGGGCATCTGGATGATGACATCATTCAGATAGTCTCGTGGATTGACATCAAGGTTTCTGCATGTCGCCAGCAGCGAGCAGACGGCAGCCATGCACTTTGCTCAAGTGCATGGCTGCCGTCTTTATTGATTGAAGAGTCCGGGTGCTATTTGTCGAGCACCTCGTAGATGCTGTGGTTGCTCTTGAATTCGGGGACGATGTTTTTCATTTCCTTTACGGTGTTCATCACGTCGTACTGGTAGCTGTGGCGGATGAGCTGGTCGATGGCCTTCGACACCGACTCGAAGTCGTACTCCCTCACGGTGGCAATCTTTATCTTCTTGTTGAAGGTGGGCTTGGTGATTTCCTCGTCGTTGAGCACCTCCTCGTAGAGTTTCTCACCGTCGCGAAGGCCTGTGTATTGTATCTCCACGTTGGTGGCCCCGCTAAGCAGTATCATGCGCTTGGCCAGGTCGGCAATCTTGACTGGGGCGCCCATGTCGAAAACGAATATCTCACCGCCGCTACCCATGGTTCCCGCCTCAAGAACAAGTTTGCAGGCTTCGGGAATAAGCATGAAGTAGCGGAAGATGTTGGGATGGGTTACGGTGACGGGGCCGCCCTTCTTGATTTGTTCCTTGAAGAGCGGAATGACGGAGCCGTTGGAGCCGAGCACGTTGCCAAAACGCGTGGTGACGAACTGGGTGCTGCCCTTCACTTTTCCGTCCTTGATGGCCTTGTCGAGGCTCTGCACATAGATTTCGCAGATGCGCTTGCTGCATCCCATTACGTTGGTGGGGTTGACGGCCTTGTCGGTGGAAATCATGACAAACTTCTTGACACCGTATTTCACCGACAGGTCTGCCAGAATGCGGGTTCCGTCAATGTTGTTCTGCACGGCCTCGCAGGGGTTGTCCTCCATCATGGGCAGGTGCTTATAGGCGGCGGCGTGGAACACATAGTCGGGCTTATACATGAGGAAAAGGTTCTCCATGCGCGCCTTGTTGCAGATGTTGGTGACGATGGTTTCGCACTTCACATGCGGGAACTCGTGGGCCATCATCAGCCGGATGTCGTGCTGAGGTGTTTCGGCCGAGTCGATGAGCACCATCTGCGCGGGCTCGAACTTCGCTATCTGCTTCACGATTTCACTTCCGATGCTTCCCGCCGAACCCGTCACGAGCAGCCGCCTGCCCTTGAGGAGCTTTTCCACGGCTTTCATGTCCACGTCGATCTCGTCGCGTGGCAACAGGTCTTCAATCTCCACCTCGCGCAACCGCGACGGGGAAATGTCGCTCTTTCCGTCCCACGCCACGGCCTGGTTCATGGTGAAAATCTTGATGCCCGAGTTGATCATGCGGTCCACCATGACGGGGTTGTTGGCGAAGGCGTCGTGCTTGAGGGGTGACACCAGGAGGGTGCGCACGCCGTTGAGCCGCATCACCTCGGGCAGGCGCTCGTCGTTCTCAAAGACCTCCACGCCCATGAGCATCTTGCCGGTCATGTCCTTGGCATCGCTGACAAAACCCTCCAGTTGGAAGCGCTTGGGACGCTCGGTCTGTATGGCACGGGCAATGCTCATGCCGCCGTTCTTCACACCATAGATGAACACGGGGGCGGTGAGTTCGTTGTTTTGGATATACTCAAACATGGCTTTCATCACTATCCTTACCAGCCACATCAGTGCCGTGGCAAGGATGGTCATAAAGATGAGTTCCTTGGACTTCACGAACACCCACACATGACTCTGCACCAGCCATTTAGCGACAAGGACAATAATCAGTCCTATGACATTGGCAATGCCCACGCGATAGAGGTCAACGAAGGCCGTATAGCGCATCACGCCCAAATAGGTCTTCAACAGCCTGAAGCCGATGAGGAAAGGAATGAGCGCTACGCAAAGGCCCCAGAGCAACTGCCAGAACACCTCGGACGTGGCCACCACACCATGCTCGAGCGTGAAACACACCAAGCCTGAGAACAGCAAGATGACACAATCGAGCGCGATGATGCCCCAATAGGGGATGGCACGTTTGGTGAAATACCAGTTTGCTAACTTATAGAGAAAAGCCATTTACTTTAATAAGTGAAAAGTGAAATCAGAACGCCTGTTCATCGCCCTGAATGGCGTTTTTCACCGTCTTGATGATAATCTGAATGTCGAGCCAGAAGCTCCAGTGCTCCATGTACCAGATATCCTTCTCCACGCGGTCCACCATGTCGGAAAGTTCCTTCGTCTCGCCGCGCGAACCATGTGTCTGTGCCCACCCGGTGACACCCGGTTTTACATAATGGCGCACCATATAATCGGAAATCCGCTTGGAATAATATTCCGTATGGGCCAGCATGTGAGGCCTCGGTCCCACCACGCTCATGTCGCCCTTGAACACATTGATGAACTGCGGCAGCTCGTCGATGCTGGAATGGCGAAGGAAAGCGCCCCATTTGGTGATTCGGGGGTCGTCCTTTGTGGCCTGCTTCTTGTCGGCATCGCTGTTCATCTTCATGCTACGGAACTTGTAGCAGATGAAATCTTTGCCGTCGAAGCCGGTACGGGCCTGCTTGAAGAACACCGGGCCGGGCATCTTGATTTTCGTGATGATGGCCACCACAATATAGATAATGGGGAACAGCGTGCAAAGGAACAAGGTGGAGAAAACGATGTCGAAGGCGCGCTTGATGAAGCGGTTCTTGTAGCTCATGAGCGGCTCATTGTAGAGGGCCATCACGAAAGTCTGCCCGAACTCAATGGGCACCGTATGGTGCTCTTTCGTAGAATGCGTCTGCGGAATGTAGTACACCTTTATCATATTGAGCTGGCAATACTCCACAAGAGGGCGCATCCGCTCATCATCGTCGTTGGCAAGGCCGATGTAAACCTCGTTGATGTCGTTTTCCTTCAAGTAGTCAAAAGCCTCGTCAACCTTTCCAAGATAGTTCACGCCCGACTCTTCCTTTGTCACCTCCTTGTCGTAAAACAGCCCCCTCACCCAATAGCCGTTGAGCGGTTGCTTCATATATTCGATGACGCGCTTGGTGGCATACCCCCACCCCACGATCATGACATACGAAACATTGCCGCCATGACTGCGGTAAGCATATAGCAATTTCCTGACACTCAGGCGCTCAATACAAATGACAACAAAAATAACCGCCAACATGGAAAGCGATCGCCAGTACCCTGGCACCACCATGTGGGCCATGCCCAACACTGCATCATAGAAAATGACAAAGAAGATGGTGGTGGAGGCCACGTTCCTGATAATCCGCGCTGGGGTGGACATGCGTCGGTGGAACGAGATACGCACCATATACAATGCCACACAATAGCAGATATTGGCGATTATCCAATCCCAGGAAACGGTATTCCGGTTGCTGCCGTAAGGCCACAAATTGGCATAGAAACTCATCAAGCATATCACGTTAAACGTGAGGAGATCGAAGAGTGTCACTGCGGCATTCAGCTTGAACGCCTTTTTAATTGCTGTATTCATAAATTATGAGGAGAATTAAATATAAAAGCTGACCGACGTCAACGTCCTATTTGCCATATTTTTCTTTTACGATATTCCAGACAAACAGGGGGTTACCAATAACATACCGGCGCCACATTCGCCGTGGTTCCTTCATAAGTCGGAAAAGCCACTCAAGTGAATGCTGCTGCCACCACAGAGGGGCACGCTTGGCCGTCCCGGCAAAAAAGTCGAACACGGCGCCAATGGCTCCCACGTGGCAATGAATATTCAGTTCTTCCCAATGGCTCCAAGCCCATTTTTCCTGCTTTGGAGCTGTCATGCCAATCCACAGCAGGTCGGGATCGGCGGTATTGATAGCCTCGATGATGGCACGGTTGTCTTCATCGGAAAACTCCGGCTTGTAAGGGGGTGAATAGGTCACCACTTGAATACGCGGATACACCTGCGCCGCCTTTTCGCGAATGAGACGGAGCACATTTTCGCTGCTGCCCATGAACATGCACTTGCCGCCCTTGGCATTCAGCTTCTCCATCTCAATCTCGAAGAGATCCCATCCTGCTATTCTCTCTTTGGGTTGCGACTTTGCTTTCAGCCACCGGCACGCCCACAAAATGCTCGCACCGTCGGGGATGAGATAGTCGCCGTGGGACAACGCCTCGGCAAGCAGTCCATCCTTTTGTGCCACATTGAACGAATTGGCACAGAGGGCATTGAAAAGCAATTTCCCGTCACCAATTTTTCTTACTTCTTCTTTTTCTGTCAGAATAGTAAGATCCTGTAATCGAAACAAGGCTTGGTCGAATTTATAGCAGACTTTATGTTATCTCAAAGCATCAACGATGCGGCCGCAGGCCTTGCCGTCACCGTATGGGTTCACGGCTTTGCTCATCTTGTCGTATGCCTTCTGGTCGTCGAGCAAGGTGCTCACTTCCGACACTATCAGGTCGTGGTTTGTGCCCACCAGGTGGACCGTCCCCGACGACAAGGCTTCCGGACGCTCTGTGGTATCTCGCATCACCAAGACGGGCTTGCCCAGTCCGGGTGCTTCTTCCTGAATGCCGCCACTGTCTGTAAGGACAATTGTTGACATGTTCATCAAGTACACAAACTCCAGATACTGAAGGGGTTCAATGAAGAACATGTTGCCAAGATTGCTCAGGTCTTCGCCGAACACTTCGTGGATGGGCTTGCGCACGTTTGGATTCAAATGCATGGGATATACAAAGTCAACGTCAGGATACTTCTCGGTAAGGTCCTTGATGGCAGTCACCATGTTGATGAAGCCTTCGCCGAAATTTTCGCGGCGATGGCCTGTAATCAGCACCAGCTTCCTTCCTCCGTCAAGGCGGCTCACATCATAACCGGCATTTGCCAGCACTTTAACTTGCTCTTCAGCAAGCCCAGCATCGGTCTTCAACTTATTTACGACCATGTGAAGGGCATCGATGACAGTATTGCCAGTGACAAATATCTGACCATGAGCGTGCTCCTCCTTCAAATTTTGTTCAGAGAGCGGGGTCGGCGAAAAGTTAAAGGTGGAAATGCGGCCCGTTATCTGCCTGTTCATCTCTTCTGGCCACGGACTGTAGATATTGCGCGTACGAAGCCCGGCCTCAACATGTCCGACCGGTATTTGCTGGTAGAAAGCAGCAAGGGCGGCGGCGGTCGATGTCGTTGTGTCTCCATGTACCAGCACCACGTCAGGCTTGCACTCGTTCAACACATCGCGCATTCCGGTCAACACACGTGCCGTAACATCATAGAGGTCCTGGCCCTGCTTCATGATGTTCAAGTCATAGTCGGGTTGTATGTCAAAAATATGCAGCACCTGGTCCAGCATCTCCCGATGCTGACCGGTGACACATACGATAGTTTCAAAATCCTGAGGGTTTTTCTGGAACTCCTTCACCAGCGGGGCCATTTTGATGGCTTCTGGCCTGGTTCCAAACACAAGCATTACCTTTTTCATAAAGCATCAAATGTGGTAAGTGCCTTCCAACGGACAAACATTGAAACAATCAAGAATGACCTTGCCCTTGAGTTTGTCCCAGTTCTGCTTGATATGGTCGTGTTTTACCATAATAACCACCATATCGACATCGTTGAGGAAATCGTCGAAATTGTCAAATTGGTTCAAGGCAATCTTGTGGTTTTCCAGGAACGGGTCATAGCACTTCAGCGGACGGGCCAGATGGCGCTCCTGCGCCTCCAGCAGTTGAAGTGTGGGCGATTCGCGGAAGTCATCAACATTTTCCTTATAGGTGAGACCATAGAGGCCAACCTTTCGGTTGTCGGTGATATTGTTTTCCTGCATGATTTCATAAATGCGGTTGAGCACAAAGGTAGGCTGGCTGTCATTCGTTTTCATCGACTCGTCAATCACCTTGGCCAACTGCGGATAATCGCCAACAAGGAACCAGGGATCAACAGAAATGCAGTGGCCGCCAACGCCGGGTCCCGGCTGCAGAATATTCACACGCGGGTGCATATTGCAAATCTTGATGATTTCATATACATCCATGTTGTCATGGCGGCAGATGCGCGACAACTCGTTGGCAAAGGCAATATTCACTGCACGGAAAGTGTTCTCAACGACTTTGGTCATTTCTGCCGTGCGAATGTCGGTCACTACGATTTCTCCCTGGCAGAAAGTAGCATAGTATGACTTTACTTTTTCACCAATCTCACGGTTGTCGGCACCAATCGTACGGTTGTTGTGATACAGCTCATACACCATGTTTCCGGGAATGATGCGCTCGGGAGCATGGACGAGGTTGATGTCCTCACCAATCTTGAAACCGTTGTCCTCAATTACAGGACGTACGAACTTATCAATAGTTCCAGGACTGATGGTCGATTCAATGACCACCGTTGCGCCTTTGGGGCACACCTTCATCACTTCCTTGACGGCAGCCACCACATAGCAGGCGTCCACCTTTTTGGAAAACTTATCATAAGGCGTAGGTACAGAAACAATATAAGTGTCTGTCTTCTGATACTCTGTGGTAAACTTAATGCCAGCCTTCAGGGCATCGTTAAACAGTTCGTCAAGTCCATCCTCTTTAAAAGTGGTCTTGCCGGCATTCAGTGTTGCTACTAATTCTTTGTTGTAGTCCGTTCCTACAACTTCCACTCCATGTGAGGCCATCATCAGCGCTGTTGGCAAGCCGATATAGCCAAGTCCAATTACATTTACCATATTACTATTAATGATTACTTCTTATTAAATTTTCCCATCAACATCCAAGCAAGAAACTTCAGACGATAATATTCGCGGCGGTAGCGCTGAGGTTGTTTCAAGAAACGATAAAGGAACTCCAAATTATGTTTCTGCCACCACAAAGGGGCACGCTTCACCCGGCCGGTGTAAACATCGAAACTGCCGCCCAGCCCTTGATAAATAGCGGGATGCTCTTTCAGCATATCTGCCATAAGGAACTCCTGTTTGGGAGAGCCCATGGCCACATAAACCACGTCAGGCTTCTTTTGGGTGACATCTTGGATGAGGGCATTGCGCTCCTCATCAGTCTTGATGTAGCCATTGCGAAATCCAACAATGTTAATGCCCTTGAACTCCTCGCGGAGTTTGGCAACGGTGTCGTCGATAACATCCTGTTTGCCACCGACAAGGTAATAATTCTTCTGCTGGTAGCTCTCACGAATAATGTCAAGCCACAAGTCGCATCCTGCAATACGCACAGCATCCTGATGTCCCTGCTTGTGCATGGCAACCACCACACCGGCACCGTCGGCATAGCCAATATTGTCATTTACGATAGCCCTTGTCTCGTCGGTGGCCTTTGTCACCTTCTCGGCGTTCACGGCCACCAAAATCCCCTTGTGGGCATCTACATACTCCAGCAATTGTCTGGGCGAAGAGAACGGAAAAATTTTCATCCCGTTCAACTCAACTCTGTCTTTTTTTTCCATATTCAAATATCCAATATCCAAGAAAAGAACAAAGAATCATCGAGTCATTTACATTCGATGATTGTGGCACCATAGGAAAGTCCCACACCAAAGCCTGCTAAGAGAACTATACCATGAAGCCGACCTTCATTACGGGCTTCACAAAGAGCAATGGGAATGGTCGAAGAAACTGTGTTGCCCACGTTCTCCATGAACACATAAAATTTTACTTTGTCTATGCTCATCAACTTTCGAAGATAGTTGATCATGTATTTGTTTGCCTGATGGAATACGAACAAATCCACATCCTCCATTTTCAATCCATGCTTCTTTAACAATTCTTCGGTCATGGCGGGAACCACATCGGACGTAAAATCAAAAATAGCCTTTCCATCCATGAACAGGAAGTCACTCGACAACGGATTGTTGTTCTCGTCAAAATGCAAGTCATTCAAGGGCTGGTATTGACGCATACCACCCGTTTTATGAATGAGCCTGTCAAAGCCACTTCCATCAGATCCGAGAACAAACTCGCCAATCTTAGCAAAGCCGTCTGTAGAAATCAAAGAAGCAGAGGCACCGTCTCCAAATATGGTGCGATTTCCTTTGTCCTTTGGATGGATGTGTTTGTTATAGGTCTCTGCCGTAAGAAGGAGAACATTTTTTGCAATCCCTCCCACTATTAAGCCCTTGGCCACAGCCAGCCCGTATTCGTAACCCGAACAACCGAGATTGAAGTCAAAAGCGCCACATCTGGCAGGAAGTCCAAGCCTTGATTGGATGACACACGATGTGCTTGGCAAGAAATAGTCGGGACTCTGAGTGCAGAGCAATACAAAATCCACGTCCTCTTTTTTTAAGCCATTTTCGGCAAATAATTTCTCCGCTGCTTCATAGGCCATGTCACCTGCCGTTTCATCATTAGCGGCGACATGCCTTTCACTAATACCAACTTTCTTGGCTATTTTTTCTACGCTCCACTCGGGAAATTCCTCAACCAACTGTTCATTGGTTACCACCTTCTCAGGAAGGTAGTAGGATATTGCTTTAATAAATGCATCCATATTAATTATTTTACAGAATACCCGCCGTCAATGAGCAACTGTGTCCCTGTCATCCATGCCGTAGCATCAGAAAGAAGAAAGACAATGGAGTATGCTATTTCTTCTGGCTTACCATAGCGGCCCAACGGGTAATTCTTAGCATCCTCCTCCAATAATTCCTTTGAAAGCGATGTATTATTAGTTAGAGGAGTCTCAATCATCCCGGGATGGATGGTATTCACTCGTATGCCTCTTGGCGACAATTCGAGCGCAAGCGCTTTTGCATAACCCAGTAGTGAAGATTTCGTGGCACCATATAGGGAGCCTCCCACAAGACCACAATAAACGCCAGACATAGAAGAAGTAAAAACAATTGACGCGTTTTTATTTATTTTTTTCTGAACAATGATTTGCTGGACAAGATTGATGTGCGAAAAAGTATTAATCCTAAAAATGCGCTCCATGTCAGACGCCTCACTAAATTTTGCCAACAAGCTCAACACGATTCCCGCATTGCTGACAACACCATCTAACTTCGGCAATGTGGAAACCATTTCCACGAGTTGGCCCAAGTCCGTCAAGTCAAGAACTCTCATTCCGACTTCTGCATTTGTCATCAACCGAGCCGTCTCTTTCAGCCCTTCTTCATTAAGGTCAACCAAAATCACTTTGGCTCCCATTTCCGAGCACTGAAGGGCGGTTGCCCTTCCTATACCCGAAGCAGCGCCAGTAATTAGTATTGTCTTGTTTTCAAGTGAAAATGGGTTCAGCATGAGCCTACTTCGAAACAATTAGGTTATACAAGTCCTCCACAGTGTCACATTTTTTCATCTCATCGAAAGTGACACGCTTACCGAATTTTTTTTCCGACATGTTAAGCACAGCAAGTGCAATAAGGGAATCCCACTCGTCCAAGTCGTGGAAGAGAGTGTCTGCACTTATTTCAGAAGGATCTGTGTCTTCAAACTGGTCTGCGAATGCAGTCAAAAAGTCTTTTAATTCCATACTCTTTACTTATTACAATGTTTTTTCTAATTCTTCAATTTTTTCTTTTAACTGAGGCGACACTTTTGACTTGCCATAAATAGTGTTGCCATTTTTGATTTCCTCCAAATAAAAAATAGCGAACCCGTAAAGGTCTATAACCTCTATTTCCGAATCTCCGATTGGCCATGTCTTCATTATGCCCCTTTTCAACAATTTCGGCTTCAGCGACATCATCTGTCGTATGGTGCCCTTAAGTGCATCATGGGAAGGGGTTTCCACAAACAATTCATTTCCCTTGCTGTCCACACATTTCACTTTATATTTTTTTGGAGCATACACCTTAACCGGGTGCAGGTCGCCAAGCATGTCTTCAATAACATGGACGCAGGTAAAATTATCAAGAGATGCACCGAACATGACAGCCTTGCCACGATTCTTGATGATTTTATAATATGGACTGTTGGGGCCAAAAGGCGTCTTGTCAAGATGATGATTGCCGACATATTCCTCCGCACCCTTCCCCACTGCCACAATAGAATGTGTCGGGTGTATGCTTCGGTGAGCTTCAGGCAATGAACCTATATATTCGTTGATACCGCCCATAGCTATGGGAGCCGTCCTTACGTCAAACTCAACTCCTTTTTCCAGATAGTCCTTGAAACGTCCACGATAGGGCAATGCTGAAACCAGCAAGGCGTGTTCTGAAAGGTCCACCTTTTCAAAAAGGCACTTTGTAATCCATTTTACACCGCCTTGTATTTTGCCTATACTTATAGTGGAAGAGTGTAAAATCACATCACAGTCGCCAATGTCGAGCGATTGGATGATTTTTTCGACTTCCTCCTTGGAAACCTTCACCCTTTTGGCCCTTTCAAGAGCAGCCTGAAGGTCCCTTTCCTGCTTCTTCTTGGTTATTTTACTTTTAAGGCCTTCCGGCAGATAATAGTAGATATATTTTGCAGTTCTTATTAAACTATCCTTCATAACAATCTGACAATGTGGCAAATTCATCATCCTTGTTCTTTACATAGTCGCAAAACTCGGCCAACTTTCCCACGGAATAAGGAGTGGCCAGTTTGGGATGCCCCAACACGCAAAAATACTCCTGCCCATTCTTCTTGGCCTTGCGGTAAGCCGACTTCAGCAACGAGGCTTTAAACTCGTCGATGGTGGCCATGGTGTCCACAGTCCGAGTCATTCGTGTAAGAATGCTGCTGCCCGTCGTCTTGACGCTCTGACCGTCGCCCATTCGCCTGAATTGTGCCCCGCCACCGAATTTCACAGCAAGTTTCGTAACCGCTAACTTCCAGTGGAAAACAGGACTGACCTTTATCATTGATATGGGCACTTCAAGAAAACTGCCGTTGACATCTTCCTTGCAAATATCATCAGAAAAACGGTAGATGCACTTATTAGGAACATTTGTATAATCATATTTCTGGCAATCGGAGTCATAACTGGTTCCCGGACAAACAGAAGTGTCAATGCGAACGCCCGATGCCTTGAACAGCCGGCCCAACAAAGCAGTCGGCTGGGCAGAGAAGCCACCGGCGCGAAATGCCACCGTTTGCTTCCCAACGATATTGTCCAACAGTCTTTTCGACTCCACGAACAATTCGGTCATCTGCTTTTCATCGACGTCGCAGAGTTTATAATGTACTGTGTCAAGGCACCATTCTTTGCCGTCGAACTTTGAAAAATACCATTGGGGATGAACATGGAGCTGTATGTCGTGCCCTTGCTCTTGTAAATACATAAGGTTGTCCGTCACAGCCTTGTAGTCCTTTTTCAAGGCTTCATTGCTGTTTTTCTCTTTATTCAGCATGTAGAGATAAGCAGCATCTACAAGCAAAGTGAACTTGGCCCCAGAAGAAGCAGTCGCCTTCAACAACTGTGCCATGGGCTCAACAAGACACCTTTCTACTGTTCCCGCTTTCGCACCGAGGAACAACTCATAGTCCAATGTTAAGATAACCTTCATTTTTTACGCTTTCTCCTGTACCACAGGGATATCAATGTTCTTCTTAATTTCCTGAGGCTGGAAAATCTTTCCCAAGCCGATGAAAGGATTCAAGCCATTCTTAATTATCACCCATAAAACGGAAAGGCCGTAAAAGAAACCTATCCTGAAGCCCATGCCGATGAAATAGAGAACGGATTTCTGGTATTTCCCATACCCGGATTTCCTAAGAAGTTTGTTCACGCGGATTGTAGCATACAGTTTCGACTCAAACCGCTCTTTCGACAGCTGTGTGGTGATGCTACTGCCTTCTGACAAAGTAACCATGTAAATAGCGACATCCTCACAGACCACCTTGTTGGCCTTCAGTCCGGTCAAGATGCAAAACATGTTGTCATTGGCAGCAATAATTTCCTCAAACTTTATATCGTTGTCCTTTACCAACGAAGTCTTAATAAGTTTTCCCCAGGGTGACAAATGCTTAAATCTCAGCACCTTGTCATTTCCCGTTCGTTTATATGTTTCAACAAGACCGTTGACATGCTTGCCACGATAGGCAGGTTTCAACGACTCACTATAACAGCTGTCAACATTGAAGTAAACGATGTCAGCGTCCGACTCCATATACTTTTTCACCATCTCTTCCAACGGTGACATAAAGAAATCGTCGGAATCGGCGAACAGCAGCCATTTTCCTTCTGCATGCTTCAGCGCTGTATTTCTCGCGCCACCGGCTCCAAAGCCCTCGTTCTCATACAATTCAAAATTGTACTGTTGTTGCAACTCTTTTACAATGCCGAGCTCATCATCTTTGCTGTGGTCGTCGCAGACAATTACCTGATATTGTTCATCTTTGGGAACAGACTCCAGCAGCCGCTTCAACAAGAGGCCCGAATTTTTATGGGGAATAATTACTGATACGTTTGTCATTTTACGGTTTATCAGTTTCTAAACAACAAGTTCCTTCAACACAGTACTTAAAAAAGTAGGATAAGTCTTTATCAAATCGCCATGGTTTGGGTAATGTTCTACTTGCTCCACCACTTCAATCCCTGCTTTATGCAAATCTTCCAGCATGAATTTGATGTGCTCGCCGTAAGTATGCTCTTTGTCAGAATAATTGATATAAACCTTCGAGGGTTTAATTTCCGATGTCTCTATTACCTCTCTCAGGCGGTTGTCAACTTTTGCAATTCCGGCATCAGTTATTTTCACCCCTCCCAATACTGCCCAAAGGTTGGGGAGGAAAGACTGGGAATTAAGGTAGAAGCCCACAAAATACTGAGGCGCGGCAATGATGGGAATTGCATTCGGAATGAAGAAGGAAAAATCGACAGCACAATAGCCGCCTTTGCTTGACCCTATGAAGAAAGACTCTTTGATGCCATATTTTTCCACGATGCCTGAAATAAGCCTGCGGACCTTTTCGTGAACATCTCCCAGCAGATAAGTTCCCCGATGATTGCTGGCACCCTCGTCAAGAAGGAACAGCTTATAACAATCATAGTCTTTAATTGTCCTAAGATAATTATAACGCGAGCCTTTCTTGGCACAAGCCGGAAAACTAACTATCAACTGCGTAGATGGCTTTCGTGGACAGAAAAGCATATACCTTAATCCGTCCTCATTTTTCTCATGCAGACGGACCGCCGCCATGGTCTGCAATCTATTTATAATTTTGGTTATGGATATTTTTTTCATAAAAAACAAAACCGGCGTCGATTCCCCCAATTTACATGTTGAACAACATGGCGCCTTAAGAAACTGGTCATTTCAAATATTTATCAACAAATGCAGCGGGAGTCAGTATTTCAAGATCTGACTGATCTGCGTTCTCATAGTCTTTTATATTGATGGTAATCAAAACGTCACACCTGTTCTCAAATGCACAATGATATTGGAAACTATCTTCTATGTCGGTAAATGCCACGTCGTAAATGGCAGCCTCTGCACATACATGTGGTAATTGTACTATTGTAACCAAATTAAGCACATCGGCAAGAAGTGTTCTCAAACGTTTCGTCAACTCCGGCTTGTGTACCTCTTGTTCTTTTAGCCCCTGTTCGAATAAATAAGTTAACGTATAGATGCTGCCTGCAGAAATATAGGCAGAATGCTCTGCGTAAGCGATGGCATCAATTATGCGGCTTACAGGCGCAAACTGCTTGCGTCTGCCGACAAATTCAACAAACACATTTGTATCAAGGAAGAGCCTCATACACCGTATTTTTCTTTCAGAAAATCACTTATGAGCTGATCCGAAGTCATACCATCTGAAAGGGTGAACCCTTTAAGAAAGGAACTACTAGGACGGTGAAGATTCATCGAGGAAATACGAAGTTCTATTAAGCGTTTACCATACTCTGTCAACTGACGTGTCAATTCTTCTTTCTGATAAAAATCGGGGACATTAAGAGTAATGTTAATAGTGCTAGTCATATAAATAGTTAAATAATGAACCTTGATGAAACACTTGAATTATAAACAGAAACGAAATAATGAATTAATAAAAGTCAGCAAATATAGAACCAACATTTATCTGTTGGGATCATACGTGCTGTGCCCCTTTATCTTCTTTGCTTACGGCACTTACATATTATTACTTGAGTGTTTTCAATCTTGCCTGTTGTTTCTTCAGAAGCTTTTCACAGGCATCCCAGTCGCCTATTTCCTGATAGGGGAATGCCTTTCGGTTTCCCACGAATTGCAGCAAGTAGTTAAAGGCACAGTCTATGATGTTGCGATGCTCAGCATAATAATGCCTTCCAAGTCTTTCCTGCATGACGCAGAAATCCACAATGTGTGTCAAATTATAAATTGAGTAATGATATGCCTGTGTGCGTGCCAATTCCACGGGCTGTGTTCCGTCTGCCATAATCTGCCGCTCGAGCCTGCTTGTGGCAAACACACTTGTTATGCTGTCGCAAATAACCTTTTCACCGCAGAAAACGGCAAGATTAAAAAGCGTTAAGTCGTAGATGGTGCTGATATTGCCCGTTGCCAGGCTTTCAGCTTTCCCATTCTCACTCTGGCGTAACCACGTTATCAAGTTTCTGCACCATTTCTCAAATGCACTTGTTGTCTTTTTGTCAACGCCATTGAGCTGGCACATCAGGCGGTAGCTGTCAAGGATGTCATTCATGGCGTACAACTCTACAATCCCATATTGCCGCCCTTTGTTGCCACCTTGTCCAGGAACTATTGAGGAGAAGTCAAAATTAGGGTACATGCGGGTGCTCTTAGTGACAAACCACCGCCTCAATCTTGACATATACGCATCGCGAAATTTTGCATCGCCTGTAAAGAAATAGGCCCTTGACAGGTTTTTCAGAGCCTGATTGAGCCTTGACCACCGCTCTTGGTCCCGTCCTAAGCGGTTAGGGTTTCTTACTCCGTCTTTCCTAATATATTTTATCGTCCCGTCCTTCAGCGTGTCGGGCCACCAATAAGGAGCCGTACTGACGTAGTAGTGCTTGTTACTTACAAAAAGCGAGGACTCTTTGTCAACCACGCTTTCTGCCTTACCCTTGGCGGCAAGTTCAGCTTCTTTTATAATAGTCTGCTTCCATGTGTCGGGTCTTGTATCTTTTTTCCAAGACTGTAGATACTCCAAGTCCCAAATCATCAACTGCTGACATGGTTTATCCTTGGCAGAAACTTTGCACAATGCAACTAAGAAAAACAAAACCCCAAGAAACCGACTCATAGCTTGATATGCACGCGCTCGCCGTTGAGCTTTACGATATATGCGGGGTTGCCCACCACGGTGGCATTGTCGGGCACATCCTTTACAACGACACAATTGGCCCCTATCTTCACGTTGTTTCCAACTGTAATGTCGCCTAACACGCAAGCACCACACCCAAGGGCAACGTTGTCGCCAATGACAGGGGTACCGCCCTTGGCATTGCCAACTGTCACGTTATGCTTGATGCTCAGATTTTTCCCTATACTCTTGGCATTAAGATGAGAGCCGTGGGGATGGTCCATGTGCAGTCCACCACCCAACTTCATACTATGTCTGCCGTTGATAGAAAGGAGATAAGAGCCAAAAAACCATCTTAATTTCACCCCTCCCACACGACGATAGAGAACCATCTTATAATAGGGTCTCTCGGCCAACAACCTGAACATTGAAAGACGGAAGGGAGCAATATCTTCAAACCACTTCAACGCCTCTTTGTCTTTCCTAACGCTTGTCTTATAGAATAGGATCAAATATAAAGGCCACAGTCTGAAGAAATCGATGATAATTATCAATGAATAATATAAATCCTTCATGCAAACAAATCTATCGTTATATGCTTGTAGATATCACAAATTGACTATTCTCAGAATGCAGATGTCGTTGGAGAATGAAGAATACAATCTAAACAAAGATTCATTACGAGAACAGAATCAATCTCCTCTGCCTGTCAGAACATTCTGTTTTTTAGACCTGGCATATTGAAAATACCTGGCTGCTTCTTTGATGCCAAAGTCGCGCAAGGCATAGAAAATAGCTGTCACCAATCGGGCGCGCAACGGGCTCTTTCCATTTTCTTGCAAGAAAGCATTCTTATCCACGGCAATCTGGAAACGGGTGTACTGGTTGTCGCGGCTCTTCTGCTTGGTCAGCGAAGCATTCTTTGGGGCTTCCGTCACACAATAAGCCACCGATGCGTCCAACTTCACATCTTTCGCATGATGACCCACCATACAGGAAAACCACACGTCATTCGACACCCTTGACTCCTGAAAACGGATGCCATGTTCCACTACAAGCCCCCGCCGTATCATCTTGCAATAGGGTGTGCCACAACGGTAGCGCATCATGCCTTCATCGCCATTCTTAATCCATTTGGAAATGTAGGAAGCGCGGTTGCTCGGCTCACCAGTGGTCAGCTTAACTCCCATCACATTGAAGAATATGATGTCGTATGCAGATTCCAAATACTTGTCGAAAAAAGAAAATGCGTCTTCTGTGAAATAATCGTCGGCATCCAGAAAAAGCAACCACTTGCCCGTTGCATGGTCCAAACCCACATTCCGCGCATGCCCAGCACCCTTTGTTGGGTCTGAGGTCAAGTACTGCAGCCCCAAGGACTTCTTTGAGTGGTGGAACTGTTCCTCCATCGACTTCACACTATTGTCGATGACGACCACTTGTATATCTTCTCTGTCAGGAATAGTGCTCACCGCCTTTTCCAACAAGTCCATCTTGTCACGGAACGGAATGATTATAGTATAATTGGCATTCATCATTAATGAAATTTTCCCTCAGACTTTAATTTAAAATAATGATCTTTGTCACGATACTTGATAACCTTGGCAGGATTTCCACCAACAATTGCCAATGGCGGGACATCTTTACAGACTACGGAACCGGCAGCAATGATTGCACCTTCACCAATAGTAACATTTCCAGACACCGTTACCCTGTTGCCAAACCACACACATTCACCTATAATAACAGTTTTATAAATATATGTACTATCGTAAGGAATCATCTCGCCCTCATAATTATGGTTTTGAGTGATAATCATGCACTCGCTACCAGAATGAAAGTAATCAGAGAAATGGATTTTGCCATTCCCCACACAATTCATCCCGTTGAAATTACAATGGTTTCCCACTGACACATTTTTACCAAACTCACATGGAGCATGAACTTTCAGACAGGTACCATAACTGCCAAGTTTTCTTTTAGCCCTCATTGTATAACGCCAACTATTAAATTGGCGTAAATAACGAGAAAAACTGCGTTTTACTTTCTTTAACAGATTTAGCATTTAAAAGAATTAATAACTTTGAACAACAAGAAACATGGCTATTTTAAGCTGTGGCTTCAATCAATTCATTTTCTGATATTTCTAAATCTTCTCCCAAATTGATCTCTTCTTCGAACTTATTAATATAACCAATACATAGAAACAAGAAAATGGCACTGTTACCTTGGAACAGGCCAAAGTCTGTGAACGACACTATAAACAAATAGGCCAAAATTGCTAAAGCATAGGATGGTCGTTGACAAGAACGAATTATGGTTATTAAAATAAGAACCAACAAAACGACACCTATCAGACCAGTCTCACAGAGGAAAAGAGCAAGAAAGGAATCGTACATAGCACCACCTTCACATACAAGTCCAAAATAACCAAACTGACTCTCGTACAATTTCCCCGGTCCAAACAAATAACTGTCAGAAGAAATATACTCATTCCAAAGTAAGATGGACAGAGCGAATGTGGACTGTTCTTCCAAGTAAACATTTTCACTATCGCCAATGGCATTGATCGCCTGAAACTGTCGCTGTTCGTTGTTTTCAACTTCACTACGGTTGATCTCCTCACCAGTTCCTTGTACAACCCTCGCACCGACAATCACGAGTAGCACCGACAATACGGCAAGAGCCTTGAAGTTGTGCCTATAACGTGCAAAAAACAACAAAATAATGGCGAGAGATAACGCAGCTAATTCTGTACGGGCACCAGAATAAAACACCAACACATAACCAACTGCCATAAGGACGTAATCTACAAAAGAAATACGGACTTCCTTCACCAGCCGTATAGCAAGGGTTGACAAGATAAGAAGCGACATGTTGTCTGCAAACGCGTTATAACGCCTGAACGTTCCAACAACATTTTCAGCTCCGTTCTCTGCGTATTCTTCTACGAATGAGCTATAACCAAGACCTAAAAGATATTGCGATAAGCCCAATACTAATTCCAAAATAATGGCATAGCGAAGAAACTTCTCATACTTTTCCCAATCAACCTCTTCAGTTAGAAGAATCAACCAAACGGGAAGGATGGTAAACCAAGGGAGGAAAAAAGAAAGAAAACGTGTGCCATTACCACGGTAATAAGTCAAGAAAACAAGATAAAAAATCAGCAGAAGGGACAACAGTAATGGCGAAAAATCATATTTCCAGTAGTGTTGTAAGTTTCTTGTAATATGTAAAAAGCCACAAAAAAATATATATAAAATACTGAATGTGTTGAACTTATAGGTTTCTTCATTTACTTGTAACGGAAATACAATGTCAATTGCAAAAGCGAAGAAGGAGCACCAAAACAAATAATAAATGGGTGCATATACGGGTTTCCTCAAATAAAGGAAAACACCAATAATGAACAATATTATATTTATTGAAGTGAACATAGCGTAAAGAACAGTATATTATGCGCCTATAGTTTGCCGTAAAGTCTTGTTAGAAAAATACATCATGGCAAACACAAAGCATGACTGGCTAATGCAATAAACCAAAGCAGTCAAATAAAGCGAAATAGGTGTCAGTAACAACGACAACATAAGATGGATCAAGGAAGAGGCGAAAGTTATATACATCATCATTTTCGTTTTCTTATAAAAGAAGAGGAAGTTGGCATAAAGATAGTAAACTCCCACGAGGAAGCCATAAACTGCCAAAATAAGAAAATAATTCATGGAAGGGGCATAACGTGGGAGGAAGATCGGGACAAGGAAATAAAAAGGTAGTGCCACGAGAATTGTACATGCTATGAGGGCAAGGACCATCGTCCGTTTCTGCCGACGGATAAGCCGTCTTTTCTCAGCATTGGGCATTTCCTTGTCGCCTAAAATCCTATATATTTCCACACTATTTGACTGATTAAAGCCAAAACCAATCATGGTAATAACATTTGCCAGGTTGAGACCAAAACTAAAAAGGCCCACATCTGCAATAGTGTGGGAATAATTAATTATATATCGGTCAAGACCTTGTCGGATGAAAGCGGTGGCATGATGGGGAATGAGTGGAAGGCTCCATTTCACGATGGGTTTTATCTTGTGTTTGATGTCAAGTGTTATGAGATTGCGACTGTAGAAAAGCCATATTGCATAAAAGCCGAACAAGGCATAACACCCCACCTGGGCATACACCCGTCCTTGCCAACTGAGCAAACAATACTTGACAAGTATGATGGAAACGACAAAGTTAAGCAATGCATTACCACAACTGAAAAAACCATATATCTTCACTTTCTCCTTCAACCTGAAATAATCGAGGTTGACATGGGCAAGAGCCGTAAAGAGGCTGATGAACACGGCTATATAAAGAACATGTTGTGGAAGTTCAAGAATGTCGACAAGCCAATTGCCACCAATAGTCACTATGGCAAGGAGAATGGCAGTAACACTCAGCCCGATGAAAAAAATCGTGGAAAAAGCATATTTCAGCTGTTCCTTGCCTTCATGAAAATAAGACACCGACATATAGCCCTCTGACGAGAGGCAAATGATGTAACACTCAAGCATCACTACGGTGGCGAACAGGCTGAGATAGCCGTATTCAGCCGGAGCGATGTATTTGGCGAGAATAATGAGCAACAGGAAAGTAAATCCCCTGTTGATAAATGAGAAAAGCGAGAAGAACACTCCATTCCGCAACGACTTGTTGCCGACGAGTGACATTATTTTCTTCTGTATCGCAATCATGGAAAGATTTCTACTTTTATAAAATCAGCAAGTTCTTGGTCATCAGACTATGCCAAGACCTTTAACTTTGTCATGGCCAGGCGTTAAATAATCCTTTCATCAAGTATGACACCATGTTCAGAATAATACTTTGATGCCTCTTTCAACCTTTCATAGTCTGTTTCAGGCTGCTGACTGTTCATCAAAAGATTGACAACCTCTGAATCTGGAAAAATCTGCTTCACATTGAAAAGAACGGTAGAGGTAAAACCGCACACCATTACAGGAGACGTCCCCGCACTGAGCAGATGGAGTTCTGAGCAAATCTCTGGCAAGATCAATTCAACATTATGCTCTTGGCACAACTGTGGCAAGAATTGCGATTTGTCACGACCATGCTTCAAATAAAAAATGGACTCTCCAGGATATTTCTGCTTGATTTCATTGAAGAAAGTGTCCATAAAGGATTGCATCTTCTCAAATGAAATCTTCTGACGCTCACAATAGAGAGAGGTGTTAGTCCCTATGAAATAGATACCGCTACGGGGTTGGGACTTCGAGGAGGCGTTCTTAAGGCAACTCAAGGAGTTTTCATAAATACGGTATTTTTTATTCGGCAGCCCCGTATAAATGGTATATAAACATCGGGAATGGTCAACGTGACGAATCTTTGCGGCAAGATTAAGACGGGAAATCTGCGATTTCGTCAAAATAGACCACAATTTTCCCTGCAACAAAGAAATAGAAGCCAGACCGTCGTCAAGATAGAATAGCGTACCACCGTTACTGGCATGGCAAAGCCCATATTGCCTCAAATTGTAATCGTTAAAATAACCGAGAAAGATGTATTTATATTTTGAAAGGAATGGAAAGAAAACTGCCAGGTTTAACAAACGTCTTTTCCACTTGCCTATATATTCGACTTTATAGGTTTCGTTGAAGAAATCGAGAGCGTTCAATGTTTGTGAATTGCGCGGCTCATCTGGGGCAAGAAGGGCAACAATTGAATAGAAAGACAAATGAAGATTCTTAATGGCGCTGACAGCACACAGAACCTGGAAAGGAGTACGAACGACAAAGAGCACTTTCTCCTTTTCAAGATGAAGGTCCCTGATGTCCATGAAACTAAAGGATATTAATGATTTTAGTGCCGTTATTCTCGAGAATGGTCTCTACAAACTCACGGAAGACCCCTTCTCCACCCTTCTTTTTCAATTCGACATTTGCCAAATCCCTCACATATTGCGGAGCACTTGAGGGGACACCGGCCATGCCAACATGTTTTAATAAAAGGATGTCACCCAGGTCGTCACCAATATATGCCACTTCTTGAAGTGTAATACCAAGCTTTTCACAAAGGTGGCTAACGCATTCAAGCTTGTTCTTGACTCCCTGGAAAAGATAATCTATCTTCAGCTTGGTGGCTCTTCTTTCAACGATTTTCGTGTCTTCACTTGTGATAATACCAACGGGAATGTTCATACGATGGGCAAAAAGCACACCGGCACTGTCGTAAGTGTGGAATTTTTTCCACTCATTGCCAGTTTGGTCGTAATACATACCTCCGTCTGTCCAGACGCCATCGATGTCAGTGAGGATTAACTTAGGCAGCATCTTATTTCAGGTCTTTAGGATAAATGACCTCGTTGGCGGGTATATTGTTTATAAGGGTTTTGCCCACCACCTCGTTGAGCTGATCCCACTTGAAGCCATTGCCCGGACTAAGCATGTGGAGGTCTTCCTCTTTAATAACATCACCGGCTTTCATATCATGAAGCGTAGCAATACTTCTTTCAAGTTTTTCTCTTGCGGAGGCGACACTTTTGTCAATATACAAGTCCTTTACACCAAGCCATCTTTCTGCAATACGAATGTCTCGCACCATCCTATAAACGCCGTCAGGTCCAAGAGAACCAGCCTGATCTGTTCCTTTCATGTGACGGTCGATAGTGATGTGCTTTTCTATGATTTCAGCACCCATACCCACAGCAATGGATGGAGCGGAAATACCAATCGTATGGTCAGAGAAACCTATCTTATATTGTCCATAATGCTCTTTGAGATAGAGAATGGTATTCAAATTCAAATTGTCGGGTTGTGTCGGATATTGTGAAACACAATGAAGGATTGAGATATTGGAATGATAACGGGTGATGGTTTCCAAGGCTTCATCCAATTCTTTCTTGCCCGCCATCCCAGTAGAAAGGATGATGGGGATTTTGGTTTCTGCCATGGCTTCAAGCAACGGCAAATTTGTTAAATCGCGGCTAGCAACCTTCAAATAGTCGGGAATGAAAAGCTTCAGCAGCGACAAACATCCTTTGGCACACAGGGTTTCTACAAAATCCAAGCCTTTAGACTTTGCATACTTATAAACCTCAAAGTGTTCTTCATCGGACAATTCGAGGAAAGCTCTATGCTCACCGTATGTACGGCCAAAGGAATTGGGGGTGTCATAGATACGATTCATCTGAGAGGCCGACAATTCCTCGTTTAGATCTCTTTTTGTCAGCTTGACGGCATCTATAGGCTTCAGTTCCAAACCAAATGTTTCTTCCCGTACTGGTCTTCTCACCAAATCCACTATCAATTTGGCTATATCGACCGAGCCATTATGGTTTTGGCCGATTTCTCCAATAATATAGGTACTTTTCATATATCTCAATTATTTACTGTTTTCTTCAATTTGCTTGATCATTGTGACATAGAACTCTTGATGGGAATTCAAATAATTAACAACGTCTTCAATTGACGGGTTGTTGAATTCTTCCTGAATGGCAGCAAACAAACGCTGGTTGTTACAAAAGTCGTCTGCTGTATCAGTTGTGAGACGTATATTTCTGTTGTTCTTTAAACACTCTGGCCCTTCAATCCACTTGATATTGAAAGATGAAGGATGAGTATAGATGAAATTCGTCACATGTTCATGGTACAATTTCTCGTCTGTCATTGCCATTACTTTTTTCAAGGCTGACAATGAAACATATTCTGTCCAAAAACCATAGTGAGTTTTAATCGAAGGAGTGCCTTCGATGAGGAAACTGGCATAATCGATAGGAGAATCAATGTTTTCTACCAGTGTTTTTAGTTCTATAATGGATTTTAAATCCAAAAAAGGATTATCGGAACAAACTCTGATAATATCATTAGAACCAAATTGTTCGGCACAATCGACAAAACGCTTGAGGACATCATTCTCATCCCCTCTGAAACAATTCACTCCGTTTTTCTTAGCTACCGTTTCAATCGGGTCACAATTAGGATTATCAGAGGTAGCAATTATGACATTGGAGTTTTCAACTTGTTTCAACTTTTCAATGATGATTTCTAGAATACATTTCTCTCCTTGAAAAGGCAATAAAATTTTATTTGGCAATCGGGAAGAACCGACTCTTGCTTGAACAATAAATGTCAACATAATATAGTTTTGATGATAAAAATCTTTTTACGCCAAACTTTGCTGGTACCACTCGAAGAGTTTTTGGACGCCGTCCTCGATTTCCACTTTGTGTGTCCAGCCGAGGGAGTGGAGTTTGGTTACGTCGATAAGCTTGCGCATGGTGCCGTCGGGCTTGGAGGCGTCGAACTCCACGGTTCCTGTGAAACCCACGGCTTTGACGACGAGTTCTGAGAGTTGGCGGATGGTGAGTTCCTTGCCTGTTCCCACGTTGATGTGGCAGTTTCGGATTTCACCCAGTGCAGGGATGGCACCGCCACGGCCCACGCTAGAGTTGCGGTCCACAGTGCCTGTGGTTGAAGTGCCAAAGTGGACGGAGGAATATTTCTCCATGCCGATGATGTCGCTGAAATTGACATTAAGAAGCACGTGGACGCTGGCGTCGGCCATGTCCTCGCTCCAGAGGAACTCGCGCAGGGGCTTTCCCGTTCCCCATAGCACCACTTTGTTATCGTATATGCCGTAGAAGGCGAGTGCCTTGAGGATGAGGTCCTCTGGTGCGCTGCCGTCAACGGTGTATTTCCGGTCCCCGTCGCTGAACTGCACGGGACGTTTGTTCATGTCGTTGCGGATGGCCTGCCAGTTCTTGTCGTTAATGAGTTTGGCAAGATATAACTTCCGCATCATGGCCGGCATGACATGGCTGTTTTCCAAATGGAAATTGTCGTTGGGACCATAGAGATTGGTGGGCATCACGGCGATGTAGTTGGTGCCGTACTGCAGGTTATAGCTCTCACACATTTTCAGTCCGGCGATTTTCGCGATGGCATATTCTTCGTTGGTGTATTCCAGGGGTGAAGTGAGCAGTGCGTCCTCTTTCATGGGCTGGGGTGTATTCTTCGGGTAAATGCAGGTGCTGCCGAGGAAGAGGAGTTTTTTCACGCCATGGGCGTAGGCCTCACTGATGACATTGCACTGTATTTTCATGTTCATCATGATGAAGTCGGCCCGATAGAGGGAGTTGGCCATGATGCCTCCCACGAAAGCGGCTGCAAGGATAACGGCGTCGGGCTGTTCCTGGTCGAAGAACTTTCTGACGGCCACCTGATCGGTGAGGTCGAGTTCGGCATGCGTGCGCCCCACGAGGTTCTGATACCCCCGCTGACGAAGGTTGTTCCAAATGGCCGAGCCTACCAGCCCCCGGTGTCCGGCCACATAGATTTTGCTTGATTTGTCGAGTGCGTCGTTCACAGCTTTTGTTATTTCACGATGCCCTTTTCCAAATATTCAGCCAAGTTGGTGCGCACTTGCTCCGAAGCACGCTCCACGGCGACCTTGGCCATATCGCTGTCAACCATAATCTTTACAAGCTGTTCAAAACTTGTTTTCTGGGGATTCCAGCCCAATTCAGCACGAGCCTTGGTGGGATCACCCCAGAGGTTGACCACGTCGGTGGGACGGTAGAAATCGGTACTCACTTCTACGAGCACACGCCCTGTGGCCTTGTCGATGCCTTTTTCGTTGATGCCCTCGCCCTGGAATTCGAGTTCGATGCCCACATAATGAAAAGCGAGCTGACAGAATTCGCGCACAGAGTGCTGCACACCTGTTGCGATGACGAAATCCTCAGGTTTGTCGTGCTGCAGGATAAGCCACATGCACTCCACATAATCCTTGGCGTAGCCCCAGTCGCGTAGCGAATCGAGGTTGCCGAGGTAGAGCTTGTCTTGCTTGCCCTGTGCGATGCGTGCCGCTGCCAACGTTATTTTCCTCGTCACGAAGGTTTCGCCCCTGCGCTCACTCTCATGGTTGAAGAGGATGCCCGAACAGCAGAACATGTTGTAAGCCTCGCGGTATTCTTTCACAATCCAGAAACCATATTGCTTGGCCACAGCGTATGGGCTGTAAGGATTAAAGGGCGTATTCTCGTTTTGCGGCACTTCTTTTACTTTGCCATAAAGTTCGGAAGTGGAAGCCTGGTAAATTCGGCAAGTGTCTTTCAATCCACATTGGCGTACAGCCTCAAGCACCCGTAGCACCCCTATGGCATCGATATCAGCAGTATATTCGGGCGAGTCGAAACTCACCTGCACATGGCTTTGTGCGGCAAGGTTATAAATCTCATCGGGTCGCACCTTTCCGATAATCTGCATAAGGCTCATGGAGTCACCCATGTGGCCATAATGCAAGTGGAAATTGGGCCTACCCTCAAGATGTGCAATGCGCTCGCGGAAATCAACCGATGAACGACGAATCATGCCATGGACATCATAGCCCTTTTCGAGCAGAAGTTCAGCGAGATAGGAGCCATCCTGACCGGTTACACCTGTAATAAGAGCGACCTTTCCTTGCATGTCACAATTCAATTCCTGTTTAAACTAATGAGTGGCCACATAAATCCTGTGCCACAGTGTGGCCACATGGATGGTGGAAGCCTCCGAGGGCACCACGTTGAGCAGGCGTGCCACCTTGCTGGTCTTGATAAAAAAGCGCTGCACGACGTTCTTGCCAAGTGAGGCATACCGCGCGTCAATCTTCCCGAAGTTGCCCTCACTGATGACCTGCCACTCTATGGTTTGTCCTAAATGTTTGTCGGGCGGCAGTAGCAGGCAGCGGTCGGGAAGGCCCAGCATGTCTTGCAAGACATACATGATGCCGGCCGCAAACTTTTTCATCCCCAGTTTGTCGAGCAGTTCCACATCATGCTTCTGCTCCTCGGCGGTAAAACCCTGCTTGAGCAGGTAGTAGTAGTCGATGAAATGGCGCAGCCCGATGCCGTGGTTGATGAAATGGTGCATGACATGCACCAGCTCGTAAATGCGGTTCATGCCACTGGTGGGAACAGCAATTGCTCCTGCCCCTCCGGGCAACTCCACAAGGTTGGAGAACTGGCTTTCCTTGCTCTCTTCAAAGAAGCGCTGCAGACGGGCATTATGCCCGAAATGGCAAAGATAACCAGGGGTGTAGTGGAGTTCGATGGCAACCTCGCGCAGAATGGGGTAATCCACATGGTGATAGCTGCGGTCGAGCTTTTTCAGCCTTTGCCGGGCGAAATCGTCAACCTGTCGCCGCGTGCCGTCCACCCACATGTCGATGTCGCCGCAAATGCGCACCGAGGGGTCAGGATACAACATGGCGTTGCCCTGCCCTTTCAACAGGCAGCCACGCATGCCAGCCTTCTTCAGGTTGGATGCCAGCTTGACCGCCACGAGGTTGAGCATCTGGTTTTTCTGACGGATTTTCTCCGTCGTGGTCAACCATTTCAGCTCAAGGTCTTTAGGCGGTCGAGAACCGCCTTCCGGAAGACGTTGAACGCCTTGATAGAGGACTCCGATAATGGCTTGCTTTCGGCCAAATTCATAGAGTCCTGTCCAGTCCATCTGTTCCAAGTCAGAAGGTAATGGGCAGGCAGCATCAAGACAAGAGCGCAGAAATTCCAGATACTTTGCCAAGTCGCCGGAAATCAGGCGCGATTCCGTTTCCAATACAGCTGTTTTAAATAAATAATGCCCCACTGTGCTATAGACAATGGCGGGGTGCAGATCGCTCGCAACTATGGGCTTGACTGAAGGGGAATGATTTGCAGAAATGGACAGAATAATATACGTTTATATTCCCTATCCCACTGGAGATAAGGTGTTTAGTAAAAAAGGCACAGCAGAATCGACTACTGCTATTCCCCGACAGCACATCCGCATAGGAGCCCATTGGACCGAGGCTCGCAGACGAGCAGTCTGCCGGCAGCCAGGACTGCCAAAACGCATCAGGACAAGAACGGGGAGAATACGACAACCTGCCGCAGTCCTTTTCTGACTGCAGCAAAAGCAATATAAATCGCTATCGTGTTGTCATCCATATAGTTACGGATTGTATTTGTGTTTGCAAACAATTATTCTGTCCAAATGCGCTGCAAAGATAAGACAAAAAAAGTAATTTTCAAAATTTATAAATAAAATAATGATATGTGGCGGAAAAAAATGATATAAATTAACTCGGGTTTCAAAGATGAAATAGTATCGTCAAAATTTACATTCGCACGTTATGTTTGCGGCTTTGGGATTCGGTAGTCCTGTCAAGTTCGATAATCTGCGACTCAACTAAGGGATGACCTGGAACTTGCACAATGTAAAAATATCGACATTTCCAATTGTACACAACTTCCATGATTAATGGAGAGACAATCATTCGGAATAGTAAAAAATCTTGACAAAATCCACAAATTAAAAGAAATATGACAACAGCTTGATAATCAATATATTGAAAGCACAACTAAATATGACCGCATAATTCGGGAAGAAAAATGGCACTTTTCGGAAGTAGATTTGCGGTCAAACCCCTCAAAATTTGCGGCCGGGCTGATTAGAATATCGTAATTGTCTGAAAAATATTGACAAAATAAAAAGGTATTATGGGCATGCCCATGCTTTTGAAGCATTGACATCAACATGGACAATATCGACATATAGCAAACAAAAGGTATAGACTATTATCAGCCCAAACAGCAATCGCTATAAAGAAAAACCTCTATAACCGATAAAAAATTATATTCAACCGGCTTGTAATTCAAGTTTATTATGTATATTTGCAAATAAAAATGACAAATATGGGAAAGTTTATCAATCCGTTCACCGATGTGGGGTTCAAAATGATTTTCGGACAGGAAATCTCGAAGCCGCTTCTCATAGACTTCCTTAACAACCTGCTTGAAGGTGAACGACATATCACCGACCTGCAGTTTCTCGACAAGGAGCGGCTGCGTGAAAGGAACGAAGACCGCGGTCTTATCTATGATGTGTATTGCAAGACCGACACAGGAGAGCACATACTGGTGGAAATGCAAAACCGCTCACAAAGCCATTTCAAAGAACGGGCACTGCTCTATTTGTCGAAAGCCATTGTGGAACAAAGCAGAAAAGGGAAAGAGGGAAGCACTTACGAACTGAATGCCGTTTATGGCGTCTTCTTCATGAATTTCAGCGACCACCTCTTCACCAGGAAATTCCGCACCGATGTTGCACTGTGCGATATGCAGACGAACAAGGTATTCAGCGACAAAATGAGAATGATTTTCCTGCAACTGCCTGAATTCAAAAAAGAAGCTGAAGAATGTAAGAACTATTTTGAACGTTGGATTTATGTATTGAAAAATATGGAAATATTAAACAGAATGCCGTGGGCCGCCCAATATGCAGCCTTTCAACGGCTGTCGGAAATCTGCGAGACAGCAGCTCTTACTCCACAGGAGCGCAACCGCTATGAGGAAAGCATCAAGGTTTATCGGGACAACCTTGCCATTGCGGAAAGAGCGGCAGAAGAAGGGAAAGAAGTTGGAAGGAAAGAAGGAAGGAAAGAGGGAAGAAAAGAAGGTGAAGAATTGGCAAAAATCGAAGTGGCCCGGAAAATGAAAGCCAACGGTTTTCTACCGAATGTCATCTCTGAAATGACCGGTCTTTCAGAAGAACAGATTGCCTCTCTGTGATTTTTTTCCACTGACACCTCAAACCCGATTATAAAAAGCGCGGTCTGTTTCTTTTCTAAGGGAAACAGGCCGCGCTTTTATTCTTCAGCATTTACACTTTTATCTCAGCGGGTTCTTGTCAGACTTATACCATTCGATGAAATTGGCTATACCCTCGTGGAGGTTAACCTTCGGTTTATAGCCGATTTCCTGCTCCAGACGCGTGGTGTCGGCATTGGTCATATAGACATCGCCGGGCTGCATGGGTTTCATGATTTTCTCTGCCGGCTGGCCCACGGCTGTCTCTATTTCGTTGATGAAATCCATGAGACGCACGGGATTGCTGCAACCGATATTATATACGCGGAACGGCACATTGTTGGGGCATTCTTCTGCCACAGGGGGCTGGTCGAGGCACTGGATGCTGCCAAAGGCGATGTCGTCGATATAGGTGAAATCGCGAATCATATCACCATTGTTAAAGACGTTGATGGGCCGGCCGTGAGTGATGGCATCGGCAAAAAGCATCGGCGCCATGTCGGGACGACCCCACGGACCATAGACGGTGAAATAGCGCAAGCCGGTGGCCGGAATGCCATAGAGTTTGCTATAGCTGTGGGCCATCAGTTCGTTGCTCTTCTTGCTGGCAGCGTAAAGGCTGACGGGAGCATCGACCTTGTCTTCCTCGGAGAAGGGCGCCTTGGTGTTCAAGCCGTAAACAGAGCTTGAGGAGGCAAAGAGAAGATGCTTGACCGGATAATTGCGGCAACATTCAATGATGTTGAGAAATCCCACGAGATTGCTTGTCAGATAAGCGTAGGGATTGGTGATGGAATAGCGTACTCCAGCCTGTGCTGCAAGGTTGATGACCTTGTCGAAATGCTCGGCAGCAAAGAGATTGTCGAGCTGACTCTTGTCTTCAATGCCCATGCGTATGAACTTGAAGGCAGGGAACTTGGTGCTGGCGTATGGCGTGTTCCACTCAAAATCGCCGGCTGGTTTTTCTATGCCCAGTTCGGCCAGGCGTCCATGCTTGAGGCGAACGTCATAATAATCGTTGATGTTGTCAATGCCCACCACCTCGTCGCCACGCTGCGAGAGGAGGAAAGATATTTTTGAGCCGATAAATCCGGCTGCTCCTGTTACTAAAATTTTCATTTGAAAAGAAATAAATTATGTGAATGATAAGGGATTAGCCGTAGATTCTCTGAGCTTCCTCGTAACTGTCGAGTGAGCCTATGTCGAAACGTTTACCAGGCATGGGCCATGCGTGAAGGGTGGTGACATCGGTAAGATAATGTGCCAAATTGCCCGGGGCGTCGAATCCGCACCCGTGGTCCATGCAATCGCGGATGAGGGGAAGGTCGCTGCGTTTGTAGATGTAGAACGGCGGCACGGCCCAGTTGGACACGGGTTTCTCCGGTTTTTCCTGCATTTCAAGCACACGCATTTGCCCGTCAACGGCAATCACGCCAGTGCGTTGCAATTTCCTAAGCTCTGGCTCGTGGTGGCACATAATGACAGAAGTGTTCTTCTGGTGGAAATAATCTACAAAGCCCTGCAACGAAAAGTCGAGGATGTTGTCGGCAGCGAGTACCATAATATCATCGTCCACAAGTTGTTGTCCTTCAACAGGATGGCCGTCGGCATCGCCAGTGATGGCGAGCAACAAGTCGCGCACGGCACCGAGGCGGGTGTCGTTGGTTTCGGTACCGTCGTCGATGACACGGACGGGATGATGGTAAGTCATTTTGTGTGCCCAATCTTCAAAGATATGTGCAAACTTATGGTTGGTAACGACAACATGTTCGTCGATGTCGTCAATCTGGTCTATATCGTCGAGCATGCGCTCGAGGATGGATTTCTCTCCCACCTTGAGCAAAGGTTTGGGAAAATTCTCCGTCAAAGGATAAAGACGGGTGGCATAACCTGCGGCAATGATGATATTCTTCATATATGGAATAAAAAAAGCCGCACCAATGCCAGTTGCAAGTGCTATAGCACTGCAACGAACGTCGGTGCGGCGGGTTATTGAATGGTAGGCATATTATTCTACAAGAAATCTACGCCGTTACAAGGATTGCAGAAGAAGAGTTCGAAAGAGTCTTTATACTGAGGGAACTCGCGAAGATATTCGGTTGTAACCTTCTCACGGATAGCGTCTTCTTTGGCAGGGTCCACAAGGGCGATGCATGCCCCTTTGAAACCGGCTCCGCTGAAACGTCCGCCAAAGACACCGTCGGTCTGACGAAGAATCTTATAGAGGGCAATCAGCTCTGGAGAACCACACTCGTAATTGTTCATGCTGCTTTCACAACTTTCAAACACATACTGGCCGAATTTCTTGATGTCACCCTCTTTCCATGCCTTCACGCCGTCTTCCACGCGGTCGCACTCCGTATAGAAGTGACGGGCACGCTTGGCAAAACGCGCCGGCATTTTGTCCTGATATTTCAGGAACACTTCCTCGTCGATGTCGCGAAGACGGGTGTCCTGAAGTTCTTTCAACGGGATGTCTTCGTATGCCTGCATAATCCAGGCGGCCGTCTTACATTCCGACACGCGGAGGTTGTAGTCGGTGCCTGTAAGTTTGCGGGTGACGCCACTGAAGAAAATGCCAAGCTTGAAAGGCAGGGGCTTTTTACCGTCGCCAAAGGGAAGGAGCTGATACTCAGATGTCTTGGTGTCGAGGAAGAGAAGTTTGTCCGACTCGCACAAAACCACGCAGGCCTGGTCAAGAATACCATTATTGAGACCGACGTATTCGCGCTCTGCCTTGGAGGCATACTTGATGATTTGCATGCGGTCAAGGTTCAAGTTGTTCACCTTGCTCATGGCCATGACAAAGCCGCAGAGCAGCGCGGCCGACGATGACAGTCCGCCAATAGGCATTGAACCCTGCACGATGCCGCGGATGCCTTTCTTTAACTGGAAATCTCCCTGCAAGGCCCATACGGCTCCACGAAGGTAGTCGCCCCAGTTGTTTTGCTTCTCGTCAATTGGACGCTGAACGTTGAATGTCATCAGTCCCTCAAAAGACAGGGATGCCATCTCAACTTTCCCGGTACTGGTTTCTGAAAACAGGAACTCAATGCCGCTGTCGAAGGCAAAGCCCGACACCAAGCCATGCTGGTGGTCCACATGGGCACCTAAAGGGCAGATTCTATAGGGGGAGAACAACTGATAGAGCGCATCGCCCTTGCCGAAGAAGGTTCTGTACGCCTGGAACAAATCTCTCATCATAGTGGAAATCAATATAAACTGGTTTGATAATCAAATAAATAATCGGCCTGGCTCAAGGTGGGATGGTGCTTGTCTTTCTCGCTCAAAAGGACCTGCGATGCCGGAATGTGCCAGTCTATGGCCAGTTCGGGGTCATCCCAGGCAATGGCACCTTCGCTTTGCGGACAATACAAATTATCGCACTTATACTGGAAAACGGCCGTTTCGCTCAAGACGCTGAAACCGTGGGCAAAGCCACGGGGAATGAAAAACATTCGGTGGTTGTCTTCTGTAAGTTCCACCGACACATATTTGCCAAACGTGGGAGAGCCCTTGCGAATGTCAACGGCGACGTCAAGCACTTTTCCCTTCACCACCCTTACGAGTTTGCTCTGGCTATGTTCACCTTTTTGAAAATGAAGTCCACGGAGCACTCCGTAAGATGAACAACTTTCATTGTCCTGAACAAAACGTACTGGCATCACTTTTTGGTCGAACTCCCTCTGGTTATAGGATTCAAAGAAATAGCCTCGGGCATCACCAAACACTTGTGGCTCAATGATATAAACACCAGGAATAGCAGTTTCTATGACATTCATGTGCTAAAAATCTAAGTTTTCTTTTCCTGTGCGTTCTATCTCATCGATTATTTTCAGAAGGTATTGGCCATATTGGTTCTTCAACATAGGCTGTGCTATTTCGCGCAACTTCTGCTCTGTTATCCAACCCTTTCTGTAAGCAATGCCTTCCAAGCAGGCAATTTTCAATCCTTGGCGCTTTTCTATCACCTCAACAAACGTGCTGGCCTCGGCCAGGCTGTCATGGGTGCCAGTGTCGAGCCATGCAAATCCGCGACCAAAAGTCTGCACCTTCAATTCGTGATCCTTCAGAAATTCTTGATTGACAGTAGTGATTTCAAGTTCACCACGGGCAGAGGGCTTAATGGACTTTGCGATATTGACAACTTTGTTAGGATAAAAATACAAACCAACGACGGCGTAGTTGCTTTTGGGATTTTTCGGTTTTTCTTCAATGGAAAGGCAATTTCCGTCTTTGTCGAACTCAGCCACTCCATAGCGTTCGGGGTCGCTCACCCAATAACCGAAAACGGTGGCCTTAGCGTTTTGTTCGGCATCTTTCACAGCCTGATTTAACAAAGCCGAAAGGCCTGCCCCATGGAATATATTATCCCCCAGCACAAGACATGCAGCATCGTTGCCGATGAACTCTTCTCCAATAATAAATGCCTGTGCCAGACCGTCGGGAGAAGGTTGTTCGGCATACTCAAAATGCACGCCGAAATTGCTGCCATCCCCCAGCAGACGCTTGAAACCAGGAAGGTCGTCGGGTGTTGAAATCACCAATATCTCGCGGATGCCTGCAAGCATCAGCACCGATATCGGATAATAAATCATCGGTTTGTCAAAAATAGGTATCAGCTGCTTGCTGATGCCCTTGGTTATGGGATAGAGGCGCGTGCCGCTGCCTCCCGCTAAAACGACGCCTTTCATAAAGAATTATTTAAATTGCGAGTTGCTTTTCTCAACCAGAAGAAGTAAGTCCTTCAGGGTTTTCTTACTAATCTTAGAGTTCAAATAATATTTGACAAATCCTATGCTGTGGGTGTCGGTTCCGCAAAGCTCATAAAAGCCCTTGTCGAGAAGCATTTCTGCTTTTTTCTTCACTTCTTCACCATAAGCACCCACCAGCGAAGGAACGTTCAACTGGAATATCACCCTCCTGTCTTTCAGTTTTTTATAATCCCCGATGTTCATATAGTTATAACGCTCGGGGTGAGCCAAAACGGGATAAAACCCTTTGGACATGACATTTCCAATAATCTCGTCCATGTCGTAGGGAGGATTAAAATAAGATGTTTCAACCAAAAGGGTGGAAGCGTCATTGCCCAAAGGCAACACCCTTCCTCCTTCCAATCGCTTGGAAAAAAGGTTGTCCATCATGTTTTCAGCAGAAAGGCGCAACTGTATCTGCCCCGTATATTGGCTTTTTAGCTTTTCAAAAGCCTTCTTCAGGTTTTCTGGATTATTGGGAATATCTTCCATAATGTGTGGAGTCAGCCACACAGTGCTGACTCCAACTTTTTCACATGTATCCAAGATTTCGAGCGTTTCATTCAACTTCTGCACACCGTCGTCAACGCCAGGCAACAGATGACAATGAAAATCGTTGAACCCCTGGAATAATTCCGTGTCTTTTAGTAGGATGTTGCTATTTCCAAAAAGCCACATAAGCGTAGGTTTTAGCCTTCTTTCGTATAACTTCCATAGCCTTTGCTGCCGTAGCCGTAGCCGTAACCGTAGCCGTAGCCGTGGCGGTGGTAACCATACCTGCCTCGGATAACTTCTGTTCCATTGAGCAAGATGGCCATGTTCTTCAGTTTCTTGCTTGTGTAATATTCTTCCACAACAGGTATCATGTCCTTGTCAAGCAATCCGTTACGCACAATGAAGAGCGTCATGTCTGCCAGTCCGGCAATGATTGAAGTATCGGCAACGATGTCCACCGGTGCACAGTCAAGGAAGATGTAGTCATATTCCTCGCGAAGTTCAGCTATCAACTGTTCCAGTTTGCCATTCGACAACAATTCAGCCGGGTTCGGGGGCGTTGTTCCGCACGGCAGGATGTCGAGTTGCGGACATTCCTCACTATGCACGATGAGCGATTTCCAATCGGAATCCTGTCCCGAAAGGAGCGATGCCACGCCTTTACCCTTCGAAGAAATGCTCAGGTAGCGGGCCAGTGAAGCCTTTCTAAGGTCAAGGTCAATCACAATGGTCTTCTTGTCCTTGATGGCAAACGACGAAGCCACATTGATGGTCATGAAGGTCTTACCACTGCCCACATTGAACGATGTTACCATGAACACCTTGGCGTCTTCGTAGCTGTTGGCCATGAATTCGAGGTTGGTTCTTACAACGCGGAATGCCTCGTTAATCATATTACGTTTCTTAGGCTGCACGAGAATCTTCTTCTCGGCATCGGCACGCTGCTTCTTATCGCCATAGAGCGGAATCTCACCAACATAAGGCACTGTGAGCGTTTCAAGGTCTTTCTTGCCTCTGATCTTGGTATTGGTTGTCTCCCTGATGTAGAAGAATGCTGCGGGCAGTCCCAATCCAAACAACAAGGCCATCATCATGATTCTCCTTTTCTTGGGCGATGCCGGTTTGCTGTCACCCATAGGAGGCGTGATGATACGGGTATTATAAGCTGTGAAAGCCTGTGAAAGCTGATTTTCCTCACGTTTCTGGAGCAGGAAGATATAGAGTGCCTCTTTCACTTTCTGCTGTCTTTCCACCGAAAGGAGGTGCTTGGCCTGTGTGGGGCTGGAAGCAATCTGTGCGTTGTTCTCACTTTCGTGTCCCTGAACGCCCTTGATTTGTATCTTCAGCTGGTTAAGCACATTGTCAATGGTTGACGAGATAGAGTTGCGCAACGAATTAATCTGCGTGTCAAGATCAGCCACCAACGGGTTCGACTCACTACTGTTTGCCACCAAGTTGTTACGTTGCAACTGCAATGCATTGTAGTTTGAAATAAGCGATTCCAAACCTGGATTTTGAGGAATAAGACCTGCGGGCATGGTCTGATTGCGCTTGGAGGCATCACGCACATAGTCGCGAATGTAGTTCACCATATACATCTGGTTGTTCAAATCCACCAACCTTGCGCTGGCCTCGCTCGAACTTCTCATGCTGAGTCTTGTAGATTCCACAATGTCGGGAATAAGGTTGCGGCTCTTGTACGACGAGATGTCGTTGTCCACATTTCCAAGTTCCTTTTCAATGACCTCCAGACGTTCGTCGATGAACTGAGAGGTGCTGTTGGCTATCTGGTTCTTGTCCTTCAACCAATATTCCTGATAGACCTGAATAACGGCGTTAAGAACGTCGTCAGCCCTTTCTGTCGAAACATCCCTGTAGTTCAAGAGGATGACGGAAGCAAGTTTCGACTCAATGGTGGCATCAAACCTGGCCACACAACTTTGCCTGGCTCTCAATATTGGAGACCTTGAAACCTTGATTTCCATGTCGTTTTCCATGGCTGAGAATGCCTGTCCCTCTGTTATCACCAGCTTACCGATAGGTGTGGTAACGGTGGAGTTGATGCGCCCCTTTACTTCATCGGCATACTTGTCAAGGTTTTTCACGATATCGGTAATGGTAAGTGCACCACTTTTCTCCAGTTTCACATTCATGCTGATATAATCATCGTCGGTGAGATTGGAGAAATTGACAATCAACGGCTGGTTTTTGCCGTAGAGTGTGTATTTGCGATATCCGCCGGTGGTATAGTTGACATCGAGGTGGAGCCTTCTCACCACCTCGAGCATGACGTAAGGCGACTTCACAGCAAGCAGTTCATTGTCAACACTTGAAGAACTCTTGAACATTCCCATGTCGGCAAGCGATCCCATCTGTGAGGAGAACGACGACGACTTGGAGTCTTCTTTTATCATCACCTCCATCATCCTGACATAGGTGGGCTGCTGTTTTTTCAGGTATAAGAATGCAAAAAGGAGACTTAAGAAGAGAATAGCCACGAACCAAGGCCACTGTGACAAGCACAGCAGTAAAAAGTCCTTGATGCTGAAATTGTTTCCCTTGCTTTGATTTCTTGCGGTCGACTTGTTATTTTGTTGGACTGCCATAATAAGTTATAAATTTATGAATTGAAAGGTTGAAAAGTTGGGAAATCATTCCACCTTTTCACTTTTCTTATAAAAATCTTTTCAACTATTCTGATTACCTAAAGAGAAGCATTGCGATGGTTGTCATCACCGAAGTGAACGAAAGCCAGAACGTGGTGGTCTGGAAGGTGTTACCATTGACCTTTGACTGGCGTTGTTTAAACTCATTAGGCCTCACATACACCACGTCGTTCTGCTGAAGGTAATAGGCGGGCGAGTTGACCAATGAAGCACCGTCGAGCATGTTCACCACGATGGTCTCGCGATTGCCGCCATTGGTACGATAAACGAAAACGCTGTCGCGCACGCCGTTAATGGTAAGGTCTCCTGCCTTACTGATGGCCTCGGGAAGCGACACACGGTCTTGTCCGAAAGCAAATTCACCCGGACGGGCCACCTCACCGAGCACATTATAGTGAAGGTTGAGGAAATCCACGGTGACCACCAAATCGCGGGCGATGTTCTTTTCGGCAAGCACGGTTTTCACATATTCGACCACTTCCTCGCGCGTCATGCCGGCAATGTGCATCTTTCCGTAAACGGGGAAGTCGATGTTGCCGTCTTTGTCAAGGGTATAACCAGCCACGCCGCGGCTCGAATTGTTCACCTGCGTCTCATTATAGCCAATATACTGATTGGCCACGGCTAAATTGAGAAGGTTCGACACATCGTGGTTCCTGCTCTTCACAAGGATTGAGATTTTATCCTGAGGTTTCAGCCTGATGCCCTCAGAATACTTAATTTCATCAACCTGACCACCTTTCAAGTCCTGGAAATACACCACGTCGGTAGGCGTTTTGCACGATGCCACGATGAGTGCCACCAATGCCAATCCAAATGCCTTTTTTATCTTCATACTATGTAAAAAAATCTTTATGTTGCAATAATCAGCGTGCAAAGGTAATATTTATTTTTGAAAGTGACAAGTTTTTACACATTTTTCATGTTTATTCGCTATTTATTGTTAATTTTGCCGCCAAAAAGAGTAAAGGTTGATGAAGAAAAGTACCTTTCCGACCCTTTCACGGGCATTCCTCATGGCTGAGCGCATCATGTTGTGTGCCCACACCAAATATCTCCGCACGCTATCTGCGATCTTCTTTTTTACCATGTGTTCCTCTTTGGCCACATCCCAGACATCCGATTCGCTCATGGTGGACTACCTGCGCAGTCAGGGCGTTGCTTTCTCAACCGACAACTCGGTGACACTGTTGATGAACGGTCAGGAGAAATTCGACGACATGTTCAAAGCCATCCGCCATGCCCGCCGCACCGTCCATCTGGAATATTTCAATTTCCGCAACGACTCCATTGCCAACCTTTTGTTCGACATCCTCGCCGAAAAAGTGAAGGAGGGCGTAACCGTAAGGGCTTTGTTCGACGGATTTGGCAATAGTTCCAACAACCAGCCGCTAAAAAAGAAACACATCAAGAAACTTCGTGAGGAGGGCATACAGATATACGAATACAACCCCGTGCGCTTTCCCTGGATTGACGACATCTTCAACCGCGACCACCGAAAAATCGTAGTCATTGACGACTCCCTCGCCTACACGGGGGGAATGAACGTTGCCGACTATTATATAAAAGGTACGGAAATGGTGGGCTCTTGGCGCGACATGCACTGCCGCATTGAGGGCACCGAGGTACAAACCCTGCAGGACATTTTTATAAGAATGTGGAAAAAAGTCACCAAGGAGGACATCAGCATGCAGAAAACCGACCACCGCCAGACAACGCCCACCGACCACGTTGTGCTGAAGCCCGACACCTGCCCCACGGCGGGAAAGAAAATGGTGGGAATCATCAACCGCGAGCCGCGCATCAGCAACCGCATCATTCGCGACTTTTACGTCCACGCCATCGACTTTGCGCAGGACAGCATACAACTTGTGAACCCATACCTCACCCTCAACCACCGACTGAAGAAAGCACTCAGGAACGCCATCAAGCGCGGTGTGAAAGTGGAAATCATGGTGTCGAGCCACAGCGACATTCCCCTCACGCCCGACTGCGTCTTCTATAACGTTCACCGGCTGATGAAAAAAGGTGCCGAGGTGTGGATTTACGAGCCGGGGTTCCATCATACAAAGGTCATCATGGTTGACGGGCGGTTCTGCACCGTGGGCAGCGCCAACCTCAACGCGCGGTCGCTAAGATGGGACTACGAAGAAAACGCGGTCATCATCGACCCGTGCACCACGTCGCAGCTGTCCGACATGTTCAACGACGACAAGAAAGACTCTTTCCGCCTCACCAAAGAGTCATGGGACCAGTGGCGCACGCCATGGAAGAAATTCGTGGGATGGTTTGCACACACTCTTGCCCCGTTCCTTTAAGAGATGCCCTTCGAACTTTGTTGCTCGGTATTCGGGATTTTTGACAAGAATTCCAAAGACGTTGATTAATTCTTTGATGTCAGAATATCGACAATTCAAGATACTTAAGTCATAATGCCATCAACCTCGCCGGCCAGCATACTGTCGGATTGAAAATAACAAACTGAATCTTAAAGGTTTAACACAAAGAAACTCCAGTCCTTCTGCAAGTCTGCTTTAATTAGGACTGGAGTTTTTTGCGGTTTGGACTGGAGTATTATGCGGGATGGACTGCAGTTTTTTGCGGTTTGGACTGGCATTATTTGCAAGAAGGGGCCGTAGCGCAACAAAGGAGGATTGTATTATATCGACAAAATACGGAAATTGATTCTACTCATTCTCATTTCCCGACACAAGGTCTTGCATAAGCATCATGTCTGTTTTGGTGATGCCAAAAATGGCCAGCAGCTCCTTGTCGTTTTCAAATTCCTGCTCAAGTCTGGTTTTCTCCTTTTCAAGAAACAGCCTGAAGCGCTCCACGGCCTCCCCCACCCTGTTGTCAGCCCATGCGCAATAACCGGCATTCAGGAAGTCTCCGGCTTCGGGATTGTCGGCAGCGAGCAACTGCAGCCATAGTTTCTCAGCCTGTTCCAGTTTTTTCTGCCCCATGAGCGCCCAAGCCAGCATACGTTGTATGGAAGGCTGTCCGGGGTTCTCATAGTCGAGTTTAAAGAGTAGGGCCGCGGCATCGCCGTATCGGTTCATTTTACAAAGTGCCAGGCTGTAGTTAAGGGCATAGCCCTGGTTTTCCGGCTTCATGGTATGAAGCGCGCCATAGTGGTCAAGGGCAGCGGCATAGTCACACATTGTGAAACATGCCCTTGCCAGCAGCAGCCAGCCGCGTTCATGGTCGGGTTCACGGGCTATCAGGCACTCCAGCAGTTGCCTGGCACGGCCGGGCTGTTGCCGGTCGAGCCAATACATGGCACGCACCAGTAGGCTGGCGCTATCACCATCGTCGGCATATTGCGGTGCAAGACGGTTGAAAGCCTGGTTGTTTTTCTGCTTTCTGAAGAACTGGCACAGGTCGGCAAAATGTTTTTTCAAGGGTGTAGAAGTCAGTTCGGGATAAGCGACGAAAACAAAACGCTCGTTGTCAAACGGACTTCTCAACCCGCCGAGTTGCGGACAAATACGGAAGAACCTGTACAGGTCCTGCAGGTACATGCGCCTGATGTATGCGGCGGTCTGCTGTTCCTCGGGCGGTGCCGTGGGGCCCATCGCCTCAGCATTGTCGAGCAAGGAAAGCATGTTCTCGGGCAATCGGTCAACCACGGTGTTCATGGCCAGGGCGAAAGAATATTTGTCGCTGTCGCAGAAAGGGCCGTTTTCAAACAAGAAAACCAAGAACTTACGCCCCTGCAGCTTTTTCACTACGGAGGCAATGCCGGGGTGTTCGAGATAGAAGGGAGTGAACCAGTTGGCGGGATTATAGAAGAAGGGGAAGCGCTTCATCTGCGAAAAGCCACCGAAATAGATGTCGGCGCCCTGCTTCTGCATGTTCATCATTTTCTGGATGCCCTCCTCCATTTCCTCCATGCGTCGGTCGGCGGCTCCGGGGTCGAGGATGTCCTCCATGGGGTCTTCATCCTTCTCGGAAATAATGCCTTGACGGGTGATGTTGAGGTTGCTGTTTTTCATCAACGTGGGCATAATGTCGCGCTGAATGCGGTCGTTGTCGCGGTCGGCGTTCATGCAAAACACCATTTGTTTTTGCAGCTCTGCCAGTTCTCTGACGGTCTGCTCCGACTGGCACGCTTCTTCAATCCATGCCGTCACTTCTGGGAAAATGGTCTGCCCGTTATGAAAGCTGAGAGCCCATCCCACCAATGCGCGTTGCCGCACGTGCTCGTCGCTTGCCTTCTGATAAATATGTATGAGCGTGCGTATTTTCATGGCATCCCAGTCGTTCATGGCCGACAACGAGACGGCACTGACAAGCACCTGGGCATTGCCCGTGTCAATGGTGGGCGAAAGCAACAACTGTTCGTAGAATTCCGACTGGCCTGAGGTCCACTGGCGGTCGGTGGCCAGTCGGCAAAAAAGCATTGTGATAAATTCCTGCTGACGGCGGTGGAGTTCTGTGGAGCGGTCTTGGCGTGTATCGTCGTCTTCGAGCGACAACATGGCAAGGTCGGCCACGAACGCCTCCAGCCGGCTCCTTACGGCCTCTCCGGTGATAGTGAGTGATGCGGCACGCTTTTGTGCCTCAATATAAAAGGTTGCCTGCCGCTTTTTGTATTCCACGCGCAGGTTCTGGAGGCATCGGAACAACCGTTGCATCAGCCGCAAGTAGATGTTCTGGCGCTGGTTATCAGCAAAGCCGCGCGACATATAGTCGAGCATGAGGGCATAGTCCTTTTCTATGCGCTCCACGTCTTCTTCGGGATGCAGGTACTGGTTGTCGGCCATGAAAGCCTTCACATGGGCAATGGCATCTTTTAGTCGGTGCTCCACCAGGCATTGTTCGGCCTGTGTCAGCGACGGCGGGTCTTTTATTTCGTTCATCTTCATAAAATGGAGCTTGTCACCTCAGCCAGCGGTTGGCCCTGTCGATGTCCTTTTGGCGGGGTGCGGCCGCAACGGGGAATTTCAGCTGGGGAAGGGCGGCGACGGTGCGGTCGTCGGCTTTTGTGTATTTCTTTATAATGTCGGCATAGTGCTGCAAGCCATACCTGTTGATGGAGTCGCAGGCCATGTTGTATGCCTTTACGAAGGCCTTCAACTGGCCTGTGCGGTGGTTGTCGCGCAAGGTTCCCTCGCGGAAGGCCACCACACCCAACCGCAGGTCCTTGTCGCGGCTGTCCATGTGTACGGCATTTTTCATCAGGCGGGCGGCCGTGGCCTGCGGCTCGGTGGCCAGCATGGCATCCATCTCGTTGTTGAGCAACATGTGGAGCCTCACGTTGGGGTCGTTGATTTGTACGGGGAACACCGTCTCGGGCTTCATTCTCACGCTATCGAGGGCAAGGTCGGTAAGCAATGCCGTAGCCGAGAAACGTGTCATGGCCACCATCTTGTCTTCCATCTGTTTCAATTCACTGATGCGCGAAAGGCGGTTGCTGATGAATTGCCAATAGGCATTGGTGGCTGCCACATACCTGAGCGTCAGCCCCTTTCGCCGCATGCGCTCACCGCGCACCACGTCGGTCATGCCCCCTTCCACTTTTTTATCGCTCATAGCCTGGTCGCAGTCGATGTGCGAGTCGTAGGCTTTCAACCGCACGTCAACTCCTAAAGAATCGAAGAAATGCCGGTCCTTGGCCACGAAGAGGGGCAGACCGTCGAGCGTAGGCACCACGCCCACCTTCAGGGCCAGCGAGTCTTCGCGGGCCTGCCGCGCCTTTTCAGCCCTGGAGATGCGCCGCTGCTCCTCGTAGGACTTGCCGCACGAGGCCACCACTAAGCATAAAAGAAACAAGCCGATGGTTTTTCTCATTTTCGTCAAAAACAAAAAAAAGGGCGCACAGGCGTCTCAAACACCCTGCGCCCCTCCAATTATAAATTAATTGCGATATTAGCCTTATTCGCGCTGCAAAATTACGCATTTATTTTGTAATAAAAAAAAATAATCGTACTTTTGTACAAAAATAATACGCTAACCATGGCAAAAGACAAAATTGCATACGTTTGTTCCAACTGCGGCCAGGAGTCGGCCAAATGGATTGGGAAATGCCCTAACTGCAAGCAGTGGAACACTTTCAAGGAAATTCGCATAGCCGCCGACACCGGCACACAGGCTGCCCACCATGCTGCCACTTCGGTAAGGGGTGGTTTACAGTCGCAAAAGAACCAACCCATGCGTCTGCGCGATATTTCGGCAAACGACGAGCCGCGCATCGACATGCACGACGAGGAACTCAACCGCGTTTTGGGAGGCGGCCTCGTGCCCGGAAGCATCGTGCTACTCGGCGGAGAGCCAGGCATAGGCAAGAGCACCCTCACCCTGCAAACCATCCTTCGCATGCCGGAAAAGAAAATTCTATACGTCAGCGGCGAGGAAAGCGCCCACCAGCTGAAGATGCGCGCCATGAGAATTGAGCACCAAGACAGCGACAACGTGATGATTCTTTGTGAAACATCGCTCGAAACCGTTTTCGCACATATAAAAGAGGTGAAGCCCGAACTGCTGGTGGTCGATTCCATTCAGACCATTTCAACCGAAGAGGTGGAAAGCTCACCCGGAAGCCTTACACAAGTGCGAGAATGTGCATCGGCCCTACTGCGCTTTGCCAAGACGAGCGGCATCCCGGTCATCCTCATCGGGCACATCACCAAGGAGGGAACACTGGCAGGCCCGAAAATTTTGGAGCACATCGTTGATACCGTCATTCAGTTCGAGGGCGACCAGCACCACCTCTACCGCATCCTGAGAAGCATCAAGAACCGCTTCGGAAGCACGTCGGAACTGGGCATCTACGAAATGCAGCAGAACGGCTTACGACAAGTGAGCAACCCTTCGGAACTGTTGCTCACACAGGACCACGACGGATTGTCGGGCATCGCCATCAGCTCCGCCATCGAGGGCATCAGGCCCTTCTTGGTGGAGACGCAGGCCCTGGTGTCCACCGCCGCCTACGGCACACCACAACGGTCGGCAACGGGTTTCGACCAGCGCCGCCTTAACATGCTCCTGGCGGTGCTCGAGAAGCGCGTAGGGTTCAAACTCATTCAGAAGGATGTGTTTATCAACATTGCCGGAGGGTTGCGTGTCACCGATTTGGCCATGGACCTAAGCGTCATCGCCGCCGTGCTGTCGTCAAACGTCGATACGCCCATTGAAAGCGGATGGTGCATGGCCGGAGAAGTGGGACTGAGCGGAGAGGTGAGGCCAGTCAGCCGCATTGAGCAGCGCATTGCCGAGGCCGAGAAATTAGGGTTCAGCAACTTCATCCTGCCCAAGTACAACTTGCAGGGACTGAATACGAAGAAATACAAAATACAACTCCACCCCGTGAGAAAAGTGGAAGAGGCGTTGCGAACCCTCTTCGGATAATGTGACCGAGCGGCAATTTCCCAAACAGAATTCGGGAGTTCAGTCTTTTATTCTGAACTCCCGATTTTTTTACTTTAGTTCTTTTAAACCAACTTGGCTTAATTGAGCACTTTCACGACTTTGTTTCCGCGCTTCACGATATTGAGCCCCTTGCGCAGGGATGTTATCTTTTGTCCGGCGGCAGTATAGATTTCGGTGGGCTGCGAAGGAGAGGTTTCCACGGCTTCCACGGCCGTCTGGTCTTCGGTGCTCCACGGTTTATACACCACCTCGCCGAGAGTGGCATCGTCGGCCTTGTGGAAGATAACGGCTTCTATGCCGGCCTCGTCCTGCGTAAGGGCGGTTTTCCAATAGTTACCCTGCGCATAGACTGTGTTGGTGGAGTTGTTATAAAGGTCATAGACGGCGCCGTCGAACCCGTTGTTATAGAAGGTGTTGCGGCCTGGGTTATAGTCCTCGGCTGAAGGGTCCTCGGTCTTGCCAAGATTAACGTTCTTTCCGCCCTGGATGGTGACTCCCCACAAATTGTTCTCAATATAATTGCCTTCCAAACGTGCCTCCTGACTGGCATAAGGGTCGTAGATGTTGATGCCGGAACCGCCCTGCATGGGATTGGTCTCGGTGTCGTTGAACGCGATTAGATTGTTCCTGTAAGTCGCCTTCTGCTCCAGGTAGGTGGCAATGCCGAAGCGGTTGTCCTTCACGATGTTGTCTTCAAACAACGTGTTGTGTTCGCCGGCAAGTCCCATAAGGTTGGCCACCACCACGCCGCCCACTTTCGTATGGGAGCGGTCGCCGATAACGGCATTGCGGCGCAGCACCACGCTCTCGCCCACGGTGAGGTTGAGCTGGGGATAGTTGCCGTTGCTGGTGCCATTGTACTCGAAAGTGCAATCTTCCACCAGCAGGCTCACACTGATGTTGGCCCCGCTGCCCATGGCCGAGCGCACGCAATTTTGGAACAGGCTGTTCCACACATGGTAGTCGCTTTTGTCAGGGCCCATGTTCAGGGCATAGGAGGCCGACCGACCATTGTGGTTGACAAACGAGCAGCCGGTGATGTCCATGCCTCCGGAAACATGGGCCGACAAACCGGCGCCATTGAACGCCACATTGTGCAGGGTGACACGCTCCTCGCCCTCCATCCACAGGCCGTAAGGCTGCGCCTCGTCATCCACGGGGCAGAAGAGCACCTTAGCTTCCCCACCCTCCATCACGGCGGGGCCGAGGATGCTGAACCTCACGTCGTTGGCCATGGCAACCACGGCTCCGGGTTCCAGGACAAAACGGTCGGGGGCAGAAACGGTCACATCATTCGACATGATGAAATGCCGGTCGTCGGCAAAAAGGCTGACTCCCGACCCTTCGGTCTGAGCAAGCCGAGTAAGGGTCCATTCCGACCCGTCGCCAGGTGTTGTGAATATTTGTGCAAACAAATGGGCAGACATCATCAATGCCCCTAAAGTAAGGAAAAAATGTTTCATAATGTATGGGTTTCTTATTTTATCGTGCAAAGGTACATGAAAACATTGAATAAAGAAGAAAAAAAGGGAATAATTTGCACGGCCGGCCATTCTCTTTTCCTTTTAATCCATTCTTTGGATAAGGTACTTTCGCTCGGAAATACAAAAGAAAACAGCCTTTTCTTTTGTATTTCGCTCGCTTATCCGTACCTTTGCATCGTGAAAAGATTATACATTATTTATATTATAATCATGCTGACGGGATGCGCGGAGAGGAACGCCGGAGTGGAAAAGCTTGAAAGCTTCAACCAACTTCTGCCGGGAGACTTGCTTTTTGTGGTATCTCCCCGCGCCAACGGCATCACCGACGTCACACAGGGCTATGACGATACCATGATAGACCATGTGGCCATTTTTACGGGCGACAGCATCATCGAGGCCGTTCCGCGACAGGGTGTGCGCATGCTGTCCCTCGACGACTTCTTGGAGCAGAACAAACGTGAAAGCAGCCGCCTGCACCTCCTGGTGGGAAGGGTGAGCAGGCCTTTCGACGCCGCACGAAGCCTGCAGAACGCCCGCGCCTTCGTGGGCATGCCCTACGACAGTCTTTTCCTTTCTCACAACAGGGCTGTTTATTGTAGCGAACTCGTGGTAAGCAGTTATGTGGACGAAGCTGGGCAATGGTTGTTCGGACAGGTGCCCATGTCGTTCCACGACACCACGGGAACGGTGACTCCCTATTGGAAAAAATTCTATAGCGACCATGGCATGGAAGTGCCTGAAGGACAGCCGGGAAGCAATCCCGGGGAGTTGTCGCGCCGGCCTTCCATACAAATTCTTTATCGCTACGAGCTGTGATTATAATGTATTTTTCAAAGTCAGGAATTCTTTGTTATGAGTGATTTCATCAAAAGCGAAACAACGGCAAAGCCCGTCATCATTGCCGGTCCCTGCGTCATTGAGTCGGCACAATGCCTGACGGAAGTGGCCGAGGAACTGGTGAGGCTGAATAGCAAATATGGTCTCGACATCATCTTCAAGTCGTCGTTCGACAAGGCCAACCGCACGTCGATCAGCTCCTTCCGGGGCCCGGGACTGGAAAAGGGCCTCGCCATGCTCCATGACATCAAGCAGACCTATGGCCTCCGGCTCCTCACCGACATCCACGAGAGCTGGCAGGCTCAGCCCGCCGGCGAGGTGGCCGACGTGCTACAAATACCGGCATTCCTTTGCCGGCAGACCGACCTGCTCGTGGCGGCGGCCAGGACGGGGAAGACGGTCAACATCAAGAAAGCGCAGTTCCTTTCCGGCGAAGACATGTTGTACCCCGTTCAGAAGGTGCGCGAAAGCGGCAACAACGACGTGTGGCTGACCGAGCGCGGAAACATCTACGGCTACAACAACCTGGTGGTGGACTTCCGCAACATCGCCGTGATGAGGAACATTGTGCCGACGGTCATCATGGACTGCACTCATTCCGTCCAGCGGCCCGGAGCCGCGGGGGGCAGCACCGGCGGCAACCGCGAGTATGTGCCGGCCATGGCACTGGCGGCCAAGGCTTTCGGCGCCACCGGCTTTTTCTTCGAGATACACCCCGACCCCGACAAGGCCATGAGCGACGGCCCCAACATGGTGGCACTGAAAGACTTTGAAAACATCGTGAGAACCCTCATCCCAAATTCATAATTCCTCGTTCAAATAATGACCAGCAACATACAACAAGAGGCGTCGCGGTGCCTGAAAGAGGAGGCACGCGCCATCTTGGAACTCATTCCTCAGTTGGGCGGCGGTTTCGACCGCGCCGTCAACCTCATCTACGATTGCCGCGGAAGACTCATCGTTACCGGCGTGGGAAAATCGGGACATTGTGGGGCAAAAATAGCGGCCACGCTGGCAAGCACCGGCACGCCGTCGTTCTATGTCAACCCCCTCGACGCCTACCACGGCGACTTGGGAATGTTCACGCCCGACGACGTGGTGCTGGCCATCTCCTATTCGGGCAACACCGACGAGCTGCTGCGCTTCATCCCGCTATTATTGAAACGAAACATCCCCATCATCGGCATGACGGGAAACGCGTCGTCACTATTGGCAAAATATTCCGCCTGCATTCTCAACATCCGCGTGGAACGCGAGGCCGACCCACTCAACCTCGTGCCCACGGCATCAACCACCTGCACCATGGCGCTGGGCGACGCCCTGGCCTGTGCCCTGATGAAGAAACGGCAGTTCACGCCCGACGATTTCGCCGCCTACCATCCCGGTGGCAATCTCGGCAAACGGCTGCTGGCCAGGGTGAAAGACTACATGGTGGACAGCAACCTGCCCGTGGTGTCACCAGCCACGAGGGTCAGCGACACCATCATTGAAATCAGCAAGACCAAGCAGGGCATTGCCGTGGCCATTGACAACGGAAAAGTGGTCGGCGTGGTCACCGACGGCGACGTGAGAAGGGCGATGAAAGACCGCCGCGAAGAGTTCTTCGACCTCACCGTGAGCGAGATTATGAGCCGAAACCCGAAGACCATTTCCGAGACAGCCATGCTGCCCGAGGCCGCCAAGCTCATGCGCAAGCACAACATCCACTCTCTCGTGGTCATGAACGCCGACAACCGTTTCGTGGGCATCATCGACGCCTTCAGCTGCTTGTAGGAAACAATCCGCAAGCCAGTATGACAATTCCTAATTCCTAATTCCAACGTGAAAACCGTAGCATTCGTTCCCATTCGCCTCAACAGCAAGCGCGTTTCAGGCAAGAACCTGCGTCCGCTGGCCGGCAAGCCCCTCATGGCCTATATCCTTGACACCCTGGCCGAAATAGAGGAAATCGACGAGGTATATGTCTATTGCAGCTCCGACGAAGTGCTGCCCATCCTCCCCCACGGCGTGAAATTGCTCAAACGCCCCGAAAGCCTCGACAGCGACGAGACATTGGGGGCCGACATCTACGACGCTTTCACCCAAGAGGTGGATGCCGACGTCTATGTGCTGGCTCACGCCACGTCGCCCCTCATCAAGCCGGCCACCATCAGGAACGCCCTCCACAAGGTCACCGACGAAGGCTACGACTCCGCCTTCAGCGCAGAAAAAATACAGACTTTCGCCTGGTATCAGGGCAAGCCGCTCAACTATTCGCCCTGCAACATCCCCCGCACCCAGACCATAGAACCCGTTTTTGTGGAGACCAGCGCCTTTTTTATCTTCCGCCGCGACATCTGGAAAAGCCACCATCGCCGCATAGGTTTCAAGCCCTACATGGCCATTGTTGATAAAGTGGAAGGAGTGGATATCGACTGGCCCGAAGATTTTGAGTTTGCCGAGCGGCTGATGACGGCCTACAACAAATAAAAAACCGACCTTTCGGAGTGAAGAATAATCATTGAAAAACCGGCTCTCGATAACCCGAGGGCCGGTTTTCTTGTTTTGTATATTTATTAACATTCCGCACGCCCTGCTCATCCTTGGGAGCAGACAAGCTCTGAAATCAGTCGAGAACGCATTGGTTTTCTGCACTTTAGACAGCCTATTTCCCAGTCCAACTCAGTCCAAACCGCAAACGACTCCAGTCCAAGCCGCAAAAAACTCCAGTCCAACTGCGGAAAGGACTGGAGTTTTTTGTAAGATGGACTGGCGTGATTTGTTGTTACGAGGAAGAATATGCAAAATCCTTCCTAATTATTTTATAAAAATGCAGGAATTAAAGGATGTATTCAGCGCCAAACTATAGGTTTTTCTGAACTCCCCCACCCCTATAAAACCATTGCTGAACTTGAATCATTGTTCGTAAACGGTGTTGTCGGGGATGCCCGCGTCGCGCAATGCCTCGCGCCGCTCCACGCAAGTGCCGCAACGTCCGCAATGGTGCTCTCCGCCCTTGTAGCAGCTCCACGTCTTGGCATAGTCGATGCCTAAGAGCTTGCCTTTCAGTGCAATGTCGGTTTTCGTGAGGTCGGTGAAAGGTGCCAGCAGACGGATGCCGGGATAGGTGCCGGTGCGCATGGCCTCGCTCATGGCCTCCACAAACTCCGGTCGGCAGTCGGGATAAATGGCATGATCGCCGCCATGATTGGCCATCATGACGTATTTCAAGCCTCGGCTTTCGGCCATTCCCGCCGCTATGGCCAGCATAATGCCGTTGCGGAAGGGCACCACCGTTGAGCGCATGTTGTCGTCGGCATAGTGGCCTTCGGGAATGGCGTCGGCCCCTTGCAACAAAGAGCTGTTGAAATAGCGGCTCATAAAGTCGAGGGGAATGACCAAATGCTCCACGCCCAGTTGTTGGCAATGCCACTGGGCAAAAGGAATTTCGCGGGCGTTGTGGTTGCTTCCGTAGTCGAAGGAAATGGCGAGAGCGATGCGCTCCTGCTGGTCGTAGAGCAGCGTGGTGCTGTCCATGCCGCCGCTGAGGATGAGAACAGAATCTTTTTCCATTGTTAGTCAAGGGGTTGTAGGGGTGAGTTAATAGTTCCGACGCTTGGAAACGTCGGCTCCTATGAGCGTCGGCTCTTATGAGCGACGGCGCTCTAATGTTCCAACGGTTTATGGGGTGGGCAGTGGCCGGAAAATGGCCGTCCAACCGCCTCCGGGAGCCATTTCAATGGTCATGTTTTGCGTGGCATTCACCCGTTCTTCGGAATGACGATAGTCGGAAGCGTCTTTCCGGGCGTTGATGCCATCGGCAAACACATCGGCATTGTAGGCTCCTGAACCGAGAAACGAAAGATTGAGATGAAGGGTGCGCGGGGTCCAGTCGGTCATGGCGGCCACGAACCAGGTGTCGCCTTTCCTGCGGGCCACCATGGTGTAGCCCCCAAGTTGTCCGTCGAGGGCAATGGTCTCGTCGAATGTCGTGGGCACCTGGGCGATGAAATCGGTACATTCCTGCTCCTTCATGTATTTCGACGGGCTGTCGGCCAACATTTGCAAGGGAGCTTCAAAGAGGGTGTACATGGCCATTTGGTGGACACGGGTGCCCTGGCTCATGGGGTTGTCGTTATTGCCAAAGAAGTTGGAGCGCGTGGCATTGGTTATGGCGCCGGGCGTATAGTCCATGGGACCGGCCAGCATGCGGAGATAAGGTGCCGTGACATCGTAATGGGGCTGGTCGTGGAGGGGACCGTCGCCCACGCGGGGTTCCCATTTGGAGTTTTCCAAGCCTTTCACTCCCTCGAAATTAAGTACATTGGGGAAAGCGCGCTGAATGCCAAAGGGCTTCAGGCCGTGATAGTCGAGCAAGAGGTGATGACGGGCGGCACATTCGGCAATCTGATAGGCCGAGGCGATGACTTGCTGGTCGTCGCGGTCGAAGAAGTCAACCTTGAAGCCCTTCACGCCCATGGCGGCATAGTGCTCCATGACGGTTTCGGTGGTGGCGAGCCCGTTTTCGGGGTCGTTTCCGATAAGGTTGCGCCAACTGGACCATAGGATGATGCCCACGCCTTTTTCCGCTCCGTGTGCAAGAATCCGGCGAAGGTCAATGTCGGGGTCGAGGTCTTCCATGAGCGACTCCTTTCCGCTCCACCCCTCGTCAATGATGATGTATTCCAGGTGGTTGGCAGAAGCGAAATCAATATAATACAAATAGGTATCGGTGTTCATTCCCGACTTGAAGGGCACACCGGTGAGGTTGGTGTTGTTCCACCAATCCCAGGCCACCTTTCCGGGCTTCAGCCACGAAACATCCTTCACCCGGCATGGCGGAGCCAGTCGTTGGGCCATGTCACATTGCAACAGGTCGGCATCGCGACGGGTGACCACGACGGCACGCCATGGCAACTGGCGCGGACCGGAAAGCCGCGCGAGGAAAGGCTCACGCTGCAACGGCACGAGGTTCAACCTGTCGAAGCCGCCTACGGTTTGCGAAGCCGGCAGGGGGGCGAACTGCGCACGAAGGGTGTTTCCCTCGCCTTTCAGAAGCATCATTCCGGGATAATCTTCCACGCCGGCATCCATGACCACGGCTTTCACTCCGCCGGGAAGACACAAGGCCAAGGGGGTGATGGCCAGGGAATCGCGGAACATCTGCGAAAGAGGCATTTCGTCGTAGTAGGACTCAAAGGAAAAACAATAGCGCTCTCCACTACGGTTGTCGTTGACATAAGGGATGAAGGCCTGGCAGTCATTGGCAAAACTAAACTCGGCTTCTTCACTGTCAACACGGCTGAAGCGCTGGCTATCAATGACAAAACGATAGGCCGCGCCATCGTCGTAGGCGCGGAAAACGAGGCTTACGCCACGTCCACACGATAGCGTAAGTTCACGGCAGGCATCCGTAACCTGCGACTTTTTATAAAAAGGAGTGGGGAAAGTGGTGTTGACGGAACGAAGAGCCGTCTGGCGCAAACGTCCCGAAACGGCCGGACGGCCGTCAAGGGTGAGGGCGAGGGCCGACGGACGCAACACTTCAAGGTCGCCCAACTTTACAGACCAAACGACCGCCTGCCCGTTGTTCTCCACCAGAACGCTCAGCTGCCCATCGGGCGATGTAAGGTTGAAAGTGCGTGGCGTGCCGGCGGCGAAAGAAAGTGAAAGCCAGCAACAAAACAAGCACAACAGGCAGGTTTTCTTCATTAAAAACATCTTGTCCGTGTTTATTTTATTCATAGACCTCTTCTATGCCTCCCAGCCCGAACCTATCTTGCGTGGATGCGCAGGGATCGTAGCCGCTGGGCAGGTCGAATTTTTCCTCGGGGTCGTAGTCGAGCGTCTTGTCGGCAAAGACTTTCTGCATGTAGTAGGCCCAGATAGGCAGCGCCATGTTGGCACCCTGACCTATGCTGGTGCTGTCGAAATGTATGTCGCGGTCCTCGCCGCCCACCCAGCAACCGTTGACCAGCGAGGGTGTGAAGCCCATGAACCATCCATCGGAATTGAGGTTGGTAGTGCCCGTCTTGCCGCCCATCTCGCAACGCACATTGTAGCGGTAGCGCATGCGGCTGCCGGTGCCTCCGTCGATGACGCCTTTCAACATCACCAGCATTTTGTTGGCGCTGTCGTCGCTGATGACCTCGTTCAGGCGCGGCAGGAACTCTGCCAGCACGTTGCCCTCGGAATCTTCTATCCTGGTGACAAACATGGGCGCGCAGTGAATGCCGTGGTTGGCGAAGGTAGTATAGGCACTCACCATTTCACACACGCTCACCTCATTGGGCCCGAGGCAGAGCACCATGCTTGGCTCTATGCCCGGCGTGTTGATGCCGAACTTATGAAGAATGTTGATGAAGTCCTGCGGATTGATGCGGCTCATCAGCTGTGCCGAAATCCAGTTGTTCGACTGCGCCAGTCCCCATTTCAGCGGCACCATGGCGCCGTAGCGTGCACGGCTACCGTTGCGCGGCGTCCATCCGCCGTAGTTCTTCTGCACGTTGAGCACCATGTCGCAGGGGTTCATGCCGTTTTCCATGGTGAGGGCATAGAGATAGGGCTTCGTGGTGGACCCCACTTGGCGGCGGCCCATGAAGGCCATGTCGTAGGAGAAATGGTCGTAGTTGAGGCCGCCAACGTATGCCTTCACGGCACCGGTATGAGCATCCATGCTGACGAAGCCCGAGCGCAGGAATTTCTTGTAGTAGCGTATGCTGTCCATGGGCGACATGACGGTGTCGCGCTCGCCGCGGTAGGTGAACACGGTCATTTCCGTGGGCGTGCGGAAGGAGTGGCGGATTTCCTCATCGCTGGCGCCACTCTCCTTAAGCACGCGGTATCGCTCACTTCGCCGCATGCTGCGGTCCATAATCTGCTGGGCCTCCTTCTTCGTGATGTTACGCGAGAAGGGGGCATTGGCCTTCATACGCAACTCGGCATTGAAGGCGGGCTGAAGGTCTTTCACCACATGCTGATAGACGGCTTCCTCGGCATATTTCTGCATGCGCGTGTCGATGGTGGAATAGATGCGCAGGCCGTCGGTATAGATGTTGTAGCTCTCGCCGTTGCGTTTTTTGTTTTTGTTGCACCAGCCGAAGAGGGGGTCGTTCACCCACGCCACCGAGTCGATTTCATACTGGCTGTGGTTCCACGAGGGATAGTTCTTCACCTCGGGCTTCACAGCCATCATGTATTGCCTGATGAACTCGCGGAAATACATGGCCACGCCGTCCTTGTGGGTGCGGCGGTAGAAGTTGAGCACCAGGGGCTGCACGCGGGCAGAGTCGTAGTCGGCCCGCGAGATGTAGCGGGCGTTGTACATCTGCCCCAGCACCACGTTTCGGCGCTCCTCGCAACGCTCTTTATAGCGCACGGGATTATAGTACGAGGGGTTCTTACACATGCCTATGAGGGTGGCACTTTCGGCAAGGTTCAGGTCCTTCGGCTCCTTGCTGAAATAGGTATTGGCGGCCGTCTTGATGCCCACGGCGTTGTGCAGGAAGTCGAAGTAGTTCAGATACATGGCAATGATTTCCTCCTTGGTGAAGTTGCGCTCCAACTTGATGGCAATTACCCACTCAATGGGTTTTTGCAAGAGGCGCTCCACAGTGCTCTTGGCCTTTTCCGAGAAAAGTTGTTTGGCCAGCTGCTGGGTGATGGTACTGCCGCCGCCGGCACTCGTCTGACCCATCAGGCCGCGCTTCACGATGGCACGCCCCAGGGCCTTGAAGTCGATGCCCGAATGTTCGTAGAAACGTTCGTCCTCAGTGGCCACCAGGGCACGCACCAAGTCGGGCGACAGCTTGTTGTAGTCCACGATGATGCGGTTCTCGCGGTCTGAGTTGTAGATGCCCATCAGCTTGCCGTCGGCACTATAAATTTGCGACGCCGAGCGGTTCACGGGGTTCTCCAGGTCTTCCATGTTGGGCATGTAGCCAATCCAACCGTTCCAGATGGCCACGAAGGCCACCAGCAGCAGCGCCACCACGCCGACCAGTGAGCACCACAGGAATTTTATCAATTTTCTTCTCATATTTTCTCTTCTTCGTATGAATTTTCTGCAAAATTACACATTTTATTTAAAAAAAGTCATCTTCAACCAAAAATTATGCTTAACTTCGCCGCCGTAAACCGAAATAAATGCCTCCGCGAATGAAAAAACATGATTTTGTCACCATTGCCGACCTCACGCGCGAGAAAATCCTCTACCTGATAGAGATGGCGCGCGAGTTTGAGCGACACCCCAACCGCGAACTCCTCAAGGGCAAGGTGGTTGCCACTCTTTTCTTCGAGCCTTCCACGCGCACACGCCTCAGCTTCGAGACGGCCGCCAACCGCCTCGGTGCGCGCGTCATCGGATTTGCCGACCCCAAGGTGACCAGCGGCACCAAGGGCGAGACGCTGAAGGACACGCTGCTCATGGTGTCGAACTACGCCGACGTCATCGTCATGCGCCACTACATAGAGGGCGCGGCGCAATATGCCACCGAGGTGGCCCCCGTGCCCATCGTCAATGCCGGCGACGGCGCACACCAGCACCCCTCGCAATGCATGCTCGACCTCTATAGCATCTACAAGACGCAGGGCACCCTCGACAATCTCAACATCTACATGGTGGGAGACCTGAAATACGGGCGCACCGTGCACTCCTTGCTCATGGCCATGCGACACTTCAACCCCACCTTCCATTTCGTGGCTCCCGAGGAACTGGCCATGCCCCGCGAATACAAGGTGTATTGCGAGGAACACGGCATCAGGTACGAGGAGCACACGGCGTTCAACGAGCAGGTCATCGCCGATGCCGACATCCTCTACATGACGCGCGTGCAGAAGGAGCGCTTCTCCGACCTCATGGAATATGAGCGGGTGAAAAATGTATATATCCTGAAAAACGACATGCTCACCCTGGCCAAGCCCAACATGCGCATTCTCCACCCCCTGCCGCGCGTGAACGAGATTGCCTACGACGTTGACGAGAACCCCCACGCCTACTACATCCAGCAGGCCGCCGGAGGGCTTTTCGCACGCCAGGCCATCTTCTGCGACGTGCTCGGCATCTCGCTCGAACAGGTGAGAAACGACAAGACAATCATCTGAAGAAAAGGTGAAAAAGTGAAAAGTGAAGAGTGAAGAGTGAAGAATTTGCTGCCGCCATCAGTAACGTCTTAACTCCTGAACTCCTGAACTCCTAAACTCCAAAAAAAAACATGAAAAAAGAAATGCTCGTCGCCGCCATCAAGAACGGCACCGTCATCGACCATATACCGTCGGAAAAAACCTATCAGGTGGCCACGCTGCTCAGGCTCAACGAAATGACCACCCCCGTCACCATCGGCTACAACCTGTTGTCGAAGAAACTTGGGAAGAAAGGCATCATCAAGATTGAAGACAAGTTCTTCACCGACGAGGAAATCAGCCGCCTCTCCGTGGTGGCGCCAAACATCGTGCTCAACGTCATCCGCGACTTCGAGGTCGTAGAGAAGAAAACCGTCACCACGCCAAGCGAGATTCGCGGCATCGTAAGGTGCAACAACCCGAAATGCGTCACCAATAACGAGCCCATGAAAACATTTTTCCACGTGGAAAACGGCATCCTCACTTGCCACTATTGCGAAAAAGAACAGGACATAAATAAGGTGGAGCTGGTGTAGAAAATGAAGAATGAAGAGTGAAGAATGAAGAATTTCGGACTGTGCGGATGAAATAGCCCCTCTTCGTCAACCGAAATATTTGTCCATCGTGTAGTCGAACATGGTCTGCGTCTCGGCAATTGATTGTTGGACAAGTGACTTTTGCTTTTCTATCGACTCTATCTTCTCGGCAAAGGATTTTACTTGATTTTCAAAGCTCCTGACTGGGCAGACTCTGATAGTAACATTAAACAGAATATTGGTTGTACGATTATGGCATTAATGATTTTGATTATAGTTCTACTCAATGTTGTTGGTGCTTGCAAAAGCTGTGGGAATAGTACTAGTCCATCATACGACTATTACGATGCTCCAAGAAAATAGATATATAGTAACTTAAAAAAACGATATGATCTTAGATGACTTACAAGAGATTATTGACAATGCGAAGTGTCCAGAGACATTTCCTGAGGATTTGAACATCGGCGCATGCAATTTTTTAGATGATGACAGCCAAAAGCTATTTGATTGGTCACCCGAAGGTAACTGCGATGCATTTGTGCATATCAAGGAATACCAAGACAATGCTTGCATTTACATCCACACTCACGGAATTAGTGTGCAGATTGATGACACTAAGGTAAACATACATAACTCTCAAATCATTGTGTTTGACTACTGGCATTTTGATGACACAGTTGAATATAAGAGGTCTGACACAAGAGGTGCAAGAGTTGCTACTGGACTATTATTAGGTGGACCTATTTTGGGCGCGGCTGTTGGCCTTGCAACTAGTTTTGGTAAAGGAAAAAAGCATGTAAAATGCGATAATGTTGTTATTGCCTTTTGGGACATAAAGACAAAATCCATGCAAATCATCAATCTGCAAGAACCAAAGAAATCAGAGCCAGGCTCAGTCAAAAAAATGATTGACTATTGGAAAAAACAAATACAGGAAAACGAGGAAACTGGACGTAAGCCCATTGGAGATAATAGGGCTGGTGTCGGTGAGGCAAGTGGTTGCATGCTCCTTTTGCTCGTTGGTTTGTCTCCGCTACTTGCTGCAATGTATAAAATCATTGAGACTTTGATATGTTAAAGAGATTCCCTTGCATCTTTTGCTTAGTTTACTTGCCACTAATGGAAATCCAAGCCCAATCTGTCTATATGCACGAGGCTCAGGAAGAAGCATTGGAGCAGGAGAAAGAAGGAGGCCCCTTCACAGGTATTGTCGGTGTACTACTTTTCTTCGGAATTGTATACGTAATTGGTAATTTGTGGGATTCGCATAAAGATAACCAAAAGCAAAGGGAAGAATATAAGCAGAAAAAGAAAGTTTCCGATTCCATAGCTAACGAGCATCTGGTAAAAGAAGTTAGTATCTCCAAATACCAATATAAGGAGGCTTGGCAGAAAGGTTATAAGAGAGCTACTTATGATAGACTCTACAAAACACCGAGGAAACTCGTCGGAAAGACCATTGATGACCTTATCGCCGAGTATCGACACACATGCGAACTTGGCCACATCGTTCAAGCAGACAAAATAATGGAGGAAATTGGCTACTTCCAAAGCCTTGAACCACAGAAGGGCAGTTAACTACTAAATGGGGATTGTAAAAAGGGCGAAGGGCTACGCAATGTCCCTTCGTCCTTTTCAATACAATTCAGGATAGTAGAATCCCATAGAACGGAACTACGCGGTTATGTCCGTTTTCATATCTTACTTTGGGAATCTCATATCCATCACTCTTGGCACGATTGTTTTCCCATTGCAGAGGCTGAAGATTCCAAATTTCAGAACGACCACCCTTAGAGACAGGCTTGATGTGGTCTATTTCCCATCCAAATTCTGTAGTCTGCCCATAATCACATTTTCGAATAAGAGCACCACAATCATCAAAACGCCAAACACTTCTGTCCCTACCAGGAACATCCTTTCCTTTTTCCCATACAAGAAAGGCTAAATCATTAACTGATTTCATAAAACAAAAACTATTATAAGATTAAAAACCGTTGTTGTCAGTTACAATAGGAATGCCAGTTTGACCTTTAACTCCAATCTGACCAACAAAACTATCA
>JAEEGL015176566.1_pt1 | contig 61533 bp, 54 predicted proteins | sample 9134231 | NCBI WGS metagenome assembly JAEEGL01 (sample SAMN16246548, study PRJNA631951) | gut metagenome | biome: gut microbiome; feature: rumen; material: fiber-attached | host: Bos | place: Iran: Karaj | collected 2018-10
TACTTTCTTGGCCTGAGCGACTATCTCGGGACCGATCCCGTCACCGGGAATACATACAATGTTAAGTTTCATAGCGTCTCCTTTTCGCAAAAAATGCGACATTTCTAATTTATCGTATTAAATTGTGAAATTCAAGGGGCGCATTTAACCATTTTACTATATTTAAGACTTTACCAGCGGCTTCTCGCAGGGAGTTATATAGATTTGTGATTTAAGAGCGAGCTTAGCTGTTCTTAGGAATACATCACGATAAGCACAATTTCGCCCGGACGGCGAAATTAGCGAACATGAGCAATGGATTGCGAATGTGAGCGGTGCGGCGCCATTGTATATATATGTATTTCTTAGAACAGCTTAGCGAGCGGCAAATGAGCAAATCTATATAACTCCCTGCGTGAAGCCGTGATATAAAAAAGCCCTTAGGATGGATTCCTAAGGGCTTAAAGATAATATGATCTAAATTATTTCTTGGAATCGGAATCGGATGCGGAAGCCTGTCCGGGCTTTTCAACCTTTGCAATAGCAGACTTCTCCATGGGAATACGGCAGTTACGGTTATTTCCGAACTCTACGATGACCATATCATCCTGGATGTCGATGATGGTTCCGTAAAAACCGGAAGTGGTGCAAACGATGTCGCCGTTCTCGAGTGTGGAGAGCATCTCCTGGGTTCTCTTCTGCTCTTTCTTCTGGGGTCTCATAAAGAAGAACCAGAGAGCAAAGATAAGAACGCCGTATATAAGGACCATAGAGATAATTGATCCGGTAGCATCACCCTGAGCAGCATCAGCTGTAAGAAGCAAAAAATTCATTTATAAAATCCTCCGATCGGTTTCATATGCTATTTTTCCCGCAACATGTCTGATAATACACGATATCGGGCAAAGTATCAAATAAAAAATTTATGACGAGAACATCTGTACCCAGTAAAACCTGTAAGGAGCCGAAGGATTATAGTAATATCCGACACCAAGTCTGGTATAGCGGGCATTCAGGATATTTGCCCTGTGTCCCGAGCTGTTCATCCAGGTATTCATGACCTCCTGTGGAGTACGCTGTCCTGCGGCGATGTTTTCCCCGAGCATTCCGGGATTGGACACTGCGGTAAAGCAGCTGCTTCCGTCGGGTCTTGTATGAGAAAAGTAAGTTGAGATCTCCTGAGCCCTGATAGCGGCACCGGGTCCGAGATTAGCGGCATCCCATGCAAGAGGGGCAAGACCGTACTTTGCACGCTCCGCATTTACAAGGTCGAGTACCTGCTGAGCCTCACCGGGTACTGCTGCGGGAGTGAAAACGGGAACTGGGCCGGAGATTGTGGCAAGTTCAGCCTCGGGATTTGGAAATCTTCCCTCTGCCTTTCCGCAAAGATCGTAATGCATCTTGAGCAGAGTGGGATCAGTTCCGAAAACTGCGGCAACATCAGGGTATCTTGCAGCATAATATGCGGCATTGAATCCGTCTGATGAAGACGCAGGAGTGCCTCCGCCGTATGAAGGATCGTAAGGAAGCCTGCCTTCGGCTTTTCCGCATACCACGTAATGAAGATAGAGCCAGTTTGAATCGGTTCCGAATGCGGCAACCACATCGGGATTATGCTGTGCATAATAGACGGCATCAAAAAGTTGTCCGTCCGACATTTTTACGGGTGCAGCTTCTGTCTTTACGGCTCCGAGCCCGAATACGATTGTCAGGAAAGCGGCCAATGAAATAAGAAGTTTTTTCATAAATAATACCTCCTTTCGGATCAGTCGGATCCGTTAAGATCATCTATGAGTGAATTCTTGAATTCCTTATATCTTCCTTCATCTATGGCATCTCTTATCTCTTCCATAAGATGATTGTAGAAATAAAGATTATGAAGTACGCAGAGTCTTAGGCCAAGCATCTCACCTGCCTTATGAAGGTGGCGTATGTAAGCTCTTGAATATCTCCTGCATGCCGGGCACTGACATCCTTCCTCTATGGGTCTGTCATCCTCCGCATATTTTGCATTGTTGATATTGATCTTGCCGTGATGGGTATACAGATGACCGTGTCGTCCGTTTCTTGAAGGGTATACACAGTCGAACATGTCGATACCGCGGTCAACGGCCTCGAGAATATTTGCCGGAGTTCCAACTCCCATCAGGTATCTTGGTCTGTCTTCGGGAAGATGGGGAGCTGTGTTATCAAGTACATCATACATCTCCTCATGTGTCTCACCGACCGCAAGACCTCCGATAGCATATCCGGGAAGATCCAATTCGGAGATCCTCTTAGCATTTTCTATACGGATATCGTTGTAGACCGCTCCCTGGTTTATTCCGAAAAGAAGCTGCTGCTTATTTATGGTATCCTCGAGGGAATTAAGTCTCTCCATCTCCGCCTTGCATCTTTCGAGCCACCTTTCGGTTCGCTGAACGGAAGGAAGAACGTATTCCCTTTCAGCTTTTGCGGGTGGACATTCGTCGAATGCCATAGCGATGGTGGATCCGAGATTACTCTGTATCCTCATGCTCTCTTCGGGACCCATGAAGATCTTATGTCCGTCGATGTGGCTTCTGAACGTAACTCCTTCTTCCTTTATCTTGCGCATGGAAGCAAGGGAGAAAACCTGGAATCCGCCGGAATCGGTAAGTATCGGCTTCTTCCAGTCCATGAACTTATGAAGACCGCCGAACCTCTTTATCAGTTCATCCCCGGTACGAACGTGCAGATGATATGTATTGGAAAGCTCGACCTGGCAGCCGATATTCTCAAGATCCTCGGAGCTTACTCCGCCTTTGATCGCTGCCACGGTTCCGACATTCATAAAAAGAGGGGTCTGAACGGTTCCGTGTACGGTGATCAGCTCTCCTCTTCTTGCATTTCCGTCTTTTTTGATCAGTTTAAAACTCGAACTCAAAATACTTCCTCCCAGAACTCTTCGAGGGTAAGGCCCTTAAGTGTCATATAAGCCGCAGCTTCCCTTCCCACATATCTGAAGTGCCAGGGCTCATATTCGATCGTGGTAATGTATTCCTTATCCTTGGGATATCTGAGTATGAAACCATACTTGTAGCAGTTTTCGGCAAGCCATATTCCTTCTTTGGTATCCGCAAAGCCCTCACCGAGATGGGCATATTCATTATTGACTATGTCAAAAGCAAGACCGATCTGATGCTCGCTTGTTCCGGGAAGCGTGACAGCCTCCGCAGCAAGCTGGTAAGCATCAAAATAGTTCATGCCGGATGCCATGTATTTTCCGAGATCGTAATTGAAAAGGTTCTCCTGCTTATCACCCGATCTGTAGGGAGATACGATCCAGATGTTCATTCCCGCACTTCTCGCATCACGGAGCATAAGAACAAGATCGTCAATGACTCTCTCATCACACTGAAGATTTGCGGTGAGATTTCCGAGAGGGAAATCATAATCTTCGGGAACGGAGTGCTGCTTATTTACGAGGATGAGTCTCCAGTCGTCCTTTTCAAAGGAAAGAGAATCAAGATCGATATCTTTATATTCGGAAAGCTGCGCATCGTCAGCTTCGTCTGCCGGAAGCTGGTCAAGCATATCTTCGAGAATATCATCCGTACCTATCGCAATGACTTCCTGGCCTTCGGAATTGGTGCTGACAGATGACCTGATGCCTTCGGCATCATTCGATGCGAAATCATCCCTGAAAAGAATTCTTGCTTCATCGGCCGTCATAACGGAGGAATCCTCTTCCGCAAGCGAAATGGATTCATCAAGCTCATTAAAATCGATAATTCCGAGATTGGTTATCGAACCGGTGAACAAAGGAAAGGAAAAACTGCAGAAAGCCGTAAAGCAGAGCAGCGAAGTGCACAGCAGAACAAATTTCAGCATGTGCTCTTCGCAGAAATCACACAGATCTATCCATAAGAAACAGCTCCTTTTTATCAGAGGGGAAAAGACTCTGTATGTCTTATTCTTTCTGCCACGCTTCCTTATCTCTTCGGAAACGCGTTCCTTTTTCGTCTGATTTATCATTGATTCTCTAAGATCTCGACCTCTCCGTCGCGGTTAAGCTTGTGGATAAGGATACAGTTGGGAGTATTAACCTTTACAAAACCGCCGTTCATGATCATGGTGCCGTTCTCGATATCAAGCTTAAAGAATGACATCTCATTTGATTCATGATTGAGCGATACAAGGAACTTGTTGCCGGGAAGTATCTCGGCATCCTTGGGATAATCACCGGATACGGGAAGAAGAAGTTTCTTTTCGAGCATTCCGGTATTGGGGTCCGCCGAGAAGATCGCAACGGAATTGTCTCCCGCAATGGTTGTAAGTATGTACCTGTAATCGGTTGAAAATGAAAGGGCACTGATCGCGGAATTGACACCGCTCTCACGCTTTACTACATCAACTGTCTGGATCTTCTCAAATACGGGAGCCTTTCCGTCAAAGGTGTACTCATAAACATCAATTTTGCAGGTTGCCTCAAGGCAGATGTAGATGAATCTTCCGTCCTTGGAAAGTTTGATCTGACGGGGTGATGATTCAAGCTGGCATCTGATGATATCGACGAGCTTGATCTTGCCGGTATCATGATTGAGTTCATATACGTTAACATGATCCATTCCCTGATCGGCTACGAGAATGTATCTGTTATCGTGGGTCATTCTGGCACTTGCGATATGGGGTCTGAAGTTTCTGTCAGCCATTGAGCCGAGGCCCTTATGGAAAACTTCATCGGTGATCTTACCTACACCGCCGTTATCCTTGATATGAAGAACCGTAAGTTTTCCGTCATGGTAACCTGCAACCATCAGATATTTGTCGGTATAGTCGGTTGCAAGATAACAGCCTCTCATTCCGTTGATGGGGGCGAAGTTTATAAGATCCAGTGTTCCGTCTTCAGCGATCCTGTATGACTCAACACCAAGGTCAGTGATCGAATATAGATACTTTCCGTTGTGGGAAGTAGTGATGTATGAAGAGTTTGAGATCTCGACCTCATCCTTCTCGGAAAAACGGCCGGTCTCCATGTTTACGTCATAGACCTTGATACCGTGGTTATCACCCATGGTATAAGTTGAAACGTAAGCAACATACTTATCCTGTGAAGCTGCCTTGGTAGTTTTTTTCTTTTCTTCAGCCATAATGTCCACCTCTGATTATTTATTGTAAATGCTGACAAGATTATCGATCCGGGATCCCATCCCGTACAGTAAGCTGTCCAGAATCGTCACCGCACACATGCTCTCGAGTACCACAACCGCTCTGGGAACTATGACGGGATCGTGACGTCCGTGTATCTCGATCTCGGTATTCTCACCGAGATTATTGACCGTTTTCTGGGCTCTTGCGATCGAAGGTGTGGGCTTTACACTCGCTCTTACGATGATATCCGACGAATCGCTTATGCCTCCGAGAATGCCGCCCGAGTGATTGGTCTTCTTGGAGATCTTACCCTTGCTGCCCGCCTTGAACTGATCGTTGTTCTTGCTTCCAACGGATGATGCCACAGCGGTTCCGTCACCTATCTCGACTGCCTTGACGGCACCGATGCTCATTACCGCCTGTGCAAGAAGTGCATCAAGCTTATCAAATACCGGATCTCCGACTCCTGCGGGAACGCCTTTGATCATGCATTCCATAACTCCGCCGCACGAATCACATTTATTTTTCATATCCGCTATATATTCAAGTGCTCTTGCGTTCGCATTTATATCAGGCATCGCCGTGGCATTTGCAAGAACGGCACTTCTTGAATACTCGCTCAGATCGGCTTCGACAGGTCCTATTGCCCTCGTATAAGCTTCAACGGTTATTCCCAGTTCCTTCAGAACCTTGATCGCTATCGCACCTGCGATAACCCTTGCCGCCGTCTCTCTTCCGGAGCTTCGTCCTCCGCCGCGGTGATCCCTGAATCCGTACTTGGCATCGTAGGTCATATCCGCGTGACCGGGTCTGTAAAGATCCTTCAGGTTATCATAGTCATTCGAATGCTGGTCCGAATTCCTTATGATCACGCTTATCGGTGTGCCGGTAGTCTTTCCTTCAAAAACACCGGAAAGGATCTCTGCCGTGTCCGATTCCTTTCTCGCGGTTGCCACGGCTGCATTGCCGGGTTTTCTCCTGTCGAGAAAGGGCTGTATATCTTTTTCGGATAATTCCACGCCTGCGGGGCATCCGTCGATCACGCATCCGAGTGCGGGACCATGGGATTCGCCCCATGTGGTTATCCTGAATATTCTTCCGAATGAAGATCCTGCCATGTATTCCTCTTTTCCGGATCAGCGTCCGTATCTCTTTGCCATTTCATGTCTTATAAGTTTGTATGTCTTTTCCTCACCGTACTTTGCGAGGAATCTGAGATACTTCGTAAGATCTCTTCTGGTGTTCGGATGCATGGGTACCATCTCGATACCGCTGTTTAAATATTCGAGCGGTGAAGCATCGGTATAATCAGCACCTTTGTAGACCTTCGAAGCTGCGATGCGGTCAATGACCATCTCCGCAAAATATCTGTAGGGCATCTCTACCGGGATCATCACTTCCTCACCGGGCTCTTTGCCTCTGGTATTGTAATCGATCCAGTATTCGTAATGATGCTTGTTGCGGCCCTTGTGATGAAGCCATGCGGCGGAATATCCGTGATCTTCCCTTTCGGCATTATTGGGGCTTCTGGTTCCCTGGTAATACCTGACACCTACGAGAAACTCGGACGGTGAATATTTGGAAAGGTCGTGAACTATGCCCTGGTAATAAAGACCTGCTTTAAAGCATCCTTCACACACAAGTTTCTTATGTTTTGTAATGGTCATAAAATGACCGATAAATCTTTGGATATAGGAACTCATTTAACTGCTTTCTCGGCGGCAGATTTTTTGTTTTCCGTCTTGAACGTCTCGTAAAAGACAACGGTCCTGCCGGGTATTACTTTTTCGAACTGATCCCTTGATGCATTCTTGGCATCCGTAGCCGGAACCTTTTTATCGGTATGGGCCGGATCGGTGGAAATGATCATCTTCCAGTCGGATCCTTTGGGAGGTCTGGGAAGTGCAAGCTTTGTATTCTCCCAGTTCATATTGACGGCTGCATAGAGAAGCTTTCCGTCCTTTTCGCAGAACATGATACCGAATGACTTGGAATAGTACTCGGCCGATACCCTCCATGCTGTGTCCGAATGGTAGCTTATCTCGGGGAATCCCGTTCCCGAAGTATCGGTCATATAAAGCTCTTTATTGCTCCTGAATACGGGATGGCTCTTACGGAGTTCAACGAGCTTTTTAAGGAAAGCGGTAAGCTCAGCGTTTCTGCTCTCGTCCTTCCAGTCAAGCCATGTGACCTGCGAATCAATGCAGTAAGGATTGTTGTTACCCTTCTGGGAATTGCCGAATTCGTCACCCATGAAGAGGAGCGGGGTTCCGGCACAGAGCATAAGGAGTGAATATGCATTCCTTATCTGCTTTTCCCTGAGATCCTTTACCTTCTTTTTTCTGGTGGGACCTTCCTCACCGCAGTTCCAGCTGAAGTTGTAATCGCTTCCATCCCTGCCGTCCTCTCCGTTTTCCTCATTATGCTTACGGTCATAGCTGACCATATCCATAAGAGTGAATCCGCGGTAGCTGGAGAAGAAATTGATCCTTCCGTAATCCTCGGGATTGGAACGGAGCTGTGCAAGCACATCCGAAACCTGTCCGTCATCGCTCTTTAAAAGCTTTCTGAGAGGATACTGGAAATCATCCGTATAATATCCGATGACTCTTCTGTCGCCGGGCTTTCTGATATTTTCGAATCTGATGCTCTCGAGATGATCAGAAAGAATCTTGGTGCCCGCAAGCATAGGATCGGATGCCACAAGGCTCATTGGTATGTTCATTCCCATAAGGTGGAATGCGTCAACATGGAAATTGACCACCCAGTAGCGGAGTATCTCAAGAATCTCCGCTTCGGGGAAATCCGCTTCAAAATAAAACTGCATGCAGACTTCCATATTCCTCTTGTGAAGTGCCTTTACAAGATCCTTGAACTCCCTTACGGGATCCTTGGAATAAGCATATGACGCTTTGGGAGCGTAATAAAATCCGGGCTTATACCCCCAGTAATTGAGTCTCTTTGTCTCTTCGTCCCAGTCCTCGAAATCATATGCGGGCTGAAGCTCGACTGTTGTGATACCGATACTCTGAAGGTGATCCAGTTTTTCGGTTATTCCGGAAAATGTACCCCTTCCTTTGACTCCCGAGCTTGAGGACTTGGTGAAGCCTCTTACGTGAAGGAGATACCAGAAGCTCTCCTCATAATTAAGCGCAGGGAAGCCGTCTCCTTCCCAGTCGTAATCCTCATCATATATAAGTGCCTTTAAAGGCTCCTTTAATTCCTTGCCGTAATGATCTTCGGAAAGAAGGCTGAGCGCCCTTTTATCGGAAACGAGCTTACTGCCTGTGTAATACAGATAAGAAGTCTTAGCGGGATCGATATCCTGAACGGTCTTGCAATAAAGATTTCCGATTCGGTCCGAAGGGCCGAAAGCTAACTTTCCGACTTTTTCTCCGGACTTAAGATCATAAAATATGATACCGCAATCAGAAGCGCTTGTTTCAAGGCAGAAACGCACTCCTTCAGCGGTCACCTGAGTGATCAGAGGGAATATGAAATTCGAACTGTTCCTATTCATTCGCAAAGTACTCCATAATCCCATAAATTATATCGCAAATTCGCACTATTAACAAGGAAAAACGGTAATTTTCAGACAATAAAATCCCCCGTGATCCTGCGTAAAATGCCCTGATTCAGAAAGCATATTTCGCAGGTCCGGGGAATCACCATTCCAAGCCGAATAGATCTGATACTCGCTGTACGTCCAATCTGCAAAAGAATCCGGAATCTCCATGTCGATTCCCTGGGAAACATCCGCCGCAGATGTACTTACACATTCTATCGGTATCTTGCCCGGCCCTGGGTTCCCAGCTTCCGACAATATCATCTGTACGTTCTGCCGGAGGAGATGCGACATCAGTTCATTCGTGTGCAAACACATTGTTTAACCATGTCAGTCTGAGACCGTCATAGTGGATCGCAGCATCATGAATATTATTATCACAGTCGATCAAAACCATTCCGGTAGATTCGACATAGCTCCATGTGAATTCAAATTCTTCGACGGCGTCCTCATAGAAAAATGCACCTTTTCCTGTGAGATCACTGTAAAAATATAAATACTTATCGACAACCTTAAGTTCTGAGGAAAGATCATGATCGAGAATCCATGTTCCGACAATTTCCTCCGCAACGCCTTCCGCATGACCGGTTTCCGAATCTCCGGTTCCGTAATCTTCCTTAATGCCGTATTTATATGCATCATACAGATAATCCAAGGTGTCTTTATCCCAGCCGGTATCTTCAAGGACCTCCTCCAGAAGATCTTCGTCCGAATATATCTCAAACAGGGCATCTTCGGGAAGCGCAGCCTCAGGGATATCCTCAATGATCATTTCTATCTCACCGTCTGTGATAATGACGGTAAGCTTCTGTCCCGCTTTTACTTTACGCTGATCGGTGTTGCCCGTTTCAGGATCCTCGACATAAACCAAAACCTTACCGCTCGTCATATAGAGCACGGGATATCCGTTTTCGTTTTCCCTGACATAACCTGACGTTCCGCGGACACCGATGATCATCGTAGATACGGATATATCGAATGATTCATCTTCTTCAAGGTCTCTTGCGATATTAAAGAAAAGATCTCCTTTTTCAAGAGATAAGCTGATGCTCTTTCCGCTCTGGTTAAAGCGTGCGGTACTCCTTTCCATAAGGGTGACCATACGCTCTTCGTCCAGAAGCACCCAGGCCTTGCTCTCTTTACCCGTATTGAGTTTGCTTCCTCCGAATATCCTGAGATCCTGTTTAAGTTCCTGAACCTTGCCCGTCTCAGACATAAGGATCACATCACCGTCGTAATCCGAAAGCCTCATGGTCGATGCCTTCATCACAATGGAATAAAGGAAGAAAACCAGTCCGCCTATTGCAAGAAGACTGACAAGTATGACAGCGGCAACTATCAGTGTTTTCGTATGTTTCGAGCCGCCGAGCTTTTCTTCATATTTTTGCTTCGCTCCGCAGGTTCCGCAGAAAAGTTCGCCGTCTTCTATTTTGCTTCCGCATTTTGAACAGATCATATTGCTACCCTTCTTAAACACAACAGTACATCAGCAAATTCATTATAACTTGTTTGTATTTATATAGAAATATGATATTATTGTTCCACCAAAGCCCCCGGAGAAGGCTTCTTTTCCGGAGGTTTTTTATGTTCAAAGATATTTCTTTAAACTCCCAGCAATATGCCGCGGCAACATTCACAGACGGAAATTTGCTGCTGGCCGCAGGTCCGGGTTCCGGAAAGACCCACACCATGACAGCCCGGATTCTTTATCTTATCGAAGAAATGAATATCGATCCTTCTTCCATTCTGGTGATCACATTTACCAAAGATGCAGCGGTTTCGATGCAGAAACGATTCGGCAAAATGTCCTGCGCTTTTTACCCTGTCGCTTTCGGAACGTTCCATTCGGTCTTTTATCATATGATCACCGAATACAAAAGGAACGATCCTCCGGTACTGATATTTGAAAAGAATAAAATGCAGATGGCCGGCAGCGTGCTGAGAAAATTCATGGGAAGGGAATACGAAAAGGAAAACAGATCATCCGTCAAAAGTCTGTGTTCCGCAATTACGTATTACAAGAACACTCTTGATAATGACAAAGCTTCTCTTCTTCTCCCCGAAGAATGCAGACAGATGTTTACGGACATGTTCGGATATTATGAGGGCATACGTAAGAAAACAGGACAGATGGATTTTGACGATATGGTCTTCGACTGCAGGGAGCTTCTGATAAGAGACAAAGCTTTCTTGCGTAAATGGAAAAACAGATTCCGTTCGATACTGATCGATGAATTCCAGGACATCAATCCCGTACAATACGAAACGGTAAAGCTCCTTACGGGTAAAAAAACACAGGTTTTCGCCGTGGGTGACGATGACCAGTCCATATACGGGTTCCGGGGAGCGGAACCCGGAATACTGAAAAGGTACATATGTGAAATGAATGCGGAAACCCTGCATCTTGATACCAATTACAGAAGTGATCCGGGCATAGTAAGTGCATCGCTGAAAGTGATCGAAGAATGCAGGGACAGGATACATAAAGACCTTTTCTCCGCATCAGAAAAAGAAGGAAAAGTTAACGTATGCGGATTCGATAACAGGAATACGGAATATGAATGTATCGCGGATGCGGCGAACGATCCGGAGGATGCCGTTCTTTTCAGGACAAATCTGGAAATGCAGGGTTTTGCTTCATATCTGACTTCAAGAGACATTCCATATATCATCAGGGAGAAAACGGACAGTTGCTTCGATCATTTCATCTTCAGGGATATCCTCTCATATCTGAAACTGTCCTGCGGATACGGCGATGAAGACGACTTAAAAGAGATCATGAACAGACCTCAGCGTTTCATAAATAACGAATGTATCATCGGATGTGAGGGAGATATCGATAATATCATACGTAAAATAAGTGATAATCCGGGAATAAGAAATTCCGTGATAAGGATCAAAAAACTTAAAGATCTGAAAAAAGACCTCAGCTTTATGAAAAATCTATCGCCTTCATATGCCATCGGATATCTGTATAAAAAGATCGGTTACGAAAAATATATCGGGATCATGGCGGCCGGCGACAACAAAAAGTCCGAGGAATATAATTCGATCATGGAAAAAGCATCCGAACTTGCATCAATGGCCGGTTCATTCGATGAATTCTTTGAACTGAAGGAAGCTTACGAGGAGGATCTTAAGAAAGCAAAAAAGAAAGAACCGGCAAAAAACGCTGTTAACCTGATGACGGTCCATGCATCAAAGGGACTTGAGTTCAAACGTGTCTGGATACCCGACTGCAATGAAGGAAATATCCCTCACGGAAGGATGCCGGACGAAAAAACAACCGACGAGGAAAGACGGATTTTTTATGTTGCAATGACAAGAGCAATATCGGAACTCAACATCTATTACCTGAAACAGACCGAAAATGCGAAATATGTACCAAGCAGGTTTTTAAATTCGCTGATTAATTTTAGTTAAATTTACGTTTTCCAATAAAGTTTATAAATAGTAAAATAAGTGTTGTCGATCATAAAAGGAGCGAAACGTCATGACTCATTTCATAACTAATAGATTATCGAAGATCGCTGTGATCATCCTCACGATCATCACAGTCATTTTATCTGTATCTCCGTATATCCCCGGAGGTAAATCCAATGCTGCCGGAAATCCCGAAGCAAAGAACGTCAAGACCAATCTATGGGGAAGCGGCGGACAGATCTCTTTTGACCTCAGCGGATGTGACGGTTACATGACCATCACCGTGGTGGTGGAATTCAACAGTAATGTAAACTCCCCTTCGGGCTGGGGTTTTGATTCATATACCGCAAACGGAAAACAGGTCACCGCAGTCGTGAATGCAAACGGCGCAAATTCATGGGGCTTTAATTCAAATGTTGGTATCCAGGTTTCCGGTTCGGGCATTTCAAATGCATCCGTAGTCAGTGTGAGCGGCTCCGGCACATACAGCGGAAATACCAATAACAACAATAACGTGAACAATCAGAACAATAACCAGAATAACAATCAGAATAACGGCAACAACGGTCAGAACTCCGAAGCAAAGCCTCAGTTCTCATCTCCCGCCGTCTCCACTTACGGAGTGGCCGGCGATGACTGGCTTACTACCGACGGAGCCAAGATTGTCGATATGAACGGAAACCAGGTATGGCTAACCGGATGTAACTGGTTCGGATACAATACCGGGACCAACCTTTTCGACGGTCTCTGGAATGCCGAGCTTGAAAGCTCAATCAAAGCAATTGCTGACCACGGTTTCAATCTGCTTCGTGTACCCATGTCAGCAGAGCTTCTTCTTGAGTGGAAAAAAGGAAGTTATCCCACCGCGAATTACAATCACGCTTACAACAGCAATCTGAATTCACTCAACTCTCTTGAGATCTTTGATTACGTTCTCACACTCTGTGAACAGAACGGTATGAAGGTCATGATAGATATCCACTCAGCGAATACCGATGCATCCGGCCACAACTATCCCGTATGGTATACCGACAAGATCACCGAAGACCAGTATATCGAAGCTCTTGAATGGCTTGCCGAAAGATACAAGAATTACGATACCATCGTTGCTTACGACCTTAAGAACGAACCTCACGGAAAAGCAAGTGAGCAGACTCATGCCATCTGGAATAATTCCGATGACAAAAACAACTGGAAAAGGGTTGCCGAAAGAGCGGGTAATGCCATCCTCAACATCAACCCCCACGCTCTTATCGTTATCGAAGGAATACAGATATATCCCACTAATCCGGGATCCAATGATTTCACATCAACCAATGATGCCGATTACTACAACACATGGTGGGGCGGAAATCTGATGGCGGTCAAGGACTATCCTATCGATTTCGGAAGCGAATCAAGGAACAGACAGATTGTTTACTCTCCCCACGATTACGGTCCGCTTGTATATGAGCAGCCCTGGTTCAGCGGCGGCTTCACATACGAATCACTTTATAAAGATGCATGGCATCCCTACTGGCTCTATATCGAGGAAGAAGGCATCGCTCCCATCCTCATCGGTGAGTGGGGAGGGTTCATGCAGGGCGACAACCTCAAGTGGATGGAGTATATCAGGGATCTCATCGGAAAAGAAAACCTTCATCACACCTTCTGGTGCTTTAATGCAAACTCAGGTGACACAGGCGGACTTGTCAAGGATGATTTCAAGACCTGGGATGAAGAAAAATACGCTCTGGTTAAACCCGTACTATGGCAGACCGCAGAAGGCAAATTCATCAGCCTCGATCATAAAGTCGCACTCGGAGTCAACGGTATCAGCCTTACAGCTCATGCCGGAAATTCTCCCGAGCCTGTCATCAATGAAGAAGCTGTCGCAATTGATCCTCTGCCCGGTTCGACCGCAGTCGGAGAAGAAGCTGCCGCAGCAGCCGGAGATGCGATTGTTGTAGCGGGAACCGCAGTCGATCCCGCCTCGGCAAATGTAACCGACGGAAATCCGGTTCTCACCAATCAGGATAATCCTTCCGGAAAGAAAAACATAAGCCTCGGAGTTCTTATAACTCTCCTTGTGATCGCAATAGCATTTCTCGCTCTCATAATAATAATGAATGTCCATAATCTTAAGAAGCTAAAAGACCCGGACGAATTTGAAAATGTTGTATTGAGCGACGACGATTACGACCAAGATAAGTGATATGATACTTTATGACAAACGGGATTTATTCCCGAAACAAAAAGAGAAGGCAATTGCCTTCTCTTTATTTATTCGTCAAAAGTACGTCAAATCAATCCAAAAGATCAATTTCTTCAAGTAAAAGCCTTAGAATGATTTCCTCATCAACAACTATTTTCGCCTGACATGCCATACCGTTCATAAGCGTAGCTTCCTTACCGTCTTTTCCCACAACAGACATATTGTCACAGGATACTCTGACGATATAGTAAGCTTGTCCCGTAGCCTGATTCACAGAGATGTCTTTGGATATATTCTCAACGGTTCCGACAAAATATCCATATTCGCTTGAAGGATATGCCGCTATTTCAAATTTTACATTCTGCCCGACCTGAATCTGAGCTATATCTGAATTTTCGACAAAGATCTCAGCGTAATATCTGGATTCATTTTCCGGGTATATATTTCCGATCGTTGTTCCGGCTTGAATATAACTTCCGGTCATAAGTTCTTGTGTATAATAGAAATATCCGGATGCACATGCTTTTATTATGCAATTATTGTTCTTGATATCGTAGCTTTTTAAATAATTTTCACATTCGTTTAATCTGTCTTCATAAGATAACATTTCAGCTGCAATATTTCCTTTTTCCGCTAAAATCGCAACCGTTTCACGTGCTTCCTGATCCACAACATTTACAGAATTAAGTTGAAGTTCGGCAGAAGTACGATTGGATTCCAGAGACAGAATTGTTTCGTTATAACCGGAAATGGTGTTTTCTATTGTCGCAATCTGCTGCAATTCCAGATTCTTTAATGCCTGAGCTTTTTCTTCGGATAAGGAATTCCTTGAATCAACAAGTGCATCTCGCTGTACAACAAGAGAAGTAAGGCCATCGTTTGTATAAGAACTTTGATTTGTCCCGGATACACCGACCACAGCTGTACTGTTTCCACTTACAGTATTATAGGATGAGCCGTCTGCAGCGGGGGTAGGTGCACTGTCGGCAGATCCTGCTGTGGTCGTGTCCGAGGCGTCTCCTGTCGAAGATGCGGTATCGGAAGAAGCTGAAGTATCGTCTGAAGTATTAACGGATTCATTTCCGCCATTATATGTGCTTCCGGATGATCTCATCATTCCGGAACTATTCAACTGTTTTTCATATTCATTTATCTGTCTTTGATAGCTGTCAATTTGTCTCTGATATTCATTGATCTGATTGTCATATTGCTTTACAGTAAAATCATATGAAGCAATATAGCTGTTAACCATACTGTAATAAAATGAATCGGAAGGATCAAATATATTAGTACGGGTAACAATACACTGCTTTACATAATTAAGTTTAACTATTTTTTCACTGTATTTTAAAATTGTATCATTGATAGAATCAATACTACCCTGATACAGTGATATCTGACCTGACGGATTACTTCCTTCCAGATCAACATTTGCATATAATAAATCTCTTCTGTTAATAAATTCCGGATAATAAGGATTATCGGTGAGACTTTCAAGTTCCGCACTGTCTCCGTCCAGACTTTTGGCATATGCTCCGAGGATATCAAGTCTGTCCTGAGCCGCTTCAAGTTCCGTTTGATATTTTAAAATTGTATCGGAAAGTTCTTCTACATTAAGTATATAGAGAACATCTCCTTCATTTACATACTGTCCGTTTTCTATGCATGTTTCCTTAACACTTCCCGTCACGCCGCAACTGATCTCATATATGGCATCGCTTCCTTTAAAAACTCCATTGCTTTTCACAACAACGTCCATTTTGGATAAAGACATCCATAAAACAGCAATTATAATCATGCTAAAAACAGCATAAATGGTATATACCAGGAATCTGTTCGGTCTTGAATCATATACTTCTGTACTGTCTGACATTTCATCCATATTTACAATAATGGGGTTCATGCTATGACACCGCCTTCCACATAAGCATATCCTTCCAAAGACTGTTGTTTAACAAGCTCGGCGTATTTCCCTCCCAGCTTTACGAGTTCCCTGTGTGTACCTCTTTCTATAATTTTTCCTTTGTCCATTACAAAGATAACATCACAGTTCTTTATGGTACTTAAACGATGAGCTATAAATATTGTTGTCATATTATCCGCAAATTCATGTATTGTCCTATCAAGTGCTCTTTCGGTAATGGAGTCAAGGTTACTGGTTGCTTCATCAAGGATCAGAATATCCGGCTTTTTTAACATAGCTCTTGCGATTGCCAGTCTCTGTCTTTGACCACCGGAAAGATTAGCACCGTTTTCATCAAGCCTCGTCTGATAACGAAGCGGTAATTCATTGATAAAATCATGAGCCTGAGCCATTTTGGATGCATCTATAATGTCATCCATTGTTGCATTATCAAAACCAAGTGTCAGATTATCAAAGATCGACCCCGAAAACAGAAATGTCTCCTGTGGGATATATGCGATCCTCTCCCTTAATGTTTCAAGAGAGATATCTTTAATATTATTTCCATTGATCAGAATCTCTCCTGATTCCGCAGTATACAAATGTAACAAAAGCTTTGAAAGTGTTGTTTTACCGGAACCGCTTTCTCCGACAAAGGCAACTTTCTGTCCGCTTTCTATAGTCAGATTAATATCTTCAAGAACCGGTTTTCTGGTACCGTATCGGAAATTAAGATTCTTTATTTCAATATCTCCGGCAAGACTCTGCGGTGTCATTTTTTTGTATTCATTTTCTTCCTTCTCGGATTCAAGTTCCAGAATCTCCCCAAGTCTGTCAGCTGCAACAACAGCAGTTTGCATCTGAGGCTGAAGATCTATCAGATGCTTTATGGGGTCAAGAAAATAAGCAAGTAAGGACTGAAATGTGATCAAACCGCCGATCGTGATATCTCCGTTTATAACCGCAATACCACCAACCCATAAGATTATTACGCCACCGACAAGTTCAACAAAAAATTTTAACGAAGCTTGAAAATTACTTACCAATGAAAGATTGAAAACACTGCGAAGAAGATTAACAAACCTGACTTCGGTTTCTCTATTTACCTTTCTTTCCGCGTTATATGATTTTACTGTCTGAATTCCGTTAAAAGACTCAACCATATATGAAGTAAGCTGTGAATTATCTTCCATCTGTTTTCTGTTCAGCTTCTCATAAGATCTATGGAATACAGTCACAATAACCGCATAGAATACCACAACGATCACAGCAATTCCGAACAAAGTCGAATTCTGCATATAAAGCACCACCGCGCCTGCAAGTGCCATTAAAGTATCGATCATTATAGTAAGGGTTGCTCCGGAAATGGCATCTCTTACTTTTCCCGCATCATTAAATCTGGAAATAATCTCTCCGACTTTCCTGGAGCCGAAAAAATTCATGGGCAATTCGATAACATGTCTGTAATATCCCAGAAGCAAAGCAATATCCAGCTTCTGGCTGAGATACAACATTAGATGTGAACGAAATGCGTTTAAAAGAACTTTGAAGACATTAAGCAGAATTATTCCTATCGATAATGTTGTCAGTGTTTTACGTAATCCGTCAGGAAGCACACTGTCAATCAGTTCTTTAAAATAAAAAGCTCCCAAGATTCCAAGTACAGTGTAAACCAGAGAAGCAATAAAGATATGCAATAAAAGCTTTTTTTGCGGAAGAAGCAAATAAAAAAAACGACTGAACAGGCCTTTGGTTTCGTCGCCCTTTTTAAACGTCTCATTTTTGACCAGCAGTATAAGAACTCCACTCCATTGATATTTTGGAGGTTTATCCGTTTCATGAATTTCCCCGAAAAACTCTTCAGGTTTAAGTTTTACGATTCCCTCAGCCGGATCGGCAATTATGACCTGTTTTTTTGTGATTTTATGTATTACAACATAATGAAGAAGATTACCATCGACAACAACATGAGCAATACAAGGTAAAGGAAATTCCGAAAAAAAGGCATCTTTATTTCCCTTTACACCCTTTGCGCTGAATCCTAACTGCTCTGACGCTTTTATCAATCCATATACATTAGTTCCGCGCTTATCTGTTCCTGCGACTTCACGGATTCTGGTTATACCTATCTTATAACCATTCTGTTTGCAGATTGTTGAAAGACAGGCCGCGCCGCAATCCGTAATATCATGTTGTTTTACACAGTAATACTTCATTTTTTATATAATAGTGAACGGCATTTATCAGATCACGCCAATTGCTGATTTATTTTTTTAATCTGTTGTAATTGAATAAGATCATCTTCAAAAACCCTATCCAATCCAACCTTAAGAGATCCTTTATAAATTTCTATTTCACAGACAACGCCTTTAGTGGATGGTCTTTCTTTTAATATACGTATTTCCGATATTTCCGAATAATCAACTATATAGTTATCGGTAAGAAAATAAGTATCACAGAAACCGGAAGTTATAAGATTAAACGGCTCAAAACACAGTAAAAAACAAATCAACCCAAACCAGATCCAATAATAATCATATACAAAATTCGATCCTGTATAATACAGGCCTTGTTTAAATATATATACAGAGCAAGCAAAAGCCATTCCTGCACTGGCAAATATGAGCATTTTAACTTTATTGTGATAATAGAGAGTATTAGCTCCCATAACATATCCGTTTTTAAAATATTTATCCTTAATGGAGAATTTAATAACAAATTCCGTCAAAGCCACAATATAAAACGCCAACATAAACAAAAATGTTAAAACAGGGTTTGTTTTAATTTTGTAATAATATATTGCAAAACAGACCAGAATCATTTCAATAGTAAAAACCGCAAGGTTCCATCCCTTGGGATATATTGCTTTTACTTTAATATTTTCCGAATTATATCTGGATCTTCTGAAATAATAGTGCAACATATATTATTCCTTTCTACAATCACGATATGGATGTCATATGATTTAAATACAAATGGTGATTATCAAGAAAAACGATTTAATTTTCCGGCATCTATTCACTATCATTCAAAATTGTTATCATTCGATTTATTTTTCAACATGTGCATACCAAGCATTATAGCTCCTGCTCCTAATCCTATAAAGGATACACCGACGATCTTCTGAGCAGCAAAAGTAGAATTAACAAGCGATAAAGTCTCTCCGATAACAATTCCCGCTGATGATATAATTATCAATAAAATAGATGGTTTTTTCATAATCATCCTCCAAAATCAATATCTATAAATATTTTAAATACCATTCCATATATACCCTAACAATAGGCAATCCCTATCTCAATAATAATGTCGTAAACTACACTTTTTTTTCGTGAACAACATACATAAATTACTATACAGTTATTGAGTGTAGTAAGGATAAAAAATATTTATCATTGAATCGAAAATATATATCCGATGATTTAATCAAAAAAAATGGCAAGTTATATACATAACTTGCCATAAAACCCGGATCGTTATTGAACAATTACGGTGTACAAAGCATACATACACCGGCTGCAATATCACAACATCCGCCTACAATTGTCAGTCCGGCTGCCAGCTTTTTATTTCCGCACAAAGCAGAAATCCCTGCTCCTACATAGCATACACCGCTTATAATTACAAGAACAGCTGATACAGCAACACCGCCATCTGTATATTCAAGTTCATTATTACTCAATTCAACAAAATTCATAATAATTTTCTCCTTGTGTGTTTTTACTTAAGGAGCCGGAGCAAGTGCACAACATCCGGCAATAATTCCGCATGTACCACCGGCTATTCCGGCAACCGCAGCCACTTTATCGTTGCCACAAAGTGCTGCAACTCCGCTGACAACAAAGCATGCGCCGGCTGCAATTGTAAATATAGCGGCTGCGACTTTCGTTGAGCCTCCCTCAACCAGCTCAAGTTCATCAGAACTCAGCTCAAAAAAGCCATTGTTCAATGCTAATTCCATGTTAAAGATCTCCTTTCCAAAATATATTTGTAATTTACACATATTAAGAAAAGTGATATGCTTAACCTAGGTACTTTTCTTAAAAAGTGCTTATTGGTTGGGACTCTGATGGCTGCTTAAAACTCATCAGAGTCCTTCCTCTATATATAAGCAGATTGCTAAAATACATCTGCTTTATATATCACAGAACATTTGGATTGATTCCGACATAAAGATCAATTTCCGTATTATCAGGATTCGATATGTCTACTTTTTTTGTTACATTATATCCACATGTTATAGGCTGTAATTTTTGTTCAACTATGAATGTATTCAATTGATTGGCAGCATACTGTAATCCCCGAGGATTACCTATATATTCAGCAACAACAGCATTAATTATTTTAATTCGATCTTTGAAACGAAATTTTTCGGATGAAGCGATCATTCTATCTACCGGCAATATAAGTTCTACATCCACCATATCATCTTCAACAGCGTATGTTACCGTAATAGGATTACCAATACGGTTACCACCCTTGCTTTTGATATAGTCTTCCATGTCCTTCCCAATATTTTCGATATCAGACTGTTTTATCTTACCCCGATAGCTAAGAAGATTTTCTACATTCAACTCCTGATTTTGTTTGATTTCAACCATTACGACCCTTTCAGCTACATCTCAATAAAATTTTATAAATCATTAAAACAGTATCAAGTACATATTTTACAATCAATCAAAATGTCGTAAAAACAACATTTTTGTCGTGTACGACGAATTAAGTGATTTTCCTATAGACAACAAAAGTCGTGTATCAAAAGTTGTTTAGGATCTGTCATTAGGGTTTACAGCATATAACACAGGTTTTTCGAAGAAAGACAATCCGTAGTCCTTCTTTTAATGCAAAAAGGAAGGGCTGTGATTACCCTTCCCTCACCTCTTTTCGTATGATTTGTTTGCATACGTTCCTGTGAATTCTGTTTATTCAGTTTGCAACACTTCTATTTTCAAAAATTTTTAATCCTGTCCCGTATATAATAGCTATTTCGATCATGAACACCGCAGCATAAATATATGGATTAAGATATTCTGATATTATTTCGCTGTAAGTTAATGAACAGGATATTGTGCAAACCAGGATTTTGATTTCATATGGCTGATATTGTAAGGGAAGAATGGAATATACAAGAATTGCACCGCAAAACAATATCGCAGAAATAAAGAACGGAAGGACTGTAGCAACTATAACCTTCCTGTACATAATATATACTACAAGTCCAATTAAAATCAGTCTGATAAATCCGGTCGCCTGGACTGCTATAAAACCTATTAATCGCATAATTGCATTTGAATCAAAAAATTCATGCATAAAAAACAGGATAATCAAAAGGCATAATAATGTAGACATGAGATATATTGCCAAGCCCCAGATCAAAGCGCAGAGAAAAAGCGCATTAAAAACATATCTTTTTTTCGGTGAATTCACGACCTGATACTGCAAAAGAAATTTATTAAGGCGCGCAATTATATACAACACCAAGTACAGAAGAAGGAAATCGGTGACTATCATCATATATCCTATATATCTTAACCGATCCTCCATCTTTAATGATGATATAATATTTTGCATCGCATAAGAAACAGTGGTTGTTACAGCTGCCGTAAATGCAATCACAATCAAGATGGAATTCTTGTATTTGAAAAAAAAATAATTATCCGCAAATAAACAATGCTTCATCAGCATATTTCCCTGTACAGCGATTCAAGATCCGGTTTTTTCTTACTGAATCCTTTAATATCAACTCCTGAATCAGTCAATTCTTTAATAATATCATTAATTCGGCATCCATTCAGTTTTAGGACAATATTCCCCTCTTTATCAGTGTCGGTTTTAACATCGACTATATGCGACAGAACTTTGACAGTGATATCTATATCATCTGTTTCCAGTATATATGTATCTTGCTCCGTTTCGGTTATTTCAGTGCCGGAAAACTGTCGTACGATTTTACCTTCTTTTATAAATATAAAATCATCTGCAACCTTATATAATTCAGATAAAATATGACTGGAGATCAGGATAGTCACATCATCTTTTTTTAGTTGGCTGATTATCTTGCGAATTTCAATGATTCCATTTGGATCCACTCCATTTAAAGGTTCATCAAGCACCAGAAGATGTGGCGATGGTATAAGTACCATGGCAAGCCCCAATCTCTGCTTCATTCCAAGAGAAAACTTCTTAACTTTATTATTTCTATAATCAGAAAGTCCGACAAGTTCCAGAAGCTTGCCAATCCTTATATTGTCCTTATAACCGCACAGAATATTCACATACATTAAATTATCGAAAGCTGTAAGTTCCTCATCCAGAGCCGGTTTCTCTATCAACGAAGATATAATGATATCTTCATTGTCATAATCCAATTCACCCTCAGTAGGATTTTCAATACGGGAAATAAGCCTCAGTAATGTGGTTTTCCCTGCACCGTTATCACCAACTATTCCCAATACTTTTCCGTGTTCTATTTTCAAACTCTCTATATTGAGAACACATTTATTATCATAAAATTTTTTTACTGATTTCAATTCAATCATATAATTATCATTCGTTGCCTTATAGTTCAAACCGTTTTTTCCCACCTTATAAGATCTGTCTTGGAACTTTTTCTGTAGATGACATATCCCATTATCAATAATTCCGTCACTGTAAACAGAATATCCATTAAATCAATTTTTTTCCAATCATAAATTGATCTGTTAAGCTGAACCGGCAGAATATATCTGAGCAGGATGTATTTAGTGGCATAATCATTCAGACAGATACCCATATTTGTATATATAAATGTCAACAAAATAAAGAAACGGTAATATTTTATGTTATTCGTGCAAAAAAGAGGAAAAATACAGAGAAAAGAAAGCCTGATTAATACCAGAATTCTTTCAAAAAGCCATCCCGTAGCTGAAGCAATCCCTGCTATTTCAAATACGATCTCTTTACAGATGATATGAATACCTAGGATGCCGAACACTGCCAGAAGATAATTCAGAATTATTGCGATTAAAACCGCAATCCACAGTGCATATGAACTCAAAACTTTTGAATACAAAGTAACAGAATAGAGAATATATTCGTTGTCGAAAACTGATTTTGAGGCCAACACACCAATCACAACTACAAACATTGTCAGAAATGGAGCATAGCCCGATATAACCCCCATGAAGTCATATATCGTTGCAGAGTTGTCGATATAATTATACGTCATCAAGAATAACACAGGCAGAAATAGTATTTGAAAAAAAATATAGTCTTTCTTTTTCTTAAAAATCACATATATAAAAGCTTTAAGTATATTTGACATATATCTACCAAAATACATATCATTCAATTCTTGAAAAGTCCTAAGGCTTCCGAATGCACCTCTTTTTCATTAAAGAATAGCTGGGAGATAATTCTCCCAGCTAAAATACATATTGATCAATGAGAAAAGCTGTATATTACGCCTTCAACAAAACCAACGACCGCTCCCATTCCAGCACCCGGAATTGCACCCACACCACCTATGACCGCTCCGGTTGCGGCACCGACTCCAATACCGGTAAGAGTGAAAATACCGATATCTTCCCATGTACCTCCGTCAACTGAATTCATCTCTTCAGCTGTCATCATTTCAAAAGTGTTGTTTAAAGTATTTTCCATATTTTTTTCCTTTCATTTTTTATTAAGACATTTGCGCAAATTATCTTTGGTTTAATAAAACACTAGCAAGCGTTATAAGAACATTCAATAACCAAAAGTCGAATCGCCAAAACGGCAATTCGGCTCTTGTGATTTGACTCTGAATTTAATACATATGGAAATACAAAACCATTCAAAAAATTATTAAAACACCGGGATTATGAAAAAATAGATACCAGCCAACGCCAAAAATCATATGCATCACTATCAAAATAACAATAAGTAGAATATCTTCCCATATTATTGCACCTCCGATATATTCACTATATCAATATAATAATATGCGAACAATTGATTTGTCGTAAGGAGCAAAAAAAAGTCGTGAATGACATCAAATGCCAAGCAGGATCTTAAGAATTACTTTCTCGTTTTCATAAATATATTCGGCACGCCCTTTTAATCTGTATGTAGCGTTGATTATGTTTCCGACACCGATACCATGATTCTCGCCATCCTGCTTGCCGGATTTTCGTGCCAGTATGTTTTCGTACATTTCTTTAGTCGCAGGATTGCTGAAAGATATAATCTGAACACTGCCCCTTGAAACAGCGGTTACATTTACCGGTCCGTTGCAATTTTGAATAATACAGCTTTCAGTTGCATTGCTTAAAGCATTAGAGAAAATACAGCATATATCGTATATGTTATAGTCGGAAAAATTTATCTCGCCATTAACACAAATCTCAACATTACTGTCATTTGCACGTCCAACCATCATCACGATCAAAGTATCAAGTATCTCATTACCGTAATAGACCTGCCTGATCTGAAGGCTATTATTTTCTAAGGTAAGTTTTTTCATGAATTCCTTAGCATCTGAAAGTTTGTCATTCTCAAGGAGCAATTGAATGATTCCAAGATTGTTATTAAGATCATGTCTGAATTTTTTCACTTCATTATTTTTTTCCATAAGAAGTGAATAAATAGCTTTTTGTTCGGATATTATTATTTCTTTAGTTTCGTTTTCTGTTTCGAGTTCATCCTGCTTATAGTAATCCATACATACTGAAATCAACAGATAACAGATTAATACAGCTGCAATCAGGGCTATCAAAAGATAAACAGAAGCCAATCTGTCACTGACGAAATCTCTACCCATCATTTCACCATATGCGATCAATAATTCCGTAGCTACAATAAGTATCAGATCTATAAATTTATTGATTTTTTTTGTTTTGCTGAAATACAAGATCAGAACTTCATGAAGTCGGGTTTTGTATGCTGATAAAATAATTGCAGATGTTAATAAGCCCATCAATACATTTATGGTTAAATCCTCGTCAGGTTTATTGACAACAAGCGTAAATACGATTTTAAAAAGTGAAAACAGGACACCGGCTGAAGTGTACGCAATAAGAATATTAAGAATTTTAGAGATAAAACTATCTTTTACGGCAATAGCTGCAATAATAAACTGAATTAAAGCAGAAGCCCTATGATTTTCAGGTAAAATATAATTTGTCACTACTATAGCAAGACATCCGATGGCAAAATATAAGTAGCAACGAGGGTTTTTGTTCCTGTAAAACAATAAAGTCATAGCCCAAAAAGAAACCGCTGCAAACAGAAAATATAATGTACATAAAACAAATTCACTTGTCATTTCCTACTCCGGCCATAAAACCATTCAAGCATTAGACAACAGATAAGCAGAGTATCCTTTTTTAAATTCGTTTTTACATAATCTGCTTACTTCCGTTTCTTTATTACCGGGAAGTTTTATTTTCTTGATTCCGTTATTGCACAGGCAGTAGTTTATAATATGGGATCTGTTTATCCTGCAGAACAATTCCTTAGGAAGCTCTTCATCCCATTCTTTTAAAGTTTTTCGAATACAATACTTTTTATTGTCCGATGTATTCAAATAAGTATATTTGTCATCGGAGTTAATAAATAAGATTTCATCAAAGGGTATTACATGATGCTTGTCACCATCATCAAATTCATAATAATTCATATTATTATCCTTAAGGATCTTGTTTATGACAGTCATCAAATCACCGGGAGATACAGGTTTATCCAGGAAGCCTATTACACGGTTTCCAAAAGCTTCGCGTATCCTGTCACTATAACTTGTAAGAAATACTATATGTGTTCTCTTATTTGCCTCTTCCAGACGATTTTTCAATTCAATCCCATCCATTCCGGGCATTTCTATATCAAGAAAAATATAATCGGGTTCGATATCCGCCTTTAAAAAATCATCACCGGATTCAAATGATACATACTGAGTTTCAGCAGGTAAATAATCCATCAGTTTATGATGGATATCTTCCAGAAAGATTTTATTGTCATCACATAAAGCAACAAGCATAGATCCTGCTCCGATCTAGGCACAACAATAACTCTAAGCTGATTTTCTTACATCGATAAAATTTTATCACAAACAATTAGTTTAGTAAAACCATTTTAAGTTGCGTTAAGTACTCCATTTTAAGAAAAAGTAACGAATATAGAAACCAAAATTTTAGGCGCAATCCCCATGATTGCGCCTTTTATGATCATACGGTAATACTGTCATCTATTAAGTATTTTTCAGGACAGCTTTGCAATAGCTTCCTTTATTCTCTTTACGGATTCTTCTTTTCCGAGGAGCTCGAGAATCTCGGTAGCACCTGCGGGAGTCATTATCTTACCGGAAAGGGCGATCCTTACGGGCCACATTACAAAGCCGTTCTTATAACCCTTTTCCTCTGCATATTTAAGAAGTGCAGCATAAAGAGCATCATTGGAATAATCATCCTGTGCTTCGAGAATGGGAAGAACATCGTTAAGGACTGCATAAGATGCTGCCTCGTCTATCTTGTTCTTCTTGTTAACGTAAAGCTCATTGGAATACTCGGGAACGGCGGTAAGGAAATCTACCTGCTCCGCAATATCGGGGAACACCTCGATCCTGGTCTTAACCTTGGATGCAACCTTCTTAAGATCCATTCCCTGAGGAAGCGCAGCATCAAGATAAGGCTTGGCCATCTCAAAGAATCTGTCATCATCCATAGCCTTCAGGTACTCTCCGTTCATCCACTTAAGCTTCTGGATGTCGAATACCGCAGGTGACTTGCTTATACGGTGATAATCGAATTCCTTTATAAGCTCATCGAGGGAGAAGATCTCCCTGTTATCCTCGGGTGACCATCCGAGAAGTGCGATGTAATTTACGATAGCTTCCGAAATGAAGCCCTGCTCGATCAGATCCTCGAACGAAGAATGTCCGCTTCTCTTTGAGAGCTTCTTATGATTCTCATCGGTGATCAGTGGAAGATGGATGTATACGGGACTCTTCCATCCGAATGCATCATAAAGCCTCTGATACTTGGGTGATGACGAAATATACTCATTACCTCTTACGACATGAGTGATATTCATTGTATGGTCATCGACAACATTAGCAAAATTGTAAGTGGGATAACCGTCGGACTTGATGAGGATCATATCATCAAGTTCGGAATTGTCTACGGTGATATCTCCGTAAAGCTCATCGCTGAATGTGGTTGTTCCCTCATTGGGGATGTTCTGTCTTATGACAAATGGCTTACCCTCTTCGAGATTCTTCTCAACCTCTTCCTTGGAGAGTCCGAGGCAGTGCTTGTCATATACGGTGATGGTCTTGCCGTCTTCCGAAACAGCGGTCTTGAGTGAATCGAGTCTTTCCTTATCGCAGAAGCAGTAATATGCCTCTCCCTTCTCGATCAGCTCCTTGGCATACTTCATATATATTCCGGTCTTAACTCTCTCGGACTGGACATAGGGACCTACGCCTCCATCCTTATCGGGACCTTCGTCATGGTAAAGACCGGTCTTCTCAAGGGTTCTGTTGATGATATCGATGGCCCCCTCAACGAATCTCTCCTGGTCGGTATCCTCGATCCTGAGCATAAAGTCCCCGCCCGCATGCTTTGCGACAAGGAACTCATACAGTGCAGTCCTTAAATTTCCGACATGCATCTTACCCGTAGGTGAAGGTGCATACCTTGTTCTTATCTTCTCCATATCTGTAAAAATCCTTTCGATTTATCCTCTTACCTGTCCGTTTCCTTCGATACGGAACTTGTAGGAGGTGATCTCCTTAAGTCCCATGGGTCCTCTTGCGTGAAGCTTCTGTGTTGAGATTCCGATCTCGGCTCCGAACCCGAATTCGAATCCGTCGGTAAACCTGGTCGAAACGTTCTGATATACACATGCGGCATCAACGCGTTCAAGGAATTTCGCGGCTGTTTCCTTATTCGAAGTTACGATGCTTTCGGAGTGATGAGTGCTGTATTTATTTATGTGATCGATCGCTTCCTCGACACTTGATACGGTCTTAACGGAAAGAATGTAATCAAGGTATTCTTTCCCGAAGTCCTCTTCGGCTGCAGCCTTGGCCTTATCACCGAGAACTCCGAGCGAAGCCTCATCACATCTGAATTCGACATTCTTCTCTGAAAGTTTTTCGAAAAGCCCGGGAAGAAGCGCATCCTTGATATCTTCGTGTACAACAAGGCTTTCCATTGAATTACATACGGAAATGCGCTGTGTCTTTGCATTAAAGATGATATTTACGGCCATATCAAGATCGGCATCTTTATCTACATAGACGTGGCAGTTTCCGGTACCTGTCTCGATGACGGGGATCATTGAATTCTCGACGACCGCACGGATGAGACCGGCTCCTCCCCTGGGGATGAGAACATCTATATAATCCTTCATCTTCATGAACTCAGTGGTAACAGCCCTGTCGGTTGATTCGATGAGCTGAAGAATATCGGGATTTAGTCCTTCGTCTTCAAGTACCTTTCTGAGCACCTTGACGATAGCTTTATTGGATTCAATGCAATCGCTTCCGCCCTTAAGTATGCAGGCACTTCCTGCCTTAAAGGTGAGCGAGAAAGCATCTGGTGTTACATTGGGTCTGGATTCATAGATGATACCGATGACACCCATGGGAACACGGACCTTGGTGATATGAAGACCGTTGGGTCTGTCCCATTCATCCATGATCTCCCCAACCGGATCGGGAAGCTCGCTGACCTGTCTGAGTCCTTCATTTATACCGTCGATCCTTTCGGGAGTCAGTCTGAGCCTGTCCTGCATAGCTGCGCTCATGCCGTTTGCAACGGCATTTTCAAGATCGACCGCGTTTGCTTTGATTATCTCATCTTCGGCAGCCTTGAGAGCTTCGGCACACTTAACAAGCACTGCGTTTTTCTTTTCGGTAGCTATAACTGCGGCGTCATATTTTGCCTTGCGGGCTTTTTCACCTAAGCTGATCAGATCGTACATAATTACCTCTTATGCAAAATAAATCCTGAAGGGTCTTACATCTCCTTCATCCTCGGGTATCTCATATTCAACCATCTGGCACTTATGGCAGACACCGATGGAATGAAGCCTGAGGGTCAGTTTGTCTTCAAGGAACCTGTCAAAATATCCTCCGCCGTATCCGACTCTCTTATTGAATGAATCAAATGCGACTCCGGGCATTATCATGATGTCCTTGTAGGGAAGCATCATGGCATCGGCCTCATTGTATTCATACAATTCGTTTTCTTCGGACGGCTCAAGGATCTTGTACTTGCCGAACGAGAAATTCACGGGATTTACATCGGTAACCTTGCGGAATTCCATCTCCTTATGAAAACCGTTCGTGGTGATCCTGGGAAGATATACTTCCTTTTCATCCTTTAGAGCCTGTTCAAGTGCGGGTTTAATATCAATCTCGGACCCGAAAGGCATAAATCCGAGTATCTTCCTTGCCCTCGCATAAAAGGGATCCGCAAGGATCTTGGCACATACCTCTTCGGAAGCCGCTTTCTTCTGTATATCCGAAAGAGCATCCCTTCTTGCGATAATGTCTGTCCTTATCTGTTTTTTGGTTATTTCCTGTCTGGGATCAGCCATATAATCCTCTTATCATTTAAGTATTTCGGAAACAAATTCCTGAAGTTTGAAATCATTGTCGAGATCGGCCGCAAATGCGGTTCCTACATCCTCTCCCGCAATTATCCCGGAAAGGATCGTAAGGTCCTTGCTCGAGCAGATCACCATATCTGCTCCGGATTTGGTTGCGATACGTGCGGCATTGAGCTTAGTACTCATTCCGCCCGTTCCCATTCCGGTGCCGGTTGAATCCTTACCCATCTCAAGATATTCTTCGGTGATCTTCGGAACCTCGTTGATGAACTTTGCATCAGGATTTTTGTTGGGATCATCGGTATAAAGTCCCTCGATATCCGACAAAAGAATGAGCAGGTCCGCACCGACCATGGAAGCAACCATTGCGGAAAGAGTATCGTTGTCACCGATCTCGATCTCGTTAGTTGCGATGGTATCATTCTCGTTAACGATGGGAATAACTCCCATATCGAGGAGTGCCTTGAAGGTATTGGTCGCGTTATTCCTGTTTCCGTCGTTGAGCACGGTATCCTTTGTCATAAGGACCTGAGCGGGAAGCTGGTTATACTCTGTAAAAAACTTCTCATATATGTTCATCAGTCTTCCCTGGCCGATAGCCGCGCATGCCTGCTTCTGGGGAAGGGTAAGTTCATGGGATATGGACCTGTCCCTGCCGTATCCGATTGCATATTTTCCCGCAGCGATCGCACCTGAAGAAACAAGCACGACATCCTTGCCTGAATTATGGATATCACAGAGCTGCCTTACAAGAAGCTCGATCCTTGAAAAGTCCATTCCGCCGCTTTCGGGATGATTGATGGATGAAGATCCGATCTTAACTACGATCCTTTTTTTGTTCTTAAAATTCTCTCTTAAATTGCTCATTTTTTCATTAAACCGTTAATATATTAATTTCTGAGAAAAACGCCCTCAGATCTTAGAAAACATACTGTTTTACTATAAATCCAAGAGCGTTAACTGTCAAATATTCTTACTATAATTTATGGGTTTACCGGCCTATTAATTCCTGCAATTCCTTATTCCTGTCGAGTGTGTTGTAGATCCCGTCCTCGGAAAGCACACCCTTCTTGAAATATTCGGGGAATTTGCCCTGCTCGTCCATTTTGAAGTCATTTTTCCAGTCACGGCTCGAATAATATCTTTCAAGCTCCCTGGCCTTTGGCTGAAAGGCTTTATATCTGGAGATCAGGTCATCGGTGATCTCGTAATTGTCGGCCTCATAAATGAGGTCATTGAGCTTGTCAAATATGATCTCCATTCTTTCGATACGGTCCATAGCTTCATCAACATTACCCGGGCCTCCGGTGAAAATACTGTAAGCTTCATGTACCGCAGCCAGAGTGGCGATCAGGCATGCAGAAATGACCAGTACATATTTGATCTGCCAGGGAATGTCGAGTCCCAGTGAAAAAAGCATAAAATATACGTAAAAACCGCATACTTTATTGATCACGGAATGGATGGTTATAAAACGGTGCAGTACGGTCAGTGAGACTATTATACTGGAGAATTTGATAAGGATGATCACACATATCCAGATAATAAGCCAGTCAGGAACAATGATTATCCCTACAAGTTTGAGGAAAACAGCCATGGAAAAGGTAATATCGGCGATCGTATCGAGTTTATCCCCTATCTCCGATTTGATCTTAAGTCCGCGGGCCACAGCCCCGTCCAGAACGTCGGTAAAGCCTCCCAAGATATAAAGGAAATAGTACCAGACGGAGAATGCGGGAAAGAAAAGGATCATAAGACTGCAAACGATCCTGGAGCCCGTTATTATGTTGGCAAGCTGTTTTTTCATCCCGTTTATAATATCCGAAATACAGTCCTTAATCAAATGTAAAATATCGGTTAAAAGCGGATGACTTCAATTTCCCGAGCTCTATACAGCCCAGATCGCAAATGCCAAAAAGGTAGTGTTTTCAAAATGTGAAAATGCCGATGCCGAATTATTGGCAGAGATCTCGGATGATATAAGAAAAATAAATCCTTCCGCCGAGATAGTGAGTGAGCACTACTCAGGGAAGGATAATGATTGGTGGAACGGTATATTTGATCTGCCCGGTAATGAGGGCGGGACCGGTATTTCCGCAGGAAACGAAGGCACGCCTCTTATGATCTGATCATCCCTCGAATACATATACATTCCATGAAAGCGGCTTTACATGAATCCTGAATTCACCGTTTTCAAGAGTGTAATTCTCTTCCGCTTTAGGCATGATGAATTCATTTCCGAATTCATTTCTCACTTCAAGATTTTCGGCAGTCATAGAAGTTGCTTCGGAAACCTTATAGCCCTCAAATCCGCTGATATCAACGGTAAGAGGATATTCGCTCTCTTCGCTTCTGTTGATCACAAAAACTGCAAGTATCTTATTTTCCTTATCCCACGCACATGCGGCGTCGATGTAATTAACGCCTTCTTTTCCGGTGTACTGGGAAGTATCCTCTATAGCATAACCCGGCATATCAAAGGTCTCACAATCGACCTTAACGTCCATCGAAGTTCCCTTTGCATATCTGATAAGCTGGGAGAACGAGAAGTGTGATGCACTCTTCCAGATATGATCGTGATCAGATGCTGCAAGAGCGGCAAGTCCGCCGGTCTGGCAACCGATCTTAACACGGTCCGCATGACGGAGCATCGCAAGCTGGACAGAAGCATTGCCCAGTGCATGGATCATATCACCGCCGGGAAATACCCTGTCCTGCATATTGTCAGGATCATGGAGCACATAACTTCTGTTCGGATCGAACTTGTAATGATTACGTGCCATATTATAGCGACCGTATCCGGGATGGAGAGGCTCAAGAGGTCTTACCATGCAACCGTATTCATCCAGCGAGATCATGACCTTCCTGGGTGATCTGTGCTTTGATGCGACATAGTCGATCATTGCCGTAAGATTATTTATATAATCCTCATAATAGAGCGAACCGCCGAGAAGAGCCTTGATGTCTCCGGGAGGTGCGGAATGATAATGATGTACGGATACATAATCGACAACGTCATAACACTTATCAAGAACCGCCTCGTCCCATGCGGGGAATGTTTCCATAAAAGGTGCGGATGAACCGCATACGGCTGTTTCGATCGTCTCATCGATCCATTTGATCGCCTTTGATGTTTCAAGTACCTTGTGGCCGTATCCTTCGGGATTCTTGTCCCATGCACCGAGCTGCCAGGGACCGTCCATCTCATTTCCGAGATACCACATCTTTACACCATAGGGATCTTCATGACCGTTCTTCCTGCGAAGATCCGACCAGTATGAGCCGCTTTTATGGTTGGTATATTCGACAAGATCCATGGCATCCTGTATGGTGCCGGTGCCCATATTTACGGTATAAAGAGGCTCGGTTCCGACCTTTTCCGCCCACTGAAGATACTCGTCATGTCCGACCTCATTGGGAATATACTGATGCCATGAAGGATCGAGATGAACCTTTCTCTCCGACTTCAGACCGATGGAATCCTTCCACTGCCATGCCGAGCAGAAATTTCCTCCGGGCATCCTTACCGCAGGAAGTCCGGTGGTCTTAAGAGCGTCAATGAAATCGGTCCTGAATCCCTGTTCGTCCGCGGTCGGGTGCTTGGGATTGTACATAGTTCCGTTAACGATCGTTCCGATAGGTTCAAGGAAGGCGGAAAAGAGTCTTTCCGAGATCACTCCTATCTCGTATGAGGGGTGAACCGTGATCTTAGCGTTCTGTGCCATAAAGGAATCTCCTTAGATTTTTATACTTTCCAGTTATTACGCCCTGCGCCCTTTGCCCTGTAGAGAGCTTCGTCCGCTCTTACCAGCGTATCTTTATATTCCGCATCGTTATCATTAAAGAAAGCAAATCCCATTGAGGATGTTATCTTAACATCATCGGGAAGCTCTTCTATTTTTATTGAACGTACCGAATCCAGGATCTTGTCCCCTATTGCGGGAAGCAGGTCCTCGGATACATTCTGGAGAATAACTATGAATTCATCTCCGCCCCAGCGGATGATCTTATCGGTGGATCTGGTACATTTATGGATTGCGGAAACGAATTCCTTCAGAACCTTATCACCCATTTCATGTCCGAAATCATCATTGAATCTCTTGAAAAGGTCTATATCCATCATAAGGAGAAGTGTATCCTTCTTACCTTCCTTGAATTCATTGAATTCCCTTTCCAGGAGGCGGTCACCGTAAACCCTGGAATTGGCACCGGTAAGCGCATCCCAGTTCAGCTTATCCTTAAGTTCCTGATTCTTCAGTTGGTATTCCCTGATACCGATCCTCCTGTAAACGATCAGGAATAGGAAAAGAAGAACCATCCAGGTAAAGATGACAGAGCAGAGTATCACAATCTGATATTTTAAGATATTCTCATGGGCACTCAGCTTATAATGCTCGACATCGTCAAGATTGACACCCATACATATGATCCAGTCAAAGGGCTCATAGAGTCTTGCATATGTAACCTTCTCGGAAACGACATCGGACTCCAGCTTTTTAAATGCATAATTCTGATAAATCTCACCGTCGGCAATGATCCCTTGAAGCTCTATCTCGTAAGCTTTCATTCCCATCTGGTTAACTTCGTTTGTGGAAAGATAGCACCCTTCGGTATCGGAAAGATTCGGATGGACAAGTCTTATCGCATAATTGTCTCCGCCGTTATAATCAAGGACCTTCTGGATCCACATATAAGCTCCGTCAAAATGCTCCTCCTCATAAACTCTCTGATGAGCGATCTCGAGCATCGCCTCTTCAAGTTCGGCTTCATCCGCATCGGGATGGTCTTCCATATAGGCCTCACGCTCATTGTCCAGATAGATCATAAAATTATTAACATACTCATAGAGCATGTTCTTTTTAACCGAAAGAGTCGCATCATATGTCATTTTGGCACTGATATCGGAAACAACCTGTGAAAATACGATAAGAAGGATAACTGATATCAGTATCCCGACAAGAGCGAACAATATCGATCTTTTTACATTGACCTTGTTTACTTTCATGGCTATCTTGCTTACCCCCCGGTAACAATAACCTTATTCAAACACCCTGTATCTTTTTATGATCATCTCTGCACCGCGGATACCGTCTATCGCGGCAGAGGTAATTCCTCCGGCATAGCCTGCACCTTCTCCCAGAGGAATGATCCCTTTTATCGAAGACTGAAGTTCATCATCCCTTGGTATCCTTACCGGCGAACTTGTTCTCGATTCAACACCTGCCAGAATGGCTTCGGGAGAATCAAAACCGTTTATGACCTTTCCGAAACGTGTCATTCCTTTTATAAACAGTTCATTTATATTATCGGCAAATATCCCCGACAGATCACACCATTCATATGATCCCTTGAAAACAGGTTCTATGTCGGGTACATTATCCGTTTCAATCCCCGTACTGACGGATATACTGTCAATTCCGGACGATGCTGCGCTTACTGAACTTTCTACCGCTTTCCTGAATTCGCCGTATCTCTGGGCAGGTATCTTGCCACTCGCTGCTTTATAGGCCCTTCTTTCGAGTTCTCTCTGATAATCGATTCCCGCAAGCGGATGGTCCGAAGGATAATCCGAAACGGGAATGCTTACGACTATGGCAGAATTGGCATTTGCGGAATCTCTTCCGCTGTAACTCATTCCGTTTACGACGGTTCCGCCATCCTCTGATGAAGAATTGACCACATATCCTCCGGGGCACATACAGAACGAGAACACTCCCCTGTCACCGAAATTTGCGGTCAGCTTATAAGGAGATGCTCCGAGTATATCCGCAAACTTTATATCACCGTACTGGTTTTTGTTAATGAGTGACTGCGGATGCTGAACCCTGAAACCGGCTGCAAAAGGTTTCTGTTCCATATTAAGACCGCTGTCGAAAAGAACTTTATATGTATCCCTGGCGGAATGACCGATTGCCAGAACGAGAATGGATGTCTTTATCTTTTCTTCATTGCCCGAGTCATCCGAAACGGTCACGGAAGAAATCTTTCCGTCCGCAAGCTCTATATCCGTAAGACAGGTCTCGAATCTGACTTCCCCGCCGAGTTCGATGATCCTGTTTCTGATATTCTTTACGATCCCGGGAAGGATATCGGTTCCGAGATGTGGCATATGATCGTAGACTATCTCTTCGGGAGCTCCAAATTCTACAAATGTCTTAAGAACCTCCGAGATCCTTCCGTCCTTATCCTTGACCGACGTCGAAAGTTTACCGTCCGAAAATGTTCCGGCTCCGCCTTCTCCGAACTGCACATTACTTGAGGGGTCCAGAACTCCGGTCTCCCAGAATCTCTCAACATCCCGTGCCCTATCCTCAACGCATCTTCCGCGTTCTATAACAAGAGGCTTGAAACCGGCCCTTGCAAGCTCATAAGCACAGAAAAGACCGGCAGGACCCATTCCTACTATAAGGGGACTGTCAGTCAGTTTTTCGCTTCCGCTTTCGGGAAGCAGGTATTCTTTTTTCCTGTATGAGGATACATTGGCATCTCCGGAAAATTTCTTCAGGAGTTTATCTTCATTCCTGCATTCGGCAAAGATGCTGTACACATAAAACAGATCCGGTTTTTTCCTTGCATCCAGCGATCTTCTTATTATACCGATATCTGTAATGTCAGAATCGGAAATCTTAAGTTTAGAACAAACAGCCCGTCTTATATCGGGCTGTCCGTCATCCACTCTGATTTTTATCTGATCCAAACGAAGCATTTTACATTACTTTCAATATCTGACCGAGGCTGTAAAGAAGTCCTCCGAAAGGCATGAGTTTAAGTTCGTACTCTGTGTAATTCCTGAGAAGAAGAAGCACGGAATGATAGATAATCAGTCCGATCGGAATACACAGGCAGAGCGTGAACAGATTACCGAGGTGAGGTGCTGCGGCATTTGTGATAAGCAAAAGGAATATTGCTGTAACCGCACCGGATACGATCGGAAGAAGAACATTCCTGAGAGGATCGAATACCATGCTCATGCGAAGATAAGTGATAACGCACCAGGTTGCCATACCGATTATCGAATAAACAAGTATGGCGAGCATAAGCGTTCTGTAAACGGAATGTGCTCCGGCACTGAGCCTGACCGTAAGAAGCCCCGCAAAGCCCGCTGCAGCATCGGCGATTATCCTGGGTATGCGGTCATCCCTCATTGCACAGAGATGGTCGCAGAACCAGTACATAACAAAAGCGATGGACGCGAACAGTATAAGGATAAGTTCGGTTGTAAGTGAAGGTCCGCCTTCGGATATAAGAACCTTCGTCAGCAGTTTGGATACGGATGCGAAGAACGCCGTAAAGAATACAGCGGTGATAACAACGATATGGATTCCGAAATCAAAGAATGCCCTCGAGGATCCTTTTTCATTCTTGCGCACACTTCCGACCCAGTTGATAGCCGCGCTTGTTCCGCAGAAAAGAGAGATGATAACGGAAACCGCAAAGGGAATAACCAGCATGCTTACTGCCGTTCCGATACCTGCCGCATCACCCGAGATCATAATGCAGGCATACATAAGAAGACAGAAAAATCCTCCGTGGAGCATGCTTCCGAGACGTCTTCTCCAGAGAGTAAAGAAGAGATATCCGACTCTGTCCCTACCTGCGAACGCATCATGCTCTCCCACGCTCTTCATTTTAAGTCCGAGCCTTATTATGAACATGAATATGAAAACAAAAGCTTCGGCAATACAGAAACCCACGAACAGTCCCGCGGTGCCGTATATATATTTCATATCGTCATCCATAAGAATGTATCCGGCTATGGTTCCCTTATCATACATGAACTTCATAAAGGCAAGACCTGCGGCGATCCTGAGCATCTCTCTCAGAACATAGGTAATGCATACTGCTCTGTCACCGGATGAAACCGCAGCATAACCGTAGAGGTATTCATTGATCATCCTGAAGAAAAAGTATGCTGCAATATAAAATCCAAGGAATCTTCCCTTGGGAAGATCAAAGAAATCAGTCATTGAATAATAAGTAAGGGCGATACACAGTGCGGATCCTATAAGGCCGGCAAGGAACTGATTTACTAAAGATACTGACAAAACGGTTCCCGCATTGGATCTCTGTCCCTTGGAAAGTCTCGATCTGATCATCCTGGACATGACATCGGAAAAGCCCTCACCGAGAACCATCCAGACAAGAGTGCATACAAGGTAAGCACTTATCATATATCCCACCCCTGTATCGGTAAGGATAAATCTATAAGCATATATTGAAAGCACTGAGATCAGAAGTGATATAAGTGCTGTTTTTTTCTTGATAATGAATATTTTCATCAGTCACCTCTCGTGATACCAAGTGATTCAAGCACGGCTTCCTGCTTGGAGAACATGACCTTCTCTTCCTCTTCGGTCATATGATCGTAGCCGCACAGATGAAGACAGCTGTGTGCGAGTAAAAATGCCATTTCCCTTTTTACACTGTGGCCATACTCCTTAGCCTGTGAAAAAATACGGTCGGAATTAAGCACGATATCTCCGAGCACAAGTTCACCGCTTTCGGGATCTATACAGTCGGCTTTTCTGTCATCGGAAATATCAAAATCGGAAGGCGTTTCAAAATCCAGTCCCGGAAAAGAAAGAACATCGGTCGGAGAATCAATGCCCCTGTAAGAAGCATTGAGTTCCCTGATCCCTTCCGAATCGGTAATGACGATATTAACGCAGGAACATTCCGTGGGAGCACCCTCGGAAGAAAAGGTGCGTTCACACACAGTCCTGATAAGATCTGATGCATCGAAACCAAAATCGGCTTCGGTCTCATTTTCAACGAAGAAAGTCATAATAGAGCTTCTCCTCTTTGAATATCTTCTTCATCTCCGTAATGTCGAAGAATGTGATATCGCATGTATCAAAGGTACCTTTCCTGACAAATCTTTCGAACACGGCATCGGTCAGCTTTGATGTGTCGATATCGGCATCCCTGTCCTTTTCGAAAACAGCCATAACGGCCATCACGACGGTCTTGGAACAGACAAGTACCGCGGCTTCCTTCGAAGAAAGAGAAATGCCGGGATTTTTGATATATGAGATATATTCATCAAGAATATATTTAAGTGCATTCGTAAACTGCATATCATCATAAAAGTCTTCCCTCGCATTCTTTTCCGAAGGAGTAAGTTCATGATAATATCCGGCACACTTTACTATATCCGTATCAAGTCCCAGTGCCGATGCTATACGGTCGCAAAAATATGCCGTATGGAGACTGACCATATATTTCTTCGGATCTTCCGACTTGAGTGTAAGGAGCATGTCACTCTCGGTATCGCACAGAGTCTGATACAGGTCTGAGTATCTGTACATTATGAGCGACGAATATCCCCTGAAAGCGGAATATATAACGATAAGACCGATAAGGCAGTTGACCAGGGGCAGATAGAAAAGCTGCATCTCAGGTCTGGAATTGATCGTAAGGATGATGCCGCACATCTCGCACACAACAAGACTGAGTGATGAAAGAAACGCGGGGAGTGCAAATCTCATCTCGGAACCGAGCGGGAGGAATACCATTACTGAAAACACACCGCTGACGAGATAAACGAAGAAAACTATGACACCGCATCCCGAAACCAGTATTGTTCCCGCAAGCAGAAGTGCCGATATGACGATGCCGATGGCAGGTGTCGAAAAAAGCGAGAGCACTACAAAGATCGGAACGAATACCCATACCGTATTGGGAAATGTGGAAAACAGTACGGATAAGAGCATCGAGAGAAATACGACAACAAGGAATCTCTTCTGTGAAGCTTTCGAAATATCGGGATCCGTTTCGGATATGGGATAGTATTTCCTGATGCAAAGCGATACGGTTCCGCCTATGATACATGAAAAAACAGCCAACTGAATAAGCTCAGCCGTATCCCTGCCGAAAAAGAATCCGCTTCCGGTAAGGAGCAGAGCATACACAAGCGTAAAAACGATTCCGAACGCTTTAAGACCTGTGCTTTTTGTCGTTACTCTTTCTTCTGTTCTCATAATCTTCGTAGCGTTTAACGATCTTCTGAACAAGAGGATGTCTTACAACGTCTTTGCTGGTCAGATAACAGAAAGCTATCTCATCCATTCCGCCGAGAACCTTGGTAGCAACATCGAGTCCGCTTACTGTACCCGGAGCAAGATCCTTCTGGGTGGCATCTCCGGTAACAACAACCTTGGACCCGAAACCTATTCTTGTAAGAAACATCTTCATCTGGGCGGGAGTGGTATTCTGTGCCTCATCAAGTATTATGAATGCATTATCGAGAGTTCTTCCTCTCATATAGGCAAGAGGTGCAACTTCTATGAGTCCCTTCTCCATATTTACGCTGAACTTCTCGGGACCCATTATCTGGAACAGCGCATCGTAAAGGGGTCTTAAGTAAGGATCGACCTTGCTCTGAAGGTCACCGGGAAGAAAGCCAAGCTTTTCACCGGCTTCGATCGCAGGTCTTGTAAGGATTATCCTTCCCACCTCTTCGTTCTTGAATGCAGTGATGGCCATAGCCATTGCCAGATAAGTCTTACCGGTTCCCGCAGGTCCGATACCGAAGGTGATCATTTTATCCTTTATCGAACCGACATAAGTTTTCTGACCGAGAGTCTTGGGGAAAACAGGCTTACCCGCTGCGGTATGGCAGATGCAGTCGGAAAGAGTCTCGCTGAGTACGCCGCCGTTATTGTCGGCAGCTTCTTCAATTGCATAATCAACACTCTGTTCTTCCAGATTTTCCACTTTGCCCGAATAGTCCTTAAGATCCATTATCACAGACATTGCCTTTTTGGCGTTGTCCTCAGTTCCGTAAACATACAGGAATCCGTTCCTTGAAACAACCCTGACGTTCATCGAGGATTCGACTTTTTTGATGTATGCATCCCTCATCCCGAAGATGCTTCGCATCTCCTCATCGGTAAGTTCAGCTTTAAGAGAGATCTCTTCCATCCAAATTCCTTTATCTTATAACTTCTTTGATCAGCTTCTGTGCTTCGGGAGCCGAATCGGAATATTCATACGAACCCTGAAGCTTTGCAATTGCGGCATCAAGATTCTTCTCGTCGTTATAATATACGTAAGCAAGTTCATCACCTGCTTCGACTTTGGAGCCGACTTTCTTTAGAAGCTCTATTCCGACGCTGAGGTCGATCACGTCCTCTTTGGAAGCCCTTCCGCCACCGAGCATCATGCAGCTTACACCGACGCTGTCACAGACGATACGAGAAATGTATCCGCTCTTTTCTGCGGTGATTACTTTCTTTTTATCGGCGATCTTCAAAAGCGATGTGTCATAAACCTGTGAAGGATCTCCTCCCTGGGCTTTAACAAACTCGGCAAGCTTATCAAGTGCCTTTCCGCTTCCGATCACTTCATCGATCATCTTTAAAGCTTCATCCTCCGATGACGCCTTTCCTCCGAGCATGATCATGTATGTTGCGAGAGTCTTTACAAGAAGCGTGAAATCCTCGGGACCTTTTCCGCGGAGAGTATCTATCGCTTCAATGACCTCGAGTGCATTTCCCACCTTTCTTCCGAGAGGCTGGTCCATATCGCTGATGACTGCGACCATCTTACGTCCCGCGCCCTTGCCTATGGTTACCATCTCCTCCGCAAGAGCCTTGGAATCTTCAAATGTTTTCATGAAAGCACCGCTGCCCGTCTTTACATCAAGTACGATCGCATCGGCACCTGCTGCAAGCTTCTTACTCATTATGGAGCTTGCGATAAGTGACATATTCTCAACGGTTGCGGTAACATCCCTGAGTGCATAGAGCTTTTTATCGGCGGGAGCAAGATCTGCGGTCTGCCCCATCAGGGATATTCCGATATCGTTGACATTCTTAATGAAGGTCTCGGTAGGTATCGAAACATTAAAGCCGTTAAAACTTTCAAGTTTATCAATGGTTCCGCCGGTATGTCCGAGTCCTCTGCCACTCATCTTGGCAATGGGAACTCCGCATGCCGCTACGATCGGAGTAAGTGCGATCGAGGTTTTATCGCCGACGCCTCCGGTCGAATGCTTATCAACCTTTATCCCGTTTATGGCGGAAAGATCGAGCTTATCGCCCGAATCAGCCATTACATTCGTAAGGGTCAGTGTTTCCCTTTCATTCATTCCCCTGAAATAGATTGCCATCATAAGAGCGGAAACCTGATAATCGGGAATCTCACCATTTGTATATCCGTTTACGAAAAAAGAGATCTCTTCGTCGGTAAGCTCGTTACCGTTTCTCTTTGAGGCAATGATATCAACCATTCTCATAACTGAAATCTCCTTTCATTCTGCAGATAAAGCACAAATACATTTAACGGAACAAGATAATGATCAGATCTTTTTCTTACAGATATCCGACAGACAGCATGAATCGCACTGAGGACTCTGCGCCTTGCATACGGCACGACCATGGTCCACGAGGCGGTGACACAGCGCTCCGGATTCTTCGGGAGGAACGATCTTCCTCAGCTGCATTTCAACCTTGTATGGATCCTTGCTTCCATCACTGAGTCCGATCCTGCCGGAAAGTCTTATGCAATGCGTATCGCATACATAGCTTTCCTGACCGAATACATCCCCGAGGATCAGGTTTGCACTCTTTCTTCCGACACCCGGAAGCGACAACAGTTCTTCCATCGTGTCAGGAACAACTCCGTCAAAGCGTTCGACCAGTTCGGTCATACATGCTTTTATATCCCTTGCCTTGGTCTTGAACAGACCGCAGGGTTTTATGAACTTTTCGATATCCGTTATCTTTGCTTTTGCTAGCTTTGCGGGAGTATCGTATTTTGCAAAAAGCGCAGGCACAGTTTCATTGACTCTTTTGTCGGTACACTGTGCGGCAAGTCTAACGCTTACGAGAAGCTGCCATGCCGAATGAGAATCCAGGGTACAGACCGAATCCGGATATTCACCTTTAAGTCTGTTTATGACTTCTTCCGCAAGCTGTTTTTTTCTCATTTATGATACGGTTCTCCGCGCATTATCCTGAACGCCCTGTAGATCTGTTCGGAAAGGATCACTCTCATCAGTTGGTGAGGAAATGTCATATCGGAAAAACTGAGTTTGAGATCCGCCCTCGATGATACTTTTTCCGAAAGTCCGAGTGAGCCTCCGATGACAAATGCGATATCACTTTTCCCCGAAACAAACAGATCCGAGAGTACCTGTGAGAATTTCTCGGAGTCCATCTTTTTACCTTTGATCTCAAGCGTGATCACATACATACCGGGATCGATATGCTTCAGGATGCGCTCGCCTTCCGTATCCCTGACCCTGACCGATGCGGCTTCGGAATTGCCTGTATCGGGTTTGTCTTCGACTTCGATCACTTTGAACGAACAGTATGCCGAAAGTCTCTTTGCATACTCGGCAACGGCATCACGGTAAAAAGATTCCTTGATCCTTCCTACACAGATAAGGGTAATGTTCATTCTTCACTCTCTTCGTAAAGACTGTCATAAAGCTTTTCATCGATCAGGTTTTCAAGGAAATCCGGATCGATATTGACGAACTTATTGGTTATGAGATTCTTAAGACAGTCATTCCTTTTGAAGAACATGATCTCGGGACTGTCGCCTTCCGATATCTCCGCCTTTTCATCAACAAAGGCAGCCGTCAGTTCCTCGGCGACATACTTAACGATCCTGTCTTCAAGAGTATGATCGGACTTGGCCTTCTTTTCAAAAATGTTCGCACCCCTGATGGAGCTGACACCCATAACAAAGAAAAGAACAAAGGCCGCAAAAAGGATACCGTAGCTCATATACGGATTTCCGAAAAACTTCGGTATCACATCAAACATGGTAAGTATAACGAAAAGAATTCCGGCACCCCCGAAGACAGTGAGCAGATAGCCCGTGGATCTGTAGTCTGTCGCCTTTTCGTTATTCCTGATATAAGGAGCTCTTGAAACAAATGAATGTTCCTCGGGTTCCGCACCGGGATTACCCGGTGCTTCTGTGAACCCGTAGTTGACATTTAACTCTCTTTCATCACCTGACATATTTTCATCCCCGATGCAGGTTTATGGTTACAAAAGATCAGCCCTTAAGATACTCGTCTATAGCCTTGGCTGCTTCTTTTCCCGCCCCCATTGCAAGGATAACTGTAGCTGCTCCGGTAACTGCATCACCGCCGGCATATACGCCTTCTCTGGTGGTCTTACCGGTTGTCTCTTCGGCAACGATGCACTTTCTCTTGTTGGTATCAAGTCCCTTTGTAGTCATTGAGATAAGAGGATTGGGGCTTGTTCCGAGGCTCATGATAACGGTATCGACATCGATATCGAATTCGGAACCCGCAACAGGCTGAGGGCTTCTTCTGCCGGATTCATCGGGCTCGCCGAGCTCCATGCGTACGCATCTGATTCCCTTTACCCATCCCTTATCATCACCTAGGATCTCGGTGGGATTTGTAAGAAGATCAAAAATGATTCCTTCTTCTTTTGCGTGATGAACTTCCTCAACTCTTGCGGGAAGCTCCTCTTCGCCTCTTCTGTAAACGATATGTACCTCAGCTCCGAGTCTGAGAGCGGTTCTTGCCGCATCCATTGCAACGTTTCCGCCGCCGACAACGGCAACCTTCTTGCTCTTCATGATGGGAGTGGGTGAATCCTCACGGAAGGACTTCATGAGATTGCTTCTGGTGAGATACTCGTTAGCGGAGAATACCCCGTTGAGGGTCTCGCCGGGGATGTTCATGAATCTGGGAAGACCCGCACCCGATCCGATGAATACGGCTCTGAATCCTTCTTTTTCGAGAAGCTCATCAATGGTAACGCTGCGTCCTACGACAACGTTGGTCTCGATCTTAACGCCGAGTGCCTTAACGTTCTCTATCTCCTTTGCAACGACTCTCTCTTTGGGAAGTCTGAACTCGGGGATACCGTAGACAAGAACTCCGCCTGCCTGGTGAAGCGCTTCGAAAATGGTAACGTCATAACCGAGCTTTGCAAGGTCTCCGGCACAGGTAAGTCCGCTGGGGCCGGAACCGATAACGGCAACCTTCATTCCGTTAGGCTCTGCGGTCATCTTGGGCTTAAGGCCGTGCTCCATTGCATAGTCAGCAACGAATCTTTCGAGCTTACCGATTGAAACGGCTTCGCCCTTGATTCCCCTGATACACTTACCTTCGCACTGTGTCTCCTGGGGACATACTCTTCCGCAAACTGCGGGAAGTGCGGATGACTTTGAAATGATATTGTATGCTTCCTCGATATTGCCTTCCTTGATCTGCTGGATGAATCCGGGGATATCGATGGAAACGGGGCATCCCTTCATACACTGGGCATTCTTACAATTTAGGCATCTGCTTGCCTCAGCCTGTGCTTCCTCGAGGCTGTAACCGTAGCAGACCTCTTCGAAGTTTGTTGCTCTTACTTTAGCTTCCTGTTCCCTTACGGGTACTTTCTTCATTACATCGACTTCCATTTATGTGATCTCCTTAAAGAATAATGTTTATTTTCGACTGCGGTACGGATCAGCAATTGCCGCATCCGCCGTGATGAGTTGCACCTTCCTGAAGTTCAAGAAGCTTTCTTCCTTCTTCAGTCTTGTACATAGCCTGGCGTCTCATGGACTCATCGAAATCAACAAGCCATCCGTCGAACTCGGGACCGTCGATGCAGGCAAACTTGATCTCATCACCTACATGTACACGGCATGCTCCGCACATTCCGGTTCCGTCGACCATTATGGGGTTCATGGAAACGATAGTGGGGATATTAAGCTGCTTGGTAAGCTGTACAGCGAACTTCATCATGATAAGGGGACCGATAGCTACGCATCTGTCATACTTCTTACCTTCGTCGATAAGAGCCTGGAGACATACGCAGACGTTTCCGCTTCTTCCGTAAGAACCGTCATCTGTAGTGATGTAAACGTTCTCTGCTACGGATTTGAAATCCTCTTCAAGAATTACAAGATCCTTGTTTCTTGCACCGATGATTACATCAGCGGGAACTCCCTGTTCCTTGAGCCACTTGAGCTGGGGATAAACAGGTGCTGTTCCGACACCGCCTGCGATGAAGATGATCTTTTCTTTCTTGAGCTCATCAACACTCATCTCGCAGAGTTCGGAAGGGCATCCGAGAGGTCCTACGATATCGGTGAATGAATCTCCTTCTTTAAGATCTGCCATAAGAGTGGTTGAAGCTCCGATGGTCTGGAAAACGAGAACGATGGTTCCCTTCTCCCTGTCATAGTCGCAAATGGTAAGAGGGATTCTCTCGCCGTCTTCGGAACATCTGACGATGACAAACTGTCCGGGAAGACATCTGTCAGCCGTTCTCTTCGCTTCGACTTCCATTCTGATGATGTTGTCCGTAAGATAGGATTTGGTTAAGATCTTGTACATTTTATTTCCCTTTCCACTTTTTGTGTTTTATTCATCAATACCCGGATCGGTATTGTCTGTGTTCTCGTTACCCGATACATCTTCGCCCATTTCTTCGACAGTGTGCAGATAGACGGCATTCTCGGGAATCTCAAGCACGATCGGCTGAAGCTGGTCGTCAAAAATATAAGGCACGCCTTCCACGTTTACTCCGCATACGGTGAAAAGACCGTCGGCACTCAGTATGCAGGGTGTTCCGTCCACGATGTATATGCCGTTCTGAAGATCGATGATCTCATGCTCTATCGGCTTATTGTCCTGAGAAGGTTCGATGACTTCGTAAAGCTCTTCACTCTCGATCACGTAATGGGCTTCGGATACCGGACTCCATACTCCGTGATCGTTCACGGTACAGACCCTGATATCATACTCACCCTTTGTGAGAAGAAGCGGAACAATGTATTCAAACGATTCTTCATTCGGGTCGGTTCCGTCGAGCGTATAGAAGATCCTCGCATTTCCGGGAACCGTTATCTTGAGCAGCTGGTCCGTTCCGTAATATCCGCTTCCCAGATTAAACTCAGGGATCATAAGGCAGTAGTCTATATACTTTTCCCTGATCTCGAGATTGTTGCAGGTCTGGAGAAGGTCAGCCATCGAGACATAATCTTCGCTGTCAAAATAGATGGCAAGGAGTCCTTCGTAAGCCGTCGCATTCTGTTCCGATGTGGCATACGGAAGTCCCGCGATCTCAAGCAGCAGGTTTTCGTACTTTATCGTATCTCCCTGATCCTTATACAAAAGAGCAAGGTATAAAAGTACGTCGACGTCGCTGCTGTCCTCGGCCCTCACATCCTCAAGAAGCGCTATCGCTCTTGAGATATCACCGTGCTCTGCGGCCTCCCTGGCCTGCTCAAACAGATAATCCGTTCCGGAAGATCTGTTAAAAAATGCAAGTCCCGCAGTAACAAGAATAAGTGTGAGAACCGCGATCAGCGCAAATCTGATCCAGCCTGTTTTATGCTTTTTCTCAGGTACAGAGCTCTTGGCTTCCAGGTCGGGTCTTTCATCGTTCGCACCTTCGGGCGATCTGCCGAAATCCGCTTCGTCGTCATCAAGATCGCTGAGCAGATTTTTAACGGTATCCTCCGCCTTCTTTTCGGCAAATTCCTTGAAGTCGGGAACGATGTGAATATCCTGTCCGCACTTTTCGCAGTACAGAGAACCCTCAGGAATCTCAGCTCCGCATTTTTGACATTTCATATGATCAGTGTAATGTTATAAAATCAGTCTTCACAAACGGATGAAAGACAGTTGTACATGAGCATTGCAATGGTCATGGGACCTACTCCGCCGGGTACGGGAGTGATCGCGGATGCAACGGGTTCAACGGATGCGTAATCGACATCGCCGCAGAGTTTTCCGTCATCCATTCTGTGAATGCCTACGTCGATGACAACGGCGCCTTCCTTTACATACGATGCATCAATGAACTTTGGCTTACCGATCGCAACAACAAGGATATCAGCCCTCCCTGTAACTTCCTTAAGGTCCTTGGTGCGTGAGTGACATACGGTAACGGTTCCGTTTTCCTTAAGAAGGAGCATAGACATGGGCTTTCCGACGATGTTGCTTCTTCCGACAACAACGCACTCTTTTCCGCTGATCTCGATACCTGATCTCTTGAGGAGCTGGATGACACCGGCGGGTGTGCAGCTTACAAAGCCCTTCTTTCCGATCGAAAGCTTACCGACATTGACAGGATGGAAACCGTCTACATCCTTATCGGGTGAGATCGCATCGAGAACCTTGTCTTCATCCATTCCCTTGGGAAGAGGAAGCTGAACAAGGATTCCGTTGACATCATCCCTGCCGTTAAGCTCATCGATGAGCTCGAGAAGCTTTTCTTCTGTGGTATCTGCGGGAAGTTCATATGAAAGGGATCTTATTCCGCAGTACTCGCATGCTTTCTTTTTATTCTTTACATATACCTGTGATGCGGGATCTTCCCCGACAAGTATTACCGCAAGCGTAGCGGTTATACCCTTTGCGGAAAGCTCCGCGGTCTTTGCTTTTATCTCGTCCTTTACTGCAAGTGATATTGCTTTTCCGTCTATGATCTTAGCCATTTCAAATCCTCTGTTAATTAGAATAATCCGACAATCTTACCGTCATCATCCACATCGATCCTGTATGCTGCAGGTGATTTGGAAAGACCGGGCATGGTCATTATCGAACCGGTAAGAACAACAACAAATCCTGCACCGGCACTTACATATACTTCCCTTACATGAACCTTGAAGCCTTCGGGTCTTCCGAGAAGCGCGGGATCATCGGAAAGTGAATACTGTGTTTTAGCCATACATACGGGAAGCTTTCCGAATCCCATCTCTTCGATCTTGGCGATCTGCTTTGCTGCGGATGAAGCGATATCGACGCCGTCCGCTCCATAGATCTTCTTTGCGACAGCTTCAATCTTCTCGGTGATCGAAAGCTCATCGGGATAGCAGAACTTAAAGTCTGACTTCTCTTCCGTTGCCTTGATGACAAGATCGGCAAGTTCGGTTCCGCCCTCACCGCCTTTCTCCCATACACGTGCAACGGACATAGTGCAGTTCTTGGATGCACAATACTCTTTGACAAATGCGATCTCGGCATCAGTATCGGAAACGAATGCATTGAGTGCAACAACAACGGGAAGTCCGTAGCTCTGGATATTCTCGATATGTTTTCCGAGATTTTCGATTCCCTTTTTGAGAGCATCAAGATTCTCTGTTCCGAGCTGATCCTTGGGAATTCCTCCGTTGTACTTAAGTGCCCTTACGGTTGCAACGAGAACAACGGCACTGGGAGTAAGTCCGGCCTGTCTGCACTTGATATCAAGGAACTTCTCTGCACCGAGATCGGCACCGAAGCCGGCTTCGGTAATGCAGTAATCTGCAAGCTTAAGAGCTGTTCTTGTTGCGATAACGGAGTTACATCCGTGTGCGATATTCGCAAAAGGTCCGCCGTGAACTATAGCGGGTGTATGCTCGAGAGTCTGGATGATGTTGGGCCTGATCGCATCCTTAAGAAGTGCGGTCATTGCACCGACTGCCTGGATATCATCAGCGGTAACGGGATTGCCGTCAAGATCATAAGCAACGATAATCCGACCGAGTCTGCGCTTTAAGTCCTTAAGATCCTCTGCAAGGCAAAGGACAGCCATGATCTCACTTGCAACGGTAATCACGAAATGATCCTCTCTTACAAAACCGTCGCTCTTGCTTCCGAGACCGACTACGATATTGCGGAGAGCCCTGTCGTTCATATCCATGCATCTCTTCCAGACAACGCTTCTGGAATCGATCCTCTTTACATTCCCCTGCTGGATATGGTTATCAAGGAGTGCTGCAAGAAGATTGTTCGCACTTGTGATCGCATGGAAGTCACCGGTGAAATGAAGATTGAGATCCTCCATGGGAACAACCTGTGCCATTCCGCCGCCTGCGGCTCCGCCCTTGATTCCGAAGCAGGGTCCGAGTGAGGGCTCCCTGAGTGCGATGATCGCCTTTTTATCAAGCTTTGCGAAAGCTTCTCCTAGTCCTACGGTCACGGTTGTCTTTCCTTCACCTGCGGGGGTGGGATTTATGGCCGTAACAAGAATGAGTTTTCCGTCCTTATTGGATGAAAGCTTCTTTATACACTCATCCGTAAGCTTTGCCTTATACTTTCCGTAAAGATCGAGGTCATCCTCAGAGATCCCGACTTTGGCAGCAACCTGCGCAATGGGAAGCATTGTACATTCCTGTGCGATTTCGATATCTGATTTCATTCTTTTTCCCACCTGTAAATAATTATTGGTTTATTCGTCTCCGCCTCTCTTGGAAGCAAGAAACGCATCAAACATTTCTTCAGTCATGAGGATGTCCCTGGGCTTTGTTCCCTGCTCCTGTCCCACGACTCCGTTGTCGGCAAGTTCATCCATGATCCTTGCGGCACGGTTAAATCCTATCTTGAGAACTCTCTGCAAGTATCCGATCGAAGCCTTTCCGCTGCGGATTATATACTTGCCCGCTTCGGCAAAAAGCTCATCTCCGAAAACCGAATCCCTTGATGAAGACATCGATGAAGCAGAGGATGAAACGCCGGGATCGACACCGTTCTCGATATCGATGATCCTCTTCTTCAGATCGTCTATCCCGTCTACTCCGTCAAGAGGATTTCTGAATGAGGAATCCCTGTACTCATTCCTGAGCCTTGAAGTGACATCGGTAACTTCCTTGTCGGAAACAAATGCACCCTGAAGTCTTTCAGGCTTCATCTTACCCTTCGGATAGAAAAGCATGTCACCCTTTCCGAGGAGCTTCTCGGCACCGACGGTATCGAGTATGGTTCTCGAATCGACACCGGAAGAAACCGCAAATGCGACACGGCTGGGCATATTCGCTTTGATAAGTCCGGTAATGACATCAACGGAAGGACGCTGGGTCGCAACTACGAGATGCATTCCGCACGCTCTTGCAAGCTGTGCCAGACGTACGATCGATTCCTCGACCTCCTTGGCCGCAACCATCATGAGATCTGCAAGCTCATCGATGATGATGACTATTCTGGGAAGTTTTCTGAGAGCGGGTGTGAGTGAATCGCTCTCTTCATATGTATCGGCGGGAACGGGCTCTCTTCTGCCTGCGTTCACATCTTCAACATATGTGTTGTATCCCTCGATATCCCTTACTTCCCTGTCTGCGAAGAGACGGTATCTTCTTTCCATCTCGCTTACGGCCCACTTGAGCATTTCCGATGCGGCCTTGGGTTTGGTCACGACATCAAAAGGAAGATGGGGAATTCCGTTATAAACTTTAAGTTCTACAACCTTCGGATCCACGAGCATGAGCTGTACATTCTCGGGTGAAGATTTATAAAGAAGGCTCAGGATCAGTGTGTTGATGCATACCGATTTACCCGAACCGGTTGTACCTGCGATGAGTACATGAGGGAAATCTGCGATGTTCGCAACAACGGTCTTACCCTCGATATCCTTACCTACGGCAAAGGAAAGAGAATCCTTGGACTTCTTGAACTCCGCACTTGAAAGGAGATCTCCGAGAAGCACGGGGTCTGCCTTTGCATTGGGAACCTCGATACCTATCGCACTCTTTCCCGGAATGGGAGCTTCGATCCTTATATCTGTTGCCGCAAGTGCCATCTTGATCTCATCTGAAAGACCGACGATCTTGGAAAGCTTTGTTCCCTGGATGACAGTCAGCTCATATCTTGTAACAGTGGGGCCCTTGCTGTAATTGCCCATCTCGGCTTCGATTCCGAAAGATGCAAGAGTCTCTATCAGTTTGGTCTGAACATCCTTTACTTCGTTTGCGGAACCCTTTCCCTGTCCGCTTCCCTTCTTGAGCATATCGAGACCGGGTGCTTCGTATCTGAACTTACCCATGGGCTTTTTGGGCCTTGCGGGCTCGGCGGGAGTGATTGAGGCTCTCGGAGCGGATGATTGAACGGGTGCCTTCTCGGGCGCCTTTACCTCGGGACTTACCGCATGTTCTGCAAGAGGAAGAGGTGCTGTGTCATACTTATCGAATTCATTGGTAAGGTTGATCCTGTGATCCGACTTTACAGGAACTCTTTCGAAACCGAGTTCGTTATCATCCGGTTCATCATCGTATTCATCCGCATAAACGTCCTTTGCGGGACCGGGTCGTTTAACGGGATCGTACCAGGTACCGGATGCATCATCGGCTGCAGGTACGTCATCGTAATATTCATCATCCTCGGAGTAAGAAAGCTCATGCATCTCACCCGTATGCTTTTCCCTGAACCTCTCTCCGTGCTCGGGAACCTTTGTGGTCTTAAGAAGCTCCTTTGCATCCCGGGTTTCTTCTTTTTCCTTCTTCTCCGCTTCTTTTCTGATACGTCCGTCTTCGGTACGTTTCTTTACATTGTTCTTCCAATTCTCAAAGCTTCCGGAAACGGATTCGAATACTTCCTTCTTGCCCGAACGTTCCCTGCGCATCTTTTCGGTAACGGTCAGTGCGGTCGTTGAAGAAGCATCCTCGGGATCACCCTCCGCATAATCTTCGGAAGACTTATCGGGAAGTGCAAGAGGATCTTCGCTCTGCTCGAGACGGAGTCTTCTCTCTTCTCTTCTGATCCTTGAGTTTTCAATGATCTCTCCGGATCTGTCACCGGCATTAAGAATAATGTTCTTGAAAAGCTCCGCAAAGAAAGTCTTGTTTATAGCAAACAGACAGAGGATAAGAAGAAGCAGACAGATGATCACGCATCCCGCTTTTCCGATATTCTTTATCAGCGCAAAAGAAAGACTTCCCGAGATAACTCCGCCGCCGTTTCTTCCGGCTGCCGAAAGTCTGTAAAGATCTCCTGCGTTATAGCTCTCAAGCGTTGCGGCATTCCCGGAAAGAAGATCCGAGAAAATACCGAGTATCAGAAAGAGACCTATCGCACCCGTCATACGGACGGGAAGAAGGTAATCCCTTTCTGACATATAAAGTCCCCATACTATCATCCCGCCGATGAATACGGGAGCGATATAGCTTTCAAATCCGAACGCACCGAAAAAGACGGATGAGATCTTGTCTCCGAATCCGCCGCATACTCCGAAATTACAGAGTGACAAAAACAGGGCGACGCCTATGGTAATGACCGTAATAAGGACATTACGCGAGCCGTCGTCATCGTATCCGCTGTTTTTACCGGAACCGCCCCTGGGAGCGGAAGAAGGTCTTCCGCCGCCGGATCTTTGTCCGCCCTGTCGGTTCTGACTGTTTCTGTTGTTACCCGTAGGTCTTGATGCCATCTGTCAAAACGATCCTTTAAACATCGAAATCATCGTTATCGGAAATATTAATGTCGTAGTGAAGTGAGGAATCATCGACATTAATGTCATATTCCATATTCTTGTGCTCGGTCTTCCTTGCGGGATGAGGAATGGGATTGTCGAGAAGTACCGCACCGTTGGGAGCGATCTCGGGCTTCTTTTCCTCTTTTGCGGGAGCCTTGGCTTCCTGGGGCTTGGCTTCCTGAGCCTTAACCTCGGGAGTCTTCTTCTCTTCGGTTACCGGAGCCTTATCTTCCTTCTTCTCATCACTTCCTGATGCAAGTGCTGAGCCGACCTTGCTCTTGTCCATATATGACTGTGCCCACGCACCGGGTCTTCTTCTGAACTCGGGTCTGAGCTGAGGCTTCTGGTAAGTATATGTACTGTAAGTCTTGGGCCTTTCGGGTTTCTTTTCTTCTTCGGTCTGAGCGGGAGCTTCGGCTGTATTTTCAACGGCCTTCTCTTCGCTCTTTGTCTCGTTATGCATTAACGCCGAACCGTTTCCGTTTACTTCGGACATCATCATCGAAGACATGATCGCGGATCCCGATATGATCTGTCTGTCTGCGGGAACAGATTCCTGCTTGTTATCTACCGAAACATCATGAGCAGCTTCGGCGGGTTTTTCTGCAGTCTTTTCCTCAGCTTCCTCCGCATCCCTTGCAGCTTTTGCGGCAAGTGCAGCCTCGGACAAACGCACCCTGGGAACACTTGAAGCTCCGGCCGCTACAGTAGCGGGTCCTGCAAGTGTCGATGAATGTACCGACTGAGAAGTATCCGCCTGCGCGTTCTGCGACTGAGCCGTCTGTGCTTTTGCTATGGGTGCGGAATCAAACGCAGGATATTCGAAAACATCGTCTTTCTTTTCCATCTCTTTATTCTCTTCAGCTTTCTGCGCCGCAGCATCGCCTGAAGCGGCAGGTGTTTCTTCGCTCTTCATGAGCTGTGCGGGAACTGCGGAGGTATCGGTCATGCCCTCTCCTATATCACCGAAATCTTCGGCTGAAAGATCGGCAGAGTTCATGACACCCGCAGGAACATAGCCCTTGTCGGGAGCGGTGAATTCATTGTCATAAAGTTCGGAACTTGCCTTGAAGATATCGCCCTCGATCCGATTGGGGAACAGATCCCTGAATGCGCTTCCCGCAAAAAGTGCGGCGAATGCAAAGAAGATCTCTCTTCCGTCATTCTCAAGATAAGTAAGTCCGAAATTATTGATGAGCGATACAACGATTATCGAAAACAGAAGTATTGTCTTTGAATCTTTTTCGGCAAGGAAGCATACGAAAAGTCCGATCGAAACGATCACAGCGATGATCGTAACCTCGAAGTATGAAGTCAGATATGTAAAGCCGAAAGAAAATCCCTTTGAAGGTCCGTAAAGGGAAAGAACAGAGCTGAGAACATCCGAAGGATTGGATGAGCTGAGATACGAATCGACGAAAATGATCAGCACAAGACCGAAGATCACGGAGATGAGCGTAAAGAGCATCTTCCTGAATCTGAGTCCGATATCCGTATCCTCATCCGAAAGATCGTTGAACACTATTCCGACGATAAAGGGAATAAGTGCAACGCCGATGATATCGGCATAGATGCATACCGCGGTAAAGATACCCGCAACAAGGTAGCATATGAACTTTCCTCCCGTAGCGGGCACACATGTACTTATCGCAAACAGCGCCAGCATCATGAGAAGGAAAACAAGATTTCTTGAATTGAGTGTGAGTGCCTCGTGAACGGAGAAACCGGTTATGCTCCAGAAGCCGGTGAAGAAAAGCGCGGGGATGATACCGAGCATCTTACGGAAAGCAAAGAATCCGAGTGCAACAGCCGCAAGCTGGAGAAGGCAGTTAAAGATCGCCGCAATGAAAATGCGGTTTCCGAAAAGAAAAAAGATTGCATGGAGACCGGCAATATACCAGTCATCACATGCATGAACAAAGTGAGCAAGCTCACCGCCGGTTACTTTGGCCTGATCAAAATAGATCGTTCCGCCCAGTCCGTTCCAGGCATAAGAAGCAACCCTGAAAATGACCGAAGCGATCATCAGTACCGCAAATATAAGAAGACCGAGTGTGTCTCCTTTTTCAAATATCGCTTTTACCTGATCCGATCCGGAAAAAAGCGAAAAGACTTTCCAGAGGACAAGTCCCAGTATCGCAAATACGCCGAATGCAATGAGACCGGGCAGATAGGAATATCCGAGCTGCTTAGCCGCATCCATTATCGCAAGTATGCTGAAAAGACTGGCGACAAGAACATATAACGCATTGGTGCCGATGCTGATTTTAGTTTTCCGGAGATTCATCAGTTAAAACCTTTTCAATGTTGTATCTGGGTCTGTGTTTTACTTCAATGTATGTCTTGCCTACGTACTTACCGACAAGTCCGATCGCAAGGAGCTGCAATCCGCCGAGGAACCAGATCGAGATGATCAGCGAGGTCCAGCCGGGCTCGACATTACCGGTGAAATACGAAACAAGTGCATATATAAGTGCGATGAATGAAAGGAATACGATTATAAATCCGAGGGTCAGTATAAGGTCGATGGGTCTCGTCGAAAATGATGAGATACCGTCAAAGGCAAGTGCAAGCATCTTCTTGAGAGGATATTTGGAAACGCCTGCGGCTCTTTCCTTTCTGTCGTAATATACACAGTCGGTCTTGTATCCGATGAGAGGAACGATGCCTCTGAGGAAAAGGTTATACTCGCGGTAGTTGGAGAACTGCCTGAGCGCCCTGCAGCTCATGAGTCTGAAATCCGCATGATTGTAAACGGTGTTGACTCCCATATGAGCCATGAGCTTATAGAAGGACTGCGCGGTGAATCTCTTGAAGAAGGTATCTGTCTTTCTCTCCTTCCTTACACCGTAAACGATGTCACAGCCGTCATGATACTTATCTACCATATACTCAATAACGTTGACGTCGTCCTGAAGATCCGCATCGATCGATACGCATATGTCACAAAGATCCGCTGCGGTAATGAGACCTGCGGTCAGTGCATACTGATGACCTACGTTCTTGGCAAGCTTTACGCCGTATACCTGATAGGGGTATTTCTCATGCTCTGCCTCTATGAGCTCCCATGTCTTATCCTTACTTCCGTCGTTGACGAACATGATAAAGCTGTCGACAGAGATCTTACGCTTATCAATGAGATCGTCGAGGACTCCCCTGAGAGCCTCGGAGCTCATCTCCAGTACTTCTTCTTCGTTATAGCAGGGTACTACGATAGCAAGACGTTCCATTTTACTAAATTCCTCTTATCAATTACTCGTCCCAGTTGTGGTAAACATTCTGAACATCATCATCCTCATCAAGGATATCAAGGATCCTGTTGAGGCACTTGATGTCATCTTCGCTTGTAAGCTCGACATAGTTCTGGGGGATCATGGTAACCTCGGCACTGAGCATGGGGATACCTGCATCATTAAGCTTCTTGTTGACCTCGTCGAAGCTGTCGGGATCGGTGAGGATCTCGTAGCTGTCTTCCTCTTCGTTGAAGTCCTCTGCACCCGCATCAAGTGCGGTCATCATAAGATCGTCTGCGGAAAGATCGGTCTCTTCCTTGTCGACGATGATCTGACCCTTCTTGTCAAACATGAATGATACGCATCCGGGAGTTCCGACATTTCCGCCGCCCTTTGTGAATGCAGCTCTTACATTTGCTGCGGTACGGTTCTTGTTGTCGGTAAGGGTATCAACGATGATGGCGATACCACTGGGGCCGTATCCTTCATAGGTGATGTATTCGTAGTTGACGTTGCCGCCTTCTCCGGCTGCCTTCTTGATACCGCGCTCGATGGTATCGTTGGGCATATTGTTAGCCTTTGCCTTAGCAATAACGGTGGCAAGCTTGAAATTATTGTTGGGGTCGGGGCCGCCTTCTTTGACCGCAACCGCTATCTCTCTTCCGATGATGGTAAAGATCTTTCCTTTTGCGGCATCATTTTTTTCTTTCTTGTGTTTGATGTTTGCAAATTTGGAATGTCCTGACATTTTTAAACCTCTCGTTTCAATTATTTCTTAAATTTATGCAATCAATCTATTTTACCATTTAGCCCCTGTTTAGTAAACTAAAAAACATATAAACAAAGCCATGGCAGGGTGCCGATTCTACGTGGAACTGAGGGCCAAAACGGGGTTGCCGTGAAGGGTGTAAACCCTGGGTATCCTGGTGCCGATGAGACAGACGAGCTCATAGTTGAATCTGCCCGACTTTTCGCCCAGTTCCTCGGCCGAAATGTGCTCATCTCCGTCATATCCGAGCAGGGTGACCGTTTCGCCCTCTTTTATGTCCTCAAAGCAGGAAACGTCGATCATGAACTGGTCCATGCAGATCCTGCCGAGGATGGGACATCTCTTTCCCCTTACAAGCACTTCTCCCTTGCCGGTGAGCATTCTGGGATATCCGTCGCCGTAGCCAAGGGGAACGGTTGCGACCGTCATCTCCTTATCCGCGGTAAAGATACCACCGTAGCTGATGCTCTGTCCCGGACAGACCTTCTTTACGTAAGTAATATGGCTGAAAAGGCTCATTGCGGGCTTCAGATTGATATTGTCCATATCGACCTCGTCCGAAGGCGCAAGACCGTACATGGTGATACCTGCCCTTACCGCGTCCAGGTAGCTTTCGGGAAGCTCCAAAATGGCGGCGCTGTTGGAAATGTGGGACACGGGAATGACAGCACCGGCCTGCTTGGAGATATCATCCAGAAATCCCTTGAATTTCCGGAGCTGTTCGAGTGCCGAAGACTTATCCTTCTCATCCGCCCTTGCAAGGTGGGTGAATATACCCTCCACGATGATATTGGGGGCATCGAGTGCCTCTTTGACAAAGGAAAGACCGTTCTTGTCTGGTGTGACTCCTATCCTGCCCATACCCGTATCGACCGCAATGTGTACGATCGCATTCTTTCCGACGGCGGCGGCCGCAGCCGAGAGCTTTGCGATGGTATCCCTCCTGAAAACGGTGATGCGGACATCCTCCGCTATCAGTTTTTCGTAGGAATAAGGGAATGTATAGCTGAGAATCAGGATGTCTTTCTTTATACCGTCCGCACGGAGCTCAAATGCCTCTTCCGCGGTCGCTACGGCGTAACCCTTAACGTAGGAAACGCTCTCAAGTGCCTTGGCAATGGGAAGGCTTCCGTGTCCGTAGCCGTTGGTCTTGATAACGGCATACATCCTGGTGTCTTTTTTGAGAAGGGAATGCATCGAATCCATATTGGAGATGATGGCATCGAGGTCCACATATGCCACCCCCCTCTCGAAGGTCTTTATGCAATCATTGATCTGGTCCTTGGTCTGAACCCACATATTTTCCTTTCGCGGGACTTTACCTCCGGAATTAACCGTTGTCCTTTTTTTCTTCCTGTGATTTCTTTTCGGCCGCAACTTCCTCCGCAGTACGGGGATGCTTTTCCTCCGGGTTGTATCTCATGTCAAAAAGATCGACCACATCGGCGCCGAAGATATCGTGCATGTATTTATAGATCTCGTGGTTCTTGGCTTCTTTTTCCTGCTTGCGGATGAGGTTCTTCTTGAGCTCGATACGGATATTCCTGATCCAGTCCTCAAGTTCTTCGATGTCATCCGTGTTCTCCTGCATCGTCTCGTAGCAATGCTCCATGGTGATGCAGAGAAGCTCTTTATTGACGCTGTCTATCATACGGGGAAGCTCGATCATCTCATCCTCGTAGGAGTCCAGCTTGTCGTTACATTCCTTGAGCAGTCTCTTGTTCTCGGCTATCTTGGATTCGGCATCGTCGGACCCACCCTGCTGCTCGTCCATCAGAGACACGATCTCATCCATGAGACGGCGCTTAACCTTCTTGATATCGCGGGTCTCTGTATTGATCTTGCCCTGCCTTTTGAGAAGCTCATTAAGCTTCTTTTCGAGGCCGCGGATATTCTCATCACCTACTTTTCCGAGGAGGTGATACCATTTCTGATCCAGCGTAAGTGCCGGAACATCCTTACCCTTGAGCGAGAGTTCAAATTGTTCTTTTTTATCCTGTCCAGATCTTCCCATGATCACTTATTGTTTTCCATATAGCTGGAAATGTTGTATGAGAGTTTCATTAGGCTGTCCGAAAGATGCACGTTCTCAACCTGCACATATTCGGGCACATCAAGATCGACATGTGCAAAGTTCCATATAGCCTTGATGCCGTTTTCTACGAGCACCTTGGCAACAAGCACCGCACCTTCCTTGGGGATGGTGAGCACTGCGATATCTATGTCATTGGATCTGATAAATGCCGGGAGATCCTCCATGGGCATAACCTTGACATCCCTGACCTCAGTTCCGATGAGTTCGGGATTCTTGTCAAACATACCCTTGAGAATGAAGCCCCTCTTCTCAAAGTTAAGATATCCTCCGAGAGCTTTTCCGAGGTTTCCGGCTCCGATAATGATGAAATTATATTGATGTTCAAGACCGAGGATCTTACTGATCTCGGAATACAGATAATCGACATTATAACCGTATCCCTGCTGGCCGAAACCGCCGAAATTATTGAGGTCCTGGCGGATCTGGGATGCGGTGACCTTCATCAGAACGGAAAGCTCCGATGAACTGATCCTCTCTACGTTTTGATCTTTCAGTTCACCCAGATAACGAAGATATCTGGGAAGCCTACCGATAACGGCTTGAGAAATATCTTTATCCAAAGTACACCTCCGATACGAGTGCATAAAAACACGTATATAATTATAGATTTCTGTTAAATTCTTGTCAATTGTTGCGGGGGCGCATTCATTCTCACTTATAAGCGAAATTTATGGTATACTTTTGGGCATGTTATTAAGTGTGAACAATATATCAAAAGAATTCGAAACCGGGCCCATTTTGAGCGGGGTTTCTTTTAACGTGGAAAGAAGGCAGAAAACGGCTCTCGTCGGCTCAAACGGATCGGGAAAGACCACTCTTCTGCGCATCATCACAGGCGAATCGGAGCCCGATACGGGCATTGTCACCTACGAAAAGGATTCATCGTTCGGATATCTGTCCCAGGAAGGAAACTTTTCCGGCGGCGGAACCGTTTATGAGGAAATGCTCGCGTGCAGGTCGGATCTTCTGGAAATGGAAGCAAGACTCTCCGCTCTCGAAGAAGAAATGAACTCATCGGAAGACCTCGCCGTTACAATGGACAGGTACGAAAAGCTCCGTACGCAGTTCGACCTCAAAGGAGGATATACATTCAGGTCCGAGATCGTGGGTGTCTTAAAGGGACTGGGTTTTTCGGAGGAGGATTTTGACAGAAAGGCTTCCACCCTCTCCGGCGGTCAGAAGACCAGAGCGGCTCTCGGTGCGATCCTTGTAAAAAAGCCCGACCTGATCATCCTCGACGAGCCCACAAACCATCTCGATATGAACTCCGTTATCTGGCTCGAGGGTTATCTGAGCACTTATGACGGCGCTATCCTGATCGTCTCACACGACAGATATTTCCTCGATAAGATCGCGGATACCGTTCTCGAACTCGAAAATACCCACGTATCTTCGTACAAGGGTAATTACTCCGAATATGCCGCCAAGAAGAAAATGCTCTTTGAGGCTCAGATGAAGGCTTATCTGAACCAGCAGCAGGAAATAAAGCACCAGGAAGAAGTAATAGATAAGCTCAAGAGCTTCAACAGGGAAAAATCGATCAAGCGTGCGGAGAGCCGAGAAAAGGCACTTGAAAAGATCGAGGTTTTAGACCGCCCCGAAGTTATGAGCAATGAGATCAATCTCCGCTTCAAGCCTTCCAAGGTTCCCGGAAACGATGTTCTTACCGTGGAGAATCTGTCCAAGAGCTTTGACGGACGTACTCTTTTCAAAGACATGAATGTGGAGATAAAGCGCGGCGAACATGTCTGCATCATAGGCGACAACGGAACCGGCAAGACCACATTCCTGAAGATATTGAACGGACTTGAAACCTCCGATACCGGTTCCTTTAAATGGGGAACCAATGTCGAGACCGCATATTACGATCAGGAGCATCTGGTACTCGATCCCGACAAGACGATCTATGACGAGATCTCGGACGAGCATCCTGATATGACGATCACTCAGATAAGGACCGTACTCGCCGCATTCCTTTTTACGGACGATAACGTAAACAAAGAGATAAAGCTTCTCAGCGGCGGTGAAAAGGGACGCGTAAGCCTTGCAAAGGTCATGCTCTCCGATGCGAATTTCCTTATCCTCGACGAGCCCACAAACCATCTGGATATAACCACCAAGGAAATACTTGAGCAGGCACTTTCGGAGTTTGAAGGAACGATCATCTGCGTATCCCACGACAGATACTTCGTGAACAAGATCTCAACCAGGATCATCGAGCTTCACGAAGGATATTTCGATAATTACATCGGCAATTACGATTACTATCTCGAAAAGAGGGAGGACGTAAGAAAAGCAAGCGATGTTCACAGGACGCCTTCCGCAAGCAGCTACTCTTCCGCTCCGGGTAACGGTGCAAGCAAAGCAGATGGAGCATTGGGCACAGGAAACGATAATGCCGCTGACTGGAAGGCCCAGAAAGCCCAGCAGGCCGAAGCAAGGAAGAAAGCAAACGACCTTAAGAAGTGTGAAGACAGGATCGAACAGATCGAGAACAGGATCTCCGAAATAGATGAGAAAATGTCA
>JAEEGL015054194.1_pt1 | contig 61514 bp, 53 predicted proteins | sample 9134231 | NCBI WGS metagenome assembly JAEEGL01 (sample SAMN16246548, study PRJNA631951) | gut metagenome | biome: gut microbiome; feature: rumen; material: fiber-attached | host: Bos | place: Iran: Karaj | collected 2018-10
CGTTGGTCGGTGAGGGCAGATACAGAAGAAAGGTTAGCAGTTCCATCAGTAGGAGCGGTCTGTAATGCTTTTGTTCCCGTACCGCATAGTTCCGCCACTTTGTTTGCATCCTGCAAACTTCCAGCCGACTTTACCCATACAGCATAGAGCTTTACCCCACGCGCCATAGCACTCGCTGAAACTGTATAATCTTCCATTGGCCCATAAAAGTGTGCACTAAGGTTCGTCTCGTAATCCGGTACATCGCTCCATCCTGCAAACCCGTAACCAGTTCTGCTAAAATTTGAAGCAAATAGTGGTGCGGCCGTTTCCGCCGTAACGGTTTGCTTCCCCATCGTACCCACCACGTCTTCTCCATTCTGCTGATAACAAATGCCATTAGCACAGTCCGACCACATCGCATAGAGCGTTACACTCTCCCCTGCAAGAGCTAGATCTGTCACGCTAGCCCCATTTGCGTATGTAGTTCCACTACCATCCTGTGCTGTATTCCACCCAGCAAACTCGTATCCAGTCGGAGCAGTAAAGGTATTGCTATTTAGCGTAGTGGCTACACCTTCGTAAATAGATTGACTTGTCATAGTACCAGTCCCAGTTACCGCCGAACCCGTATAAGTATCGGTTGGACTAAAGTTTACAGTATAACGCATGCAAGCATCCGCCACCGTGGCTTGGTACACTATTGCTCCAGCATTACCGCTCGCATTAGCGTCTGGTAACATTGTATAGACTCCAGACTTCATCGCATCAGATACCGATACACCATAGTAAATATTAAAACTATCGCTAATGTCAGTCTCACTTGGTGTTTCTAATGGTGCTCTAATTACTGCACTATTCCCTAGCGTTGGTACAGCCGAGAACACACTCGCCGTAGTAGGAGTATTTGTAGCATCATAATAATATCCCCAACTATTAACCGTATTCGCTAGTGTACTAGTACCGTCAACTGGTGTAAAATAAGTTCCCGCAGCATTATTTGTCTCATCCCCATCTAAGTATAGATTGTTATCATTTACAGAAGAAGATATCACAAAATTATAACCAGACCTACAAGATGTAGTTACAGAGATACTGTCACTACTTACTACCGCATTCCCGTTATCGCCCCGCACATTAATATTAATTGGCCCACTAGTATTTAATGAAATATCATAAGCGAGCACTTCACCACAGCCCCAGCCTAAGCTACAAGCAAACACCATAACACTAAGACCAATTAAGGTTTTTGTGTGAATTTTCATTTATAAACCTTCTTTTATTTTATGTATGACCTTTTATATACCCTATTATACATGGAATTACTAAAAGCACAAGAGGATTTATCGCAGAATAAAAGCAGGTTCGTCGTATCACTACTAACAATTCAATCCCAAAATAAGACATTGTTATTCTTAAACCACCATCACGACATTAAATATCATAGAGCACGTATTGAACATAGCCCCACTATTCTCTCCTTCTATGCTAAAATAATCCTATGGAATCCGAAGAACAAAAATCAAATAACATCCATGACGTCACAGACAAGGATCCCAAAAGCCCCAAAGATGTCAAGACCTCTAAACATGCTACCAGATACTTTTTCGTTGGCGTCGGAATAACACTATTTAACTACGCACTTTTTGCCATTATTTCTAACGTCTTCATCAACGATAATAACCTTCTTTGGCTTTCCAATCTTATCGCCACCGCTCTTACTACCATCGTAGCTTACATTGCGCATTCCAAAATCACTTGGAAAGAGCGTCATGTTACCAAAGTTGCAATCATCCGCTTCTTTATCTGGAATGCTCTACTTGCTTTTCTCATCGCTCCTAGTCTCACCCAGCTTTTCGGCATGCTCACCCCACTCTACGATTTTGCCTACAATATCAGTAACGCCCTTCATCTTCCATTCACCTATGAATTTATTCTCACTACCGGTGCATTTGGCCTCAACTCCATCGTCATCATGATTATCAATTTTCTTTTCTACGACCGCTTCGTCTTCCAAAAAAAGAAGCCGTAATCTCCGTCAGAAATAATAATTTCTTTTTCTACGACCGCTTCGTCTTCCAAAAATCATCTAGCATCACACAATAACCCATTTCTTCAAAAATGATATAATCAAATCATGAAAAAACCAAACCCTTTGCCCACTCAACCGCTTGTCTCGATTATCGTCCCGATTTATAATACTGCAAGATATCTCCCCGCTTGTCTTGACTCCATCATCGCCCAGACCCACCAAAATCTCGAGATTATTCTTATTGACGACGGCTCCACAGATCACTCTGGCCAAATAGCAGATAACTACGCCAAGAAAGACTCTCGCATTAAAGTAACTCATCAAAAAAACCAAGGGCAATCCGCCGCTCGTAACCTCGGCCTTACCATGGTAAAAGGTGAGTTTGTCAGTTTTCTCGATTCCGATGACGAAATCAAACCTACCTTCATCGAGAAACTCCTCGCTCCTCTAGTAAACTCTAACGCATCTCTTTCCGTCTGTGGTATGCATTACAAACGTCTTAAAACTAACACCGCTGAAAACGTTTACATTAACCAACTACGCCCCCGCCGTAAACCCGAATCCCTTAAAGCCTATATCTTATACTTACTCGCCATAGATGGCCGCATGTATTCGTCTGTCAACAAACTTTATCACGCCAAAATCGCCACCAAACTCCGTTTTGATACTAAGCTCAATTTCGCCGAAGACACCAAATTTGTCCTCGATTATCTAACCAAAGCATCTGGCGATCCCGCTTTTGTACTATCACCCCTCTATATCTACAATTTTGGCACCGAAACCAGTACCATTAATTCCACCGCTATTCAATGGAAAAACTGGCAAACCGCCTACCAAAATCTCAAATCCTGGCTCGGCCCCAATTCTTCCATCAGAGAAAAGTTCTGGCTCCACCTCGTTCATCTTCGCTGGCGCATCTCTTTTCTCCGCTCTAAGCGTCGCGCAAAAAAATAAAATGTGCTAAAATAGTTATACATATGGGAATTCCACGCGTATTAAATCGCAGAAATCGCATCCTCTTAAAAGAGCTCACTAAAACGGACTTCAAGCTCCGCTATCAGGGTTCTGTTTTAGGCTATTTATGGGCTCTCCTTCGCCCACTTATGATGTTCGCTATCCTGTATCTTGTTTTCGTCAAGCTGCTTAGAATCGGTGGCGACATTCCTCATTATCCAGTCTATCTACTTTGTGGCACTACCATGTGGAGCTTCTTTACTGAGTGTACATCGCAAGGCATCCAAGCCATCGTTAATCGCGGCGACCTTCTTCGCAAAATCAGCTTTCCCAAATACATCGTCGTCGTCTCTGCTACCTGGACCGCCGTCATCAACATGTTGATTAATCTAGTTGTTATTATATTATTTGCTCTCATCAATGGCGTTACACCCAGTTGGTCTTGGTTCCTTGTGTTCTTACCTATCTTCGAGCTCTATCTTCTATCCTTAGGTATCGCTTTCTTCCTCGGTTCCATCAACGTCAAATACCGCGACATTACCTCCATTTGGGAAGTCCTTACCCAAGCTCTTTTTTACGCCGTCCCCATTATTTACCCAATCACGATGGTTGCAGAAACTAGCGTCACTGCCGCCAAAATCATCCTCTTAAACCCCATCTCTCAAGCTATCCAGGACATCCGTTATCTCCTCATTACCGACCAAACTATCACTACTTGGAACTATGTTGGCGAGCAAATATTCATTTGGAAATTTCTCCCACTCTTTATTACCCTCACCCTTCTCGCTATCGGCGCCATCGTTTTCCGTAAACGCTCAAAATTCTTCGCGGAGGAAGTATAATGAAACGCTCCATCGGCACCAGACAAGAAATAGAAGACGCTAGTAGCGATATCGCAATTATCGCCAAAGACATTCATAAAAGCTTCCGTCTTCCTACCGAGCAAGCCTTCGGTCTCAAACAGGCTATATTCAACCGCCTTCGCGGCATCAAGGGTTACAAAGAACAAAAAGTTCTTCGTGGAATCGACCTCGAAATCAAAAAAGGAGAATTCATCGGCATCATTGGCCGCAATGGCTCCGGCAAATCCACCCTCCTTAAAATCCTTGCCGGCACCTATTACCCAGAAAAAGGCGAAATAACCATCAATGGCACTCTAGTTCCTTTTATCGAACTCGGTGTCGGCTTCAATCCAGAGCTTACCGGCCGTGAGAACGTCTATCTAAACGGTGCTCTACTTGGTTTTAGCAACGAAGAGATGGACGCTATGTATGACGACATTTGGGACTTCGCCGAGCTCAAAGACTTCCAGGACCAAAAGCTTAAAAACTATTCCTCCGGCATGCAGGTTCGCCTAGCTTTTTCTATTGCTATTCGTGCTCGCGGCGACATCCTCTTGCTCGACGAGGTCCTCGCCGTCGGAGACGCCGCTTTCCAGGAGAAGTGCAATAATTATTTCGCTGATTTGAAGGACAAAAAACAGACCGTCATTCTTGTTACTCATTCTATGGAAAATGTTCGCAAATTCTGTAACCGCGCCGTCTTAATCGAAAACGGTAAAATCATCGAAGAAGGCGACCCGAAAAAAGTCGCCGACGCTTACACCAAACTCTGGCAATAGTCAATCAATTATTCGTGTCTAATCTTCCGAAATAGTTTATAGCCTACCCCACCACATTTTTCAATCATTTCGATATATGTTTTCAGCTTCCTGCCTAGAAGCTGATTCCCATACAGACTCTTCTTATTGTCAAGAATCCATCCACGTCCACCATCATAATATGTCTTTTTGATTACTCCACTAATCGCAAAATCCATAAACGCTAGTTTCGCCGTCAGCATGGCAATTTGCGCCGCCTCCCACAAACTTTTATTGCTTTTGGCAAAATACTCCATCGCCTCTCTCGCCGCTCGCTCTCGCATCGTCAGTCGTTCCTCTTTATCGGACTTTTGCGTAATACTCCCAGCTCTTTCCCTATAACAGTATAATGATTTTGGTAAATATTCCACTCTACTAGCTTTACTTAGTAGCTTATAAGTGGTCAAACAATCTTCATAATTCTCACCCTTAGGATACGAAACGCCATCGAATAAACTCCGCCTGTACATTTTGTTCCAGGCAATTATATCCACATTCTCCTGCTCCACCAAAAGACGTATCGTGGCTTCTTCACCCGTCATAATTGTTTCCCTGGGGGCCACATCATTGTACCCGCAAACCACGATATCGACATCCTCCTTTAGTGCCACACGCACCATCTTTTCGACAAATCCACTTTTGACCCAATCATCACTATCGACCAGACAAACATATTCCCCCTTCGCCTTTTTTATCCCATAGTTCCTCGCATCAGACAAACCCCCATTTGTTTTATGAAATACCTTGATTCTTTTATCTCTTTTTGCAAATTCCTCACATATATCCCCGCTTCTATCTATAGAACCATCATCCACCACGATTACTTCTATATTCTCATAGCTCTGATGGCTCAAAGAAAAAAGACACTTTTCCACATACTTTTCCACACCATAAACCGGTACCACTACCGAAACCAGCGTCGAATCTATGCTTTTCATATTACTTGTTAGCACAATAGTCCAAATACTTTATCGTATCCCGCATCGCATCCTCTACTGTCTTTTCAGTTTTCCACCCCAGCTCTCTCTCCGCCTTACTCGGATTTGCATATATTTCTGCAAGATCCCCTGCTCTTCGACCTACAATCTCATACGGCAACTTTTTACCACTAGCCTCCTCGAAAGCTTTTATCATTTCTAATACCGAAGTACCCTTACCAGTCCCTAGATTATAAATGGATATGCCGGGTTTCATTTTCTTTACTGCCGCAACATGCCCTTTTGCTAAATCCACTACATGGATATAATCTCTTACCCCTGTACCATCCACCGTATCATAATCATCTCCATAGACCTTTAGCTTCTCTATCTCTCCAGTTGACACCTTCATAATAATCGGCATCAAGTTGTTCGGAATATCATTCGGATCCTCACCGATTAACCCAGACTCATGCGTACCCACAGGGTTAAAGTAGCGCAAAATCGTCGCTTCGAACTTCGGGTCTGCTTCCGCTACATCCTTCAGTATCTCCTCAATCACATGTTTAGTCTCACCGTACGGGTTCGTAATGCCAACTCCAGTTTGCATCTCTTCAGTTAATTCAGATACACCTTGATCCCCATAAACGGTCGCCGAACTAGAGAAGATAATCTTGTGGACACCGAACTCTTTCATGCACTCTAGTAAATTAATTGTTCCACCAACGTTATTCTCGTAGTATTTTAGCGGTTTCTCCACCGATTCGCCCACAGCCTTGAGTCCGGCAAAATGTATCACGAGCTCATATTTACCTTCCTCAAACATCTTTCGCATCCCATCCTTGTCTAGTAAATCAATCTCGTAGAATTTTGGCCTTACACCGGTTATTTCTTCAATCTTATCCAGTACAGTAATTTTACTGTTGAATAAATTGTCCATTATTTCAACTTCATATCCCTGCTTGATCAGCTCAATTGCCGTGTGCGAACCAATATATCCTGTCCCACCAGTTAATAATATTTTCATTTTTTCTCCTCTTTTTTTCTATTATACTCCATCCCCACGTATTTTTCTTGACTCATCACTAGATCATAATTCAACTCTTATATAGTGGTAGCATTTTTTCTTCAAAAATTTTCTCGAAGTCAAACTCTTTTTCATATTTCTTTCGTGCATTTTTCGCCATTTTGTCTGCCTCCTCCTTATGTTCCAGCATCCATATCATCGCCTCCGCCAGCTTTTTGGCATTTTTTGCCGGCACCAGCAGTCCAGTCTTGCCATCCTCTACTACCTCTGGATTTCCATCTACATCTGACGCAATAATCTTCTTCCCCATCATCGCAGCATCAAGTAGTGACAGCGACAACCCCTCCCGATAGCTCGGCAACACAAATATCTCATTCTCCGCTATTGCCTTCAGAGGCTCTTCTGTTCGTCCATAAAACACCACACCCTCACACCCATCACACATCCTCTTATACTTTTTTATCTCCCCATCCCCATATACATTTAATTTAGCACCCTGGCACTTCTTCGCCACTTCTCTAAATGCTTCCACTAGTTCAGCAATCCCCTTATAGTCTACAATCCTCCCCACATAACAAAAACTCTTCCTTTCTACCTCGGCACCATCATATTTTTTTAGTTCATCATTCGCCCCGTTTTTAATTACCTCCACATTTTTGAATCTATCCTTACCCACCAGTTTGTCGAAACACTTTTTTTCATAATCACTAATCATTATTATCTTATCAGCTTTCTTGGCGCTTCTTAACAACCACCTTCCAATCCAATTCTTATACCAAATATTCACATTCTTAAGCACCCAACTCCTTAAGTCCATATGGTCCGTCCACAACACCTTAATTCCCATTTTTTTTGCTACAACAGTCGCCGCAATCCAATCATCTCGCGATTGTATATTCACTACTTCTGGCCGATATTTTTTAAATATTTCCTTATACCACACCCGTAGTTTCATAATCTTCACAAAATAAATCGGAAACAAAACATTTCTCCACCCACTCCAAATCTGCCTATTTATATATGGTGATTTTATGGATTTAAAACCATCTTTTTTTGCTGCCCTCAATAATTCTCGCGAAGACGACACGATAAAAGGCTCAAAACCATTCTCGCTTAATAGTCGAGCTAGCATCAATTGGTATGTCTCACCGCCACCATACATGCTAGGTTCTATATTTCTAATTAAAAGCACTGTCCCCTTCATAACTTATTATTTTACCACATCACTAATCATATGATATAATCGTAAATAATTATGAAGGGAGTGTTGAAGAAAATCAAAGATTTTGTGCCTGCCATTTTTTTATCACTCGTCGCCAGTTTTACAGTTTTCATTTACGAGCCAGTCACTATGTATGCCAACAACATCGATGATTTTTGGTTTGATTTCTATACTCTGATTGGGCCGTCCTTTCTATTCTTCATCATTACTTTTATTACACTCCTTGCCTTCTTTTTCATTATTAAACTCATCGCGAAATGGCTTAAGCATCCAAATTTCTATTACATCGCTCTATCTCTAGCGAGCGCCTGCTTTATCTGCACTTATATCCATAGCAATTTTCTCACTAGTTTTCTCCCGCCACTTGACGGCACCACTTTTGACTGGAGCGATCCAACCGCCAACATCGTCTCGATTGTTGTTTGTCTCATTCTTTTTGCGCTTCTCATCTTCAGCCTCATCAAAGCCAAGCCACAAAAAACCGCCAAATATTGTTTATATCTCATCTCTATAATTTTCGCCATGCTTATCGTGTCGTTTTCGTCCACCCTACTCACTACCGATGTCTTTAATCCTAAAGAGATCATTACTACCTCCACCATCAAAAATCTCGATGTGCTCTCCAATAATAAGAATTACCTTATATTCCTTGTCGATGCAGTTGATTCCACACACTTCAACAAAATCGTAAAAGGCAACTCGCGATATCAACAAGACCTCAAAGATTTTTCCTATTTCCCAGACACTCTTTCTAGCTATTCCTTCACTCGTGATGCAATTCCATCAATCTTTTCCGGCGAATGGAATGAGAACCAAGTTCAGTTTCCTGAATATTCAACTAATGCCTACAATAATTCCAAGTTCTTTGCCAAATTATCAGAAAAAAACTACAACAAGAATTTTTATAGCCATGACTTCACCTGGAACAACGCTAAGGCTCTAGAATTCAACAACATAGTCTCACCCGAAAAAAATCCCAAACGCTCAGTTCTTCTTAAAGAAGAAATCAAATATTTCTTATACAAAGCCCTTCCGTTTCCGCTTAAAAAATTCTCCCACATCGAAACCCTTAATTTCGCCTCCGCGCAGACTACCCAAGAATACGAAACCTTTGATTGGAATAATATTAATTTTTATAACAATTACCTCAAACAGCCAATCACTAAGACCGACCAGGACTACTTCCAATACATTCACATAGAAGGTGGACACGTCCCATTCAACAACAGCAAAGACGTCACATTGCTACCAGAAGAAAACGGCACTTATGAAGAAAAGCTGGAGGCCACCATGAAAATCATCGAAGCATATCTAGCCCGTCTCAAAGAAAACGACGCCTACGATAATGCCACCATAATTATCCTAGCCGACCACGGCTTCTGGCATAATGGCACCAATCGCGCTAACCCTATTCTCTACATTAAAGGCGAACATGAAGCCCACGATCAAATGCTCATCTCCAACAAGCAGATTTCCTACGCCGACTTATGCGAAGCCTTCATCGAACTATTAGACCACAAATCTAGCACCGAAATCTTTAAAAATATTCCTACCGAGGGTCGTATTAGGCGCTTTATTAATAATAGTTTTAATCACGAAGAGCACATGGAAGAATATGAGCAAACCGACAAAGCTTGGAACACTAAAACATTAACACCCACTGGAAAGGAGTATAACTTATGATTTTTGTAGATTTCCTTGGTTGGATCATGAAAATCTGTTACCAAATAGTTGGCAACTATGGCGTTGCCATTATTCTCTTTACTCTAGTCAGCAAAATCATCCTTCTCCCTATCTCCATCTGGGTTCAGAAGAACTCCATCAAAATGGTTAAAATGCAACCCGAAATCAATCGCCTTAAAACCAAATTCTTTGGCGACAAAGACACCATCGCAGAAGAAGAATCCAAAATCTACAAAAAGTACAAATATAATCCCATCGCTTCTCTCGTTCCGCTCGTTGCCCAAATTATCCTTCTCCTCGGCGTCGTCGAAATCGTCAAAAACCCCACGCTTTATATCGGTGTCGAAGATTTAGATTACTATTTTCTCGGCTTCGACCTTCGCTGGATTGCCTCCGAGACCGGCGGCCTTTCCATCCTAGTCCCTATCATCGCCGGTCTTTCCTCCCTAGCACTCTGCATCGGCCAAAACATCATGAACGTCCTCCAAGCCGAGCAGTCCAAATGGAACAAATATGGCATGCTTGTTTTCTCCGTCGCCCTTTCAGTATATCTAGGTACCTTCGTCACTGCCGCCGTCGCACTCTACTGGACCGCTAGCAATCTCATGGCCATCCTCCAGCAATGGCTCCTCAATATCTTCATTAATCCCAAGAAGCACGTTGACTACAAAGCCCTCGAAGCATCCCGCGCCGAGCTAAAAGAACTCCAAGACATCAGCAAAACCCACAAACGCACCAAAGAGCAAATCAAAAAAGAAAAAGAAGATTATAAGAGATTCTTCTCTATTGCCAATAAAAAGCTTGTCTTCTATTCCGAAAGCAACGGCTTCTACAAGTACTACAAAGGTATTATCGAATACATTCTCAAAAACACTAACCTTACCATACACTATATTACTAGTGATTATAATGACCAGATTTTCGAACTCGCCAAGACCGAGCAGCATATCAAACCTTATTACATCGAAGAAAAGAAACTCATTACCCTCATGATGAAAATGGATGCCGATGTTGTTGTTATGACCATGCCCGACATTAATCAATACCATATTAAACGTAGCTATATCCGCAAAGACATTGAATATATCTTCGTCCCCCATGGAGCCGATAGCCCCAATCTAACTTATCGCAAAGGCGCACTAGACTATTACGATTCCATTTTACTTACCGGCAAATATCAACGCCTAGAATGTGAAGCCGAAAACAAACTTCGCAATCTCCCCAATCGTAAGCTCATCAACTTTGGCTACACCCTATTTGATGACATGGCCAAAGAATACAAAGCGGCTCAGAAAACTAAGAAATCCAAATCAAAAACTAAGACCATCATGATCGCTCCCAGCTGGCAAAAAGACAATATTATTGACTTGTGTCTCGACAAAGTCCTCAAATCTTTACAAGGTAAAAATTACAATGTTATTGTTCGCCCTCATCCTCAGCACGTACGTCACGCCAAAGAAATGTTCGAAAAGATGAAAGAGCAGTACATCGGCACCAACATCACCATTCAAACTGATTTTTCTGCCAATGATTCCGTTTTCAATGCCGACCTCCTCATCACGGACTGGTCCAGTATTGCCTTCGACTATGCCTTCACCACCAAAAAACCAGTTATTTCCATTGACACACCCATGAAGATTATGAACCCAGATTACAAAAAAATCGGTATCGAGCCAATCAATATTTGGTGTCGCGACATACTGGGTGAAGTTATTAAAGTTAAAGATGTAAAAAACATCGATAAGACAGTTGCCAAGCTTCTCAAAGACCCTGCCAAATACCAGAAACAGATTACCGACCTTGAAAAAGATTCAGTTTATAATATAGGCAAATCCGCCAAGGTTGGTGGCGAGTACATTATCAAATGCGTTCAATCAAAAATTAAAGAAAGGAGAAAGCAGAAATGAACCCATTAAACACATTTGGCTACATTGACCCTTCCGTCATGACTTACGCCATTCAAGCAGGAGCCGGTATAGTTATTGCCATCGGCGCCTTTATTGGCCTGTATTTTAGAAAAGCCAAAAAGAAAGTCAATAAAAAGCTTGGCATAGATGAAAACAAGCACAAAGAAGTCGAATCCGACGACATTGAAGTCAAAAAGCAACAATAAGCCCTTCTACAAAATATCTCGCAAGTGCATCCTAAAACCTAAAGTAAATGAACGGATTATAAGAACTGCTAATTAGACTAAAGATACCGATCACAAACAGGGCCACCATTGATACGTCCACAATTAATTGAACTATCGGGTAGCCCTTTACCATCCTTTGAATTATCCTTCGTATCGGGAACATAAACACTAGGCCAACCACAATAAACAACAAATATTGTACAATAGAAAAATGATTACTTAAGAAGTCCCCAAGATTCCCACTAGGCAAAAAATGGACTTTAGCAATAACCTTAAATCACTTAAACCATTAACTCGGAACAACAACCAGCACAAATCGATTTTTCTAACCCGAACGTAGGCAGACTAGCCATTGCTTATATCCCACGCGGATCTCTTCGCTAAATAAAAACTGATCGGATAGGGCCGATTCAAAACCATCTTGGAATGAACCACTCAAAAATTTATCCAAAAAAATTAAATTTCACCAAAGTCCGATTTTCGGTCGTCGATACTTCACTCTGAGATTTTACAAATGTCAATAATCCCAAAAAACAACACCAGCCCACACAAACCTAAGAATACAATATTTTCCCTACTCTCGCTCACTACAACAATTAAACATCTTTCTCATATAATAAGCAAAGACGTCCTAAAAAAAACCATTTTAAAACCCCCTCACGCGGAGGGGGTTTATTCCATTAGATGCTTTTATGCAAATCGCCGTTTTTGCTTAACATAGAATATAATCCCGAGTACTATCCATATCACAAGCATAATATAGCTTTCCTTGCCAAAATGCACACCAGAAAGCCCGGGTATAGGCACTAACTGCAGAATTATAAATATAGCCGAAAAGACAGTGCCAAGCATTGCACAGATTTTGAGCGACGCAGTTCCATCTTGGTCTCGATGCATTGTTTTAAGTGTCGCAACGCTTGTTGCCAAATATCCTATTGACGCACCAATCGCCGACATATCTACAAACCAACCTAGTGCCTCTCGCCCCAGAATTGGTCCAGACAAAGACACAATGATGCAGAATATCATGGCGTTTCGGGGCGTACCAAAACGTTTATCTACCTTTCCAAACCACGCCGGCAAGAAACCGTCCTGACTCATAGAATACATCAATCGCGACGAAGCAAGATAGAATCCCATAATTCCGGACAGCACCGCCGAGGATACACCGACTCCAATCAAGACTTTGCCAAAGCCACCTAACAGTTCTGTTGCCGCAACCAGAAGTACCCATTCTCCAGCCATTACACGATCCGGCCAGTTTTCGAGCGCCGCCGCAGCCACCGTATTATTCGACACATACACAAAACAACCAAACGCAATGGCGACCGCTAAGATTGCCATTACCTTCTTGTAGGAGAATTTAAACTCTTCCGCTGCCTGCGGTATCGTGTCAAAACCTACAAACGCCCACGGAGCTATCGCAAATGTTGCCAAAATAGCCGACAAAACTCCTTGACTTCCAACATGGGCAAACTCACCAATGCTTTCCGTCGTAGCGCCAGCAGCTATTGCGGCAGCCTTGTCGAACCCCCATATTGGTTGCATATTGACGCCATTCGCCTTTGCCGAAACCAGACCAGCCACGCACAGCATAACCGCACAAGTTGCCAACAAGACCGCTAGAATTGTTTGTACAAATCCTGCCTTTTTTACACCAAGAATATTCAGTATACCAAACAGAATTAAGATAGCCGACGCGAGCAATATTTCTCCTAGCCATACCTCAAAACCAGCAATCTGATAATGAAATCCAAATTTCAAAATATCCGCCGTGCCATCTAGGCCGTCCACAATCAAACCGATTGCTGTAGAGTTCATCGGCACATTAGTCAGATACGCCACTACCAGAAACCACCCACAAATGTAGGCCATCGTTTTACCAAAGCAAGCCTTGGTAAAAGTAAACTCGCCTCCTGCCCTTGGATACTTTGGTACCATATAGGCGTAGTTTCTAGCAATGATGATCATAACCAAAGCGCCCATAATCATCGCAATCGCCGTTCCAGCTACACCAGAATTGGGCAAAAATTTCTTTCCGGGGTTGATAAACGAGCCCCATCCAATAATGCATCCAAACGCAATCGCCCACACATGTGTCGGGCTAAGTTGCTTCTTCAGGCTGTCATTTCTTGTCGTTACGTCTCCATTCATATACGCTCACCTCCCATCAACGATATGTTCCGTCAATTTGCCGCAACTCGTCAAAAGTATCAATTTCCATGACATCTTCTTGCCGGCAAGGGACTATCTTGACTTTATATTTCCCTTGTCGAACTTGGTTTGGGACTGTCTCCCAATATTTGTCACGTCCACCGGGCATTTCATAATAAACCTCTTCAAGATCTTTTTCTAATGCCCTCGCATCTTGTGCATTCCAATAATAAACACCCACCATCTGGTAACAATCCTTACCGCCCTCAGTTTCACTTGCCACAAATCCCTCATCATCCGACGTTAAGCACCAGTCGCCACTATAAGACTTCCAAATACCCAGTACGTCCGAACAATAATGATACTTCCTCAAAATTCTCGGATTAGCTACCAACAAATCCGCTTCCAGTACGTATGCATTCCCAAAAAGATGACGAGATTTTACCGCAGACGAAATATTATTCGCACTGTCGTATTCTGGATTTTCGACGAACATAATCATCGGATACTTCTTCAGCAGCACATCAAATTCGTCTGCCAAATAGCCTCTGACAATATAAATCTCCGAAATTCCAATTGCAAGACAGGCATCAATCATTGTCTCGATGATTCTTTTGCCATTCACTCGTACTAACGGTTTTGGTGTGTTTACAGTAATTGGTTTTAATCTAGCACCCATCCCTGCAGCTAAAAAAATAGCTCTTTTTACTCTGTAGGGCTCAAGTCTATCTAATGTGTCCTCATCTGCAAGACCCGCCTCGGCCAACTCTACTAACCTTTCAAATTCCGCTCTGTCCAAGCATACCACCTCCATTCTTAATCTACAAAATCTCAAAAAGCATCTTTTAAAGTACCACTACCCACCAAAACAGTAGACTTTCATTATACTACATTTTTCCAATATAGACAATTTTGCGCCCACACTATTTTAAATCTTTTTTTATTGTTTCTATATATTTATCAAAGCTATGCCTTGCTTTTACACAAGCACGCGCTTCTCGTCCAAAAGCTTTAGCTTTACTTTTGTTGTTCATAATGTACTTTATAGCCTTCACAAACTGTTCAACTGATTTACAGTCATCTACTAAAATACCGCTTTCTTTATTATGTATTAATTCACTAATTCCGCCAACGTTGCTTGAGACAATCGGTAAACCAGCTGCCGCCGCCTCTAGTAGAATATTTGGCAGACCATCATACTGAGATGTGTACAAAAACATATCATAGTCAGATATTTGAATATCTGCAAAATTCGAGAAGCCACCTCTAATCATCACATTCTCATTCGAGCTAATCGGATTCTTATCATATTCCTCCTTATCTACACTTCCGTAAACATCTATTATAAATCTGCTAGAAACTCTCTCCCTTAATCGCTCAGCAATTTTATTCACCATTTCAGGCTGCTTCTGCTTGGATATTCGACTGGCCCACAGAATCCTAAAACAGCCATCATCTCTTCTTGGCGACCACTCCACTTCAGGTATTTCAACTGGCTGATAATGCACTTTAAATTTCTTTTCATCATTATATCCATCCAAGTCTAGAATATACTTTATAACGTCACGGTTATCCGTAAAAATATTATCTACGACGTTGTAAATCTCGAAGAGACGCGGATCAATGTAACCAATTATTTCAGTACCATCAGGATGATTTACGAGACTATTACAGAAGATGGAAACGTTCACGTGATAATTAGATGATATCAATTTTTGGTGATTAGCAATCCATCTATATCCATAATTAGATTGTATAATATGTAAACGATTAGCTCGTAACTGCGTAATTAGTCTAGAGAACAAAAAATCCTTCTCGATGTCATCAAGTTTGGCGGCAACATTGCCGAACTCAACCAGGTAAGCGTTCTCGCTCAACTTATATTTCCATGTATTCTTTTGTTTTTCTGTAGTTATCACAGCTATTGACCATTCAGGGTGTACTACAGATAAAGCATTAATATAATTCAAAAGCACCTTTTCGCTACCTCCAGGAATTAGCCATGGCACTATAAACACATAATCTGGAAGCTTAGGAATTGTTTGTGCAAGGTACCAAAGTGCTGGTCCCACTTTTCTATTCAAGCCATCCGTATAATAGAACTCAAACTCGTGTTTCAAAATATATGGCGAAGGATATAATTGCGGCTCTATAGAATTCATATCTTTCCATGAGTTAATCAGAAAATCCGGAATTTTCCAAGTAATATCTTTGTGGATACTAATTTTTTCCTTTACTTCGGTACGACCCAAAGCTCTCTTCGTTGCTTTAGCTACCGGAATGATTAAAGCATTAATTCGTCTATTGTTTCGCAGAGTTAAATATGGCTGTTGTAGCAAAACCGGAAGCTTCTTTGAAAACTCAGTCTGTTTATACTTCGGTGCGTTTTTTTCTTGCTTCTTTAAAATAGCACCATCAAAAACCTCAGCACCTTTTGGTTTTGGTATAGTCTTCAGGTAATCAATATCTAATAGCCTAGTATACGGCTGAATCACGCGATCAGCGTCACTACGACTAAGTAACGAAACCCGTTTACGCCGATAAAACATTACCGTCTCGGGAACAATCTCGTGACGAATTCCATCTGCAATAACTTCAGTATTGAAGTAATAGTCCTCATAGCCATATCCACCACCCGTCTCCATATATGGATGTTCCAAAAAAGTCTTTCGTAAGCCAAAAACCGTCGAAGTCCACCTATTGCAACCAGCAAGAATCATCGCGTCGCCAGCTTTATCAAAAGAGTCATTGATATTACAACAAACCGGCCTTAGATCCGTACCAAAGATTAATTCTTTTGCGGGGTGCAAGATAAGCTCCCTCTTGGCCATTTCTAAGTGCCTTATTGCTTCAATATACCAATTCAAAGAAATCAAGTCATCGGCATCTATAAAAGCCAAGTATTTCCCCCTTGCATTTACTGCAATATTATTCCTAGAAAGACCTAAATCGCCAAAGTCAGAATACAAGATCTTAAACCTTTTATCTTCTTCATATCTTTTTAGATAACTTTTTGTATCACTATCTCCGCGATCAATATTTATCACTATCTCATAGACATAACCAGATTCTTCTACTCGCTCCAAACTTTTCAAAACACATCTTATAGTTTTATGGGCTAAATAGCCCTCATCATGAGCGGTTATACCAACACTTAAATCTATATGTTTCATATTTACACATTATAACATAACCACGCCGCCTAAGTCGATATCGTATCGAGATAAAGCATGTTATAATACAACTATGAAATATGGCATCTTCGAATACAACACAGATAACTTCGGAGACGAAATACAATCTATTGCTGCCCGCAGATTTCTTCCTTCAATCGATTATTATTTTGACCGCGACAACATAGACGCCACAAATACTTCAGGAGAAGTCAAGATAATCATGAATGGATGGTATACTCATCGCCCAGAAAACTGGCCTCCCCACAATCCAGACCTTAATCCGCTCCTTACTTCTCTTCACGCAGAACAATACCGAAAGTCAGTGATTACTGCTTTTTCATCTAAAGAAAGTTTGGAATTTCTCAACTCTCATGCCCCAATCGGCGCCCGCGGCACTTCTACCCTTAAATTTCTTCAGAAAAAAAACGTCGATACTTACTTCTCGGGTTGCCTTACCCTTACTCTCAATAAGTCCACAAAAGTCAAGAGGGGAAATTTCATCCTTATTGTTGGTCTCGACAACGAAATATACCACTCTGTACTATCCCGCACAAATCGTCCAGTTTTACACATCGACACTATGCATTCAACCAACCTTAATCGCGAATCAAGATTTGCCATAGCCGAGTACTACCTAAGCCTTTATCAATCGGCTCATTGTGTAATAACCGATCGGCTACATTGTATGCTCCCATGCTTAGCATTCGGTACTCCTGTTCTGGCTATATCCGGAAAAGACCCAAAACGCCTAGAAGGACTTATTGAACTCGTCTATTCTTCTACAAGAAAAGAGTTCCTAGAAACAAACTATAACAAATTCTCTATCGATAACCCACCAAAAAACCCAAACAAGTACTTAGCAGTTCGATCAAAACTAGAAAAAACCTGTTACGAATTCACCTCTTTTGACTCTAAGCGGTCCTATCTCAGTTTTGAAAACATTGACGCCCTAACAGAAAGCATTGCTTTTCGTGAGGGATTATTTCATTTAATCAATGATGGTTTCATTTTTCAAACAGAATCATCCGCTCTTGCGCAAAAAAATGATGCCCTTCTAAAGGAGATAACCAAGCTTTCAGAAAACAACCTCAATCTAAAAAAACAAATCGCTAATCTCGAAAACATAATAGCATCACTTACCGATGTGGGTGTAAAAGGCCGACTAAAAGATCTCGGAATTGCAATCAAAAAAAAGTACAACAAAACAATTACACCTCACCACTAGAGACTATCTACTACAAACGTTTTTTACCACATACACCCCACATTATACACTCCTTTACTCCACGAGGACTACACATTATTTGTCATTCCTCCTCGATATCCTCATATGGTACCACTAAACAAAAACCATTGATAGAATTATGCTCTGTTCTATAATACCACTTTCGATCAAGATAGATCTTGGTCGCAAATACTATTTCCCTATCTTTTTCTAAGACATCATAAACTTTTCCCGTTACCGGGTTAACCCTTTCGGTGTCCTTGATTAATCGAAAAATCCTCGGTTTTTCTAACTCCATAAAAGAAACCTCTCTTAAATCTTTTTCTGATACAGCTGCATCGATATTGTTATTTGTATTATGTAGTGTACGATAATATTTAATTCCGTCAACTATAATATATGAAGCAAAAGTATAAATCATATTTTCCTGAAGAACATCATAATAAACACCAGTTACCGGGTTTAATCGCACGGAATCACCTATCGGAGTCATCTCTTTTGGTTCACTCATCATAGTATACTCTGGAGCATCCGATACCTCGTCTAAAAGAAAGCCATATTCCGAGCTACTGTTATAATAATCAAAACTTGTAATATAATACTTCCTACCCATAAATTCAGTAGTGGCCACCATTTCTCGCAACATTTCATCTTTAAACGACATAATCTCGCTCCCTCCCCTTATAAAATACTTCTTCGCATTAGTATTAATAATTTTTCTTCTCTGTCCTTCTGGAATCATCTCGTAATCAAGTTCTACCTCCTTCAAAGAATCCATCATCAAACATTTATCCTCATTATATCTTGTACCGTAATCCGTTCTAAGACAACTAGACCCATCCCCGAAAACAACCTTCGTAGAAAACCTTAACAATCTACCTTTTTCAATTGTGTCAACCTTTTCTAGTGTCTTCGGGTTGATTCTTACGGCATCGTCTCCAATGATCATATATCTCGGCGTCATTAATGGTATGTAATTTATAGCCTCGTCAGTTATCCCCCCAAACCAATCCTCAAAATACAAATAGAAGTTCCTGTTCCCATACGCTCCACAATAAGCCGTACCATACCCAGCCGCCAAGGCCCCCTCATTTGGCTGATACGGTGTATACCGATACAGTGCCGACGTCGCAAGCGAACGGATATTTACCACCGACCCACCGCAACCAGCATTTGGGTTATATTGAATATAGTTATTCCCTAATGGATAGTTTGTCCACCCCCCATCCAGCACCGTCCGAAACATCGCCGCGGCCTTCCTCACTTGGTTTCTAAACCCATAATACTGCGTCGAACATGGCGCCGTATCTGGACAACCATACCCCGTTGCAGACCGATATTGCCTACTGTTCGGAAAATCGTCTGTAATCAAACCCTGTTCTTTCTGTAGTAACACAATCAATACTTGCGGATTAATTCGATAATCCTGTGCCGCCTGCCAAATAATGTGCGCCGCCGTGTCTCCACTTCCAATCACCTCGCCGTCACCAAAAAGTTCCTCTGAAATACAAATAAAATGCTCATTATCCCAATGCCACTTAATCGACGGATAACTCGACACCATCGATTGATAAAGCCCGTAATCGCGATTTCCGCAAGGGTTCTTCGCAGTCAAAAAAGCCTGTATCTCCGCCTCGTTCATTGAATTATAATTGCCCATTTGCCAATCCGAAATAATGTACCCAGGATCAAACCCAGCCAAAGACGCCGCATCTACTACCCCATCGCCCTTGAACTTCTGCATTAAGAAACTAAACAGAAAAACCGCCACAAATAGTCCTAGCCCCACGTATAAAATCCGTTTACTTCTTCGCCTCACTCTCATAGCTCCACCTTTCCAGTAATAGCTCCAGTTTTTTCTCCAGAGTTTATCGTAATCATTATATCTGTCATCCCTCCACCAATTCCGTCCACCGGCACATCAAACCCCTCGCATGTCGCCGTAGCTACATTTCCTACCACCCTAGCTGTGTCGTTATAAATGATCGACCCATTACGTACTAAGTTTAGTATACACTCACCGTCATCCAAAAACTGGTCAATGTTTACTCGAATCATTAATCTCTCACCACTAACCCCCGCATAGGTTACTACACCGGAAATACTCTCCGCCTTATTTGGGTTTTCGCCATCATATTGCACTATCTCCTTTCCATCTTTCACCTCATCCTCCAATTGTCCGTGCCCCTCTTCTATCCTAACGTCCGCACTCCCCTCTTCGCTCTCTATTCGCTCTTCTACTTTCTCCACTTCTTGGCTTGATTCCTTCTTGTCCCCACCTTTACCCTTAAAATATCCATCCCATACAAAATACACTACCACCGCTGCAGCCACCAATAAAATCAACATCAAAAACCAAAACAACCGCTTTTTATTCTTTTTTCTTTTTCGTTTTTGTGCCATAAATTACAATTCTCCTACTATTAGTCTAACACTATATATCTGCCTTGTAAACCCCATATTCTTTCTCAAAAAACTCGCTCCTCTTTTTTATCCACTCCGCCATCTTTTTAGCGTCTTCCCGATAATCTCCTTTTTGCCATTTTTCTGCATCCTTCCACGTCAATCTTTCGATCTCATTAGTCCACTCCAATACTCTCTCGCCTAGCTCACCTATTTTGCCACCCATCTTCATTTCGTATTGTCGCCTCACCTCCCCCCGAAACTCTGGCATCTCCATCATGTCAAACATAATCCTAGACAACCCCCGGCTCCAAGCATACCAATCAATTTCTCCACCCAGATTCATCTCTTCATACTCCTCTTGTGTTAGCAATTCTCCCTTTCGTATCATCGTCCGCTCCGGCGAATAAAACTCTTCCCCCATCCAATTCCCCCACCATCCATTCGCAAACGCCAAGTCAAAATCCCACCCCGGTCCTGCATGTATCTTATCTTCCACTCCATCCTTATACATATAAAAACTTGTCCAATATGCATCCGGATTCACTAAAAACTCTGATAGCAAATAATACTGCGCAAAAGATTCCACATCTACTAGTTCTCCGACTCTCTCGTAGTTTCTCTCCGCTACCGCTCGTTCGAATTCGTCATACTTCAACATAAACTCTCTCATCGCCACCTCACCATTCCCCTCGTCCACAGCGTCCTTCAGCACTAAATAGTCGCCATTCCCCGATTCACGATAGTCTTCTCCCCGATAATACAAATTATCAAGTTCCACCAGTACCCCCATCGGATCTCTCAAATCTACCACGCTCTTCCCGATTTCCACCGCATGCGTTAAGTAATACAACCCCTCATATTCTTCATCAATATATAGCTCCACAAACTTTCCTTCAAATTTATATTTCATCCCAAGCAAATCCTCTAAATAAAACGCTGCCTTAGTCCTTAGATTTGTCGTATCCATTGCATTAGCTAGAAGCACCCATTTTCTCGCCCTTCCTAATCCAAACAAATCTACCTTTTCCGAAAACTTTATTTGATAAGGCTTTTTCTTTTGCACCCAAGTACCATTTCCTCTTCCTTTCACCCTCACATTATCAAACCCCAATATATCTTCACCTTCATATAGTCCCACTTTATTCCCTTCGTATTTTATCTCCTTTGACCCGCGATTTATTTCTTCAAGTGTCACACCATTTAGTGTAATATTCATTCTAGGTGCTCCGTTATCTGGAAACTTCGCCAAAGCTTCTTCTTTAAGCTGCGCTTCAATCACGACCTTCGCCACAAGACCCACTCCAACAATCAAAACTAATACCCCCCAAAGCAAAACAGCTAACCTATCCCACTTAAACATACACTATCATTTTACCATGAATCTCATTTCTTAAATTCCTTCAACAGATTGCGTCTTTCCTCTTAAGTTCAAATTAGACACCGAAGCAAAACGTTTCTTTAAAAGACAAAAAATCTATACTTTCAAAACTTTACCGATAAATATAGACTACTCCAAGTCCAACCCCAATATCTCCGCCGCCCTCACTAAAACCCCCCTCTCTTCCTCGGTACATTCTCCCAATCTATTTTTAAAAAGCTCCACTGTCTCCGTATGTCGGAAATCAAGCACCTCTAAAGACCGTGCCGCGCCTGGTACTTTCTTCAAAATCCCCTTCGATACCATGTTATCAATATGTTCCGCTACTGCCGAAACAGACGATAGCCCCAGCCCCGTCATAATTTCACGATAAGATGGCGAATAGCCATTCTCCTCTGTAAAATCCTCCAAAAAGTTCAAAACCGCTTGTTGTTTCTTTGTGATTTTCTGCACCTTCATGCTATAATTATAAATAATGGATTCGAATAAATCAATCGATGGACTAAAAACTCGTAGCGCCAAATCTGGCGTATCTTCTTCTCGTAAACCCCAAAAATCCTCTAAGCCAGCCGTCAAACCAACTAAGCCAACTACACAACTAACTAAGTCGACTTCAAAACCAGTCAGAGCAACTACAAAATTAACCAAAATAACCGCCCAACCGATCAAAACTACCACAAAACCCGTCAGAACAACCACCAAATCCACCAAAACTAGTCAACTGCCCTCAGCTGATAGCACCCCCGCGCCAACTAGCACTACCCGAATTACTACCCCTTCAACCACTATTGCCCCTACTAAGGCCAGTCCAAAGTCCGCAGCTCCCCAAGAATCAAATCATCAAGAAACACCCCTAGATATCCTCAGCACTTCCGCCGCGGAAGATTTTCTCAAACCCACCCAAATATTTGATTTTGATGAAAAAAGCGGAGAACTAAAAGCCTCCGACGCCACCCCAAACACCACATCAAATGTCTCCAATAATATTAAGTCAAAGAAAGTAAAAAAGCCCGTGTCAAAAAAACGTAAAGTCATCACAAGCATCATTCTATTCATCGTTATTCTACTAATCGGTGGTGTTATTTGGTTAGTTATCTGGGGTAACGATATTATTGCTAAAATCACCGGCGGCCAAGGCAACGTCTTAGATCTTCTCACCTTCACCGAACCAACTTATAACCCACTAAAGACTGATTCAAACGGTCGCACTAACGTTCTTGCTTTCGGTACTAGTGGCTACAATATGGCGGGCGACGAAGGTAATGGCACCCACGACGGCGCCCAACTTACCGACTCGATCATGGTTATTAGTTTCGACCAAGAATCCAAAGATGTCGCCATGCTTTCTCTCCCTCGCGATCTCAAAGCTTCACCTACATGCACTGCCACCGGTAAAATCAACGAAGTCTATTGGTGCAACGATGGTGGCAAAGATAATAACTTAGAAACAGAATCTAAAGCCGCCAATGCCCTCATGGAAGAAGTTAGCGACATCCTCGGTATCGACTTTCAGTATTATGCCCACCTTAACTGGGGTTCTCTAGTTCAAATTGTCGATACACTAGGCGGCATCAATGTTACTCTAGACGAAGATGTCCTCGATTACGGTTGGACTAAAGCTGTCTTTAAAGCTGGCACCGAGTATACTATTAACGGCGAGCAAGCTCTCGGCCTTGCCCGCGCTAGACATGGTACCGCAAATGGCGACTTTACTCGTGGCGCCAGCCAACAAAAAATTCTCATCGGTATCAAAGACAAAATCACCGAAAAAGACCTTTCCATTCCAGAGCTCCTAGATCTCGCTTCTACCCTCGGCGATAACCTCCGCACTAATTTCTCCCTAGAGGAATTTAAAACTCTCGCCCATCTCTCCCAAGAAATCGACTTAAGTAGCGTTCGCCAAGTCTCTCTTCTCGAACCAGAACCACTCATGACTACCGGCAACATCAACGGCATCTCTTACGTCCTTCCCGTCGGCGGAGTAGGCTATTACACTAGAATCCAAAAATACATCGACAAAATGTTAAGTAGTGACCCCAGAAACTATGAAGACTATTCCATTCTAGCTCTTAACGCCACCGAAACTCCAGGCCTAGCCGCCCAGGAGCAAAGCACCCTCGAAGAAGACGGCTACCAAAATATCTACACCGACGATGCTCCAGCGGGAGAATACGGAGAAGGTTATACCCTTTACGCCCTCACAAATACAGCCCCAGGCGTCCAAAAACTCCTCGAAGAAAAATATTCTACCACCGCACTACCTATAGAGTCTCTTCCTGAAGGTATTTCTAAGAACTACAACTTCGTAATTATCATTAATAAAGAACTCGAATAATACAACAATTAAATATTCAGTTCGCACGAATTTTCTTCTCTGGAAGAACAGGGGTATAAATACACACAAAATGTCTACTAACTAAATATTATCAACGGTTTTTATCAACTTTCAAAACAAGGCAAATAAAGTCGTACAGACTTACTTCTTTTCAATAAACAACTTCCGCTCTCGCCCCTCCCCTTCCGAGTGCGTCTCTATATCAGAATAATCCTGTGCAACTTTATGCACCACGCGACGGTCTGCCGCATTAAGGTCAATTGTCATCGGCTCACCGGTTTTTCGTACCTTTTCGATCCAACCTTCAGCTTTTTCCGCTATCCTATCCGCTCTTTGTTTTTTGTAGTTCGCTACATCTACATTAACTCTCGTTAGCTCCGCCTCTTTCGATACTAAAGCCATCGATACAATATGTTGCAACGCTCGCAAATTATCCGCATTTCTCCCAATCAATAACGAATTTAAAGAGGTTGATGGTACAGAAAGTTGTATCACCTCATCATCTACAGTCGACGATACCGCCACGTTGATACCGAAAAAACTCAAAAGGTCTTCCAGGTATCTGGCCGCAAAGCGAATTGACTCATCTTTATTCATAATATTATCTCCTTTTCTTTTTAATATCTTTCGCGGAGATTCGAGTTATTTTTGTTCCTGTTTTTTTATTTTCAATTACTTGTGCTTCTTGAATGTTTTTTAGCTCTTTTAATACTGCCTTATCAGTCATATCATCAATTTTCTGATTAATACCCTTCAAAATAATCTTTTGCTGGACTACGGTAATTACATTACTTAAGAAGTAATAAAAAGCTAAAGCCCCATTTAGATTAAACATAATGAAAAACATCATTAAAGGCATCATCATTGACATTTGACTAGTTGTCATACTACTAATGTCAGAATCATCAATTTCTTTACCTTCTTTTGCTTGTTTGATCAAATCACGGAATTTCTTTTTCTTCTCACTCTTACCAGAAGGCATTTGTTGCTTTGTAGCAAGATATTGCACTACAGACGCCAAAATCGCACAGGCCAAAATAAACAACGCGCTCCATGAGAACCTCCCAGATAAAGCATCGCTTGCCTTTACATCTAACCTGATTACACCAAATAGCTGCGGATAAAAATCATACGTCGTTTTTTCTTCGTTCGGTATCTCCTGATTAGTCAAATCCGCCAAATAAACCTTTTGTTTTTCTTCCAATTCTCGGATTTCAGAACCTTCGTACGCTACAATATCATAAGCCCTATTCATCAAGTTATCTTGCGGGAGCGGAGTAGCAATTACTCTAATCGCCGAAAAAATCGCAATAAAAATCGGAAGCTGAATAAACAAGGTTAATATCGAAGCAAATGGCTTCACGTTATAGCGTTTGTAAAGATCCATTGTTTGGAGCGACTCTAGTTGTTTATTTCCCTGGCAATTCTTTTTAATCTGAGTCAGCTCAGGCTGCAATTTCCTAATTAGTCTAGTCTGATTAAGCTGCTTCTTGGTTAACGGCCACATACAAATCTTCACTAGTATTGTGAATAAAATAATAGCCAACCCAAAATCATGCACCAAATTAAATATCACAAATAGAATATTTACAATCGGCCGCACCACGATCATATCGATTAGATTAAATGGACTTCCGGTTAATATCGATCCCACCACAAAACCAATAAATATCCCCCAATAAATATTCTTCTTCACACTCTGCTTGTCCATTCCTCTCATTATACCATATATTTAGCGTATGATTCCAGATAAAACTAAAAGAGCTCATTAAGCACCAACAAACAATCCCTACCCCTCATATATCCCCCATAATACATTAAGGATTAAACCCCAACTTTACTTTCTTCAATCAACTTCCCCAACATCGCTTCCAACTCGCCAAACGGCATCCTCATCACTTCTTTCGAATAAATCATAAACACATAATCCCTCTTCTTGGGAATTGAATCAAAATTCTTCCTTATCGCTTCATATACCCTTCTTCGCATCCGATTTCTTCCTACTGCAGTCTTTTCTACTTTTTTAGATACCACCACAGCGACCCGTGTAAACCCACGAGTATTCATTGTATAGACTAGTGACATCTTAGGTGAACGAACCGTCTTCCCTTTCTGGTAGACATATCTCACCCCACCTCTCGAATGAAACCGATACTTCTTACACAGCATATTATCATTATACTCTATCTTATTTTCTAACTAAAGAGATTACAGTTTATAAAAACCGTAATCTCTTAATCGAATCACTATATATAGTTTAATTAAGCAGTAAGACGTGCACGACCCTTCAAACGTCGGCGTGCCAAAACTTTGCGACCATTCTTAGTGGCATTTCTTTTCATAAATCCGTGCTCAACCTTACGTTGTCTTTTGTGTGGCTGATATGTTCTTTTTGGCATATTATTCCTTAAATTTTATTATTTTTCAAATTCTTTATATAGTATACCGCACTTTTCCACAATTTTCAAGGAGTTTTCCACAACGTTTTTAGGGAATTTGTGAATCCTGTGAAAAACTCCTCCCCTGTTAAATATTCCTATTATTACACCATAATATTTTATACCCCAATTTCCTGTGGAAAACTCCCTCCTTCATGCTATAATACTACCAAGAAGGAGGTTAAATTACATGTACGACGTTTGGCAAAACGCCCTAGCTGAGATTGAGCAACAAATATCTGCCGCAAATTTTTCAACCTGGTTTCAAGGTACCTCACTTATTTCCAGCGACCACGGAGACATCAAAATCGGAGTCAAAAACACCTTCTATATCAAACAACTCCGCAACCGCTACCTAGATATTATTAAGACCGCTTTGCAGAATAATAATATAGAAGTATCTACCATAGATTTCCTTGTCCAAAATACCACCAAAGCCAAAGTCCGTCCTCGCGAAGTCACCAAAAACACCCTCATTGCTGACGCCAAAAAACGCATCGAACATGTTAATAAAAAGCTAAATACCAACATTAACAATTTTAATAATGGTCTCAACCAAAAATACACCTTAGACAATTTTGTGGTCGGCTCCAATAATGACCTCGCCGTCTCTGCCGCCAAAAATATCATCGCCAACCCTGGCACCAAATATAACCCCTTCTTCCTCTACGGCGGACCGGGGTTAGGTAAAACACACCTTGTCCAAGCCATCGGCAACGCACTCGTCAAACAAAATCCCGATTTCAAAGTATTCTATACCCCCATCAATCATTTTTATTCCGACTTCGTCGATGCCATCAAAGCTGGCAAAGGTAAGGAGTTTTATCTTAGATTCCAAAAACTTGACTGCCTCATCATTGATGATTTTCAGCTAATCGTCAACAAGGAAAAGAGTCAAGAGGAGTTCTTTAATATCTTTAACGATCTCTATCAACTCAATAAGCAAATTATCGTTACTAGTGACCGTCTCCCTAGTCAAATCAAGACCGTTGATGAAAGATTAGCTTCACGTCTCACCTGGGCAGGCGCCTTCGACCTCCAATTACCAAAATTCGAAGATAAATGCGCCATTCTTCGCGCCAAGGCCGAGCTAGATGGTGTAGAAATCGAACCAGAAGCCATCGAGTATATCGCCGAAAACGTCAACACCAATATTCGTGACCTCGAAGGCGAATTTTCCACCATCCTTCTTATGTCTGAAGTGCGTGGCCTTACTCCTCTAGAGCTCATCCAAAACGGCGCGATTTCCGTTAATAAAACTTCCAGACTTCATCCCACTTCCCCCAAACAAGTGGTAGACAAAGTTGCAAAGTATTATCAACTCTCTACTAAAGAACTCCGTAGTAAATCCCGCGTTTCTAATATCAAGACCGCTCGCCAAGTTGCCATGTATATCCTCTCAAAAGACCTCAAGCTTAGTACCAACAAAATCGCCACCGAGGTCGGCGTCAAAGATCATTCCACTGTAATACATGGTATCCGTAAAATCGACCAAGACCTAAAGCTGAATTTTACCCTTCGAGACCAAATCGAAGAAATCAAGGAAAAAATCTATGGTTAATAATATTAATAACAAACTAGTTCCTGTGAAAATGTTGTGTAAAACCTTCTCGAAAACTGTGTGTAATTTTTGTGTACCTTTTTGTGGATATTTTCACTTTCCATATAAAAAATGTGTACAACTCCACTTTTTCACTAAGTTTTTCCAAGATACCCACCAAAATATCCACCTATGTTTCATCCCTGTTTTCAACCAATGTTTTACACATTTCCACATACCCTACTACAACTACTACAAAAAAATAATTAATAGAAAGGAAGTATATGAAAATCAAAGTTACACAAGAAAAGCTAAGTAAAGCCCTTACGTGCATTAGTCGAATAGCTATCAATAAGTCTACCTTACCAATCCTAGGTAATATCTTAATTCGTGTAGAAGACAAGAAAGTCTCTTTAATTACCACTAATCTAGATATGGCTATCATTAGTTATCTCCCAGTCTCCGAATCGGAAAACGGAGTCATCACTGTTCCAGCTAAACTAATCACTGAATTCGTCTCTAATTTACCTAAAGGCGAAAACATCGAAATCTCTACCAATGACACCAAAGTATCCATTAAGGCGGGTAAGTATTCCTCCACCATTAATGGTACTATCGCAGATGATTTTCCTGAATTACCCGAAATTGATGAAAAAAACGCCGTCATCTTCAAAACTAGTGCTGAAGATTTTAAAAACAGTATTGGCCAAGTTATTATTGCAAGTTCAAACGACCTCACTAGGCCAGCGTTGACTGGTTTGTGTTTTGATACCAACAATGGTTCCCTGTTTGCTGTAAGCACCGATGGTTACCGCCTAGCTAAGAAAGAAATGATTAAAAAAGTTGAAAGCGAAGTAAAAGCCATAGTCCCTTCCAGTACTCTCCACGAAGTACTACGTACTATTAGTGATGACACAGAAGAGATAGAAATTTCTTTCAATGAAGACCTCGTTGAATTCAAATTAGATGAAACTCGAATCGTCTCAAAACTCATCGATGCTAGTTATCCAGATTATACTGCACTGATTCCAAAAAATAATGATACAGTTGTTACCTTAGATAGGGATGAACTCATGCGGACAATTAAGCTCGCAGCGCTCTTTGCTCGCTCGGTTGACGGTTCAATTATTTGTGAGGCCAAGGTCCCCGACTCCTTCTCTGTTCGCTCTATTGCGAATGAGTTCGGTGAAAATGATTCTAATCTGCAGACGACTGTTGAAAAAGATAGCAAAACTAGGCTCAACTCAAGATTTTTTATTGATGCCCTCAATTCTATTGGTAGCAAAGAAGTTATTATGGAATTCTCTAGTAGTGTCAAGCCAATCGTAATCCATGGAAAAAACGATGACACTTATACTCATATCATAATGCCACTAAACAAATGATTATCAAAGATATCAAACTTACTAACTTTCGTAATCACAAGAATTATAATCTTGAATGTAAACCTAATATTACTTTAATTCTTGGCAGCAACGGCTTCGGTAAAACCTCAATTTTAGAGGCAATCTACATTCTCACGAGAGGAAAAAGCTTCAGAGCAACCGACCCCGAGATTTTAAACCGTGGTAGTGACTTTTATCGTATTGAACTCGAATACGATAGCGGCGAGAAAATATTTGCTACCTATGACGGTAACCAAAAAGTTTTTCATGTAGAAGACAAAAAAACCAAACGTCTCCCCAAAAACTACAAACAACCGATCGTTTTATTTCTTCCCTCCGACCTCAACCTTATTAGTCACTCCCCTGGTCGTCGCCGTGATTATTTCGATCAGATCATTAGCCAAATTAATGAGAGCCACAGTTCAAATCTCTCAAAATACGAAAAAGCGTTAAGGCAGCGCAATGAATTATTAAAAAAAGAACATCATACTAAGGAAGACTTATTTTCGTGGAATATCCTCCTCTCTGAGTATGGTATTCAGATTTTGCGGGAACGCTTCAGGTGTGTCGAAGAATTCAACCAAAGAATCACTAATGTTTATCAATCTATCGCCGAGAACCAAGATGAAATCCATATCTACTATAAGACCGACCTGAATAGCTTTAAGCAAGAAGATTACCTCAAACAACTCGAACAAAACTTCGAAAAAGACTCCTACCTTGGCCACACAAGTTTCGGCATCCATCGCGACGATTATGTTTTTGATTTTAATCGAAAAGCGGCTAATGGCTCCGCTTCTAGGGGAGAAACTCGCTCAATTATTTTAGCTCTTAAATTTATTGAAGCTAACCATATTTACCAAAAGACCCACATATACCCCATAATTCTCCTAGATGATGTTTTTTCTGAACTTGATCCGGTCAGAAGAAAGGCCTTAACGAAAAACTTCAAAGACAACCAAATCATTATTACTAGCGTAGAAGACGTCGAGGTTTAAACTTATTTTTCCGCCACCTCGTCAAGCTCGTCTAGGAAAGCCATAACGGGGTTTTCTGACCCACCAAAGAACTTAATACGGCTATAAGCCAGGTCGTCGTCGGCTGTTTTCTTCATTAATGCTACTGCTCGCGCAATCGATACAAAACGTTGAGCATATCTATTCTCTACCCAATCCGCATTATATTTGGAGTTTACAAAAGCTGCACCGGAGGCTATTCTTTTATCCTGTTCGGAAGCACCTAGTAAACTTTTTACCATACTAGGAAAATCAGACACAAAAGGAATCGAAGACGACTTGTTCTCTATAGCACTTAATATCCCGGCATCAATTAATCCATTAGGTGTATTTCGTTTAACAGAATTTTTAATAAAACCGTCGAGATGGGAGTCTTTATTTATCGTATAGTTACCCGAAGAGTCAACCGTAGTGTTCCTTTCGACATAATCTAAAAACTCCGGATTATTGTATGGATCGTTTAATGTAGAAGTGTCAAAGACTATAGTTTCCGCACACTGTGGGGTGCCGACCGCCCCAATCGTACTGAGCGTTTCGCAGTCACCAAATTTTGAAAGATATCCAGAGACGCTATCGGCTCGCGTTGTTGGGAAGATGCTAGCTATAGATTTGGAGGCTACATTTGTAAACGCCATACTTTTTGAAAAACCGCTCGACCACGTATGTCCCATAGAGATTCCAAAATTATACACAATCGAACCAAGGAAAGTATTTTTTGAAGTAATATCAAAAGGGCTTCTGTTTAACCTATCTGCTTTGGCATCAAGCGCGATAATTTCGTTATTGAGGTTCATATATGCCAGTACCGCCTCTTCGTCGCCAACAGTTCCACCACTCATCTTAGCTAGCTTGTTCCCTACTTTGATAGCCCCCTCAACTAAAAACTCCCCAGCTGGTACACCATTAATAGTTTTATAGGAATTATCTATAAGTGAGTCTTGTATTACTGGTGCCACGGCGCCTACGATTTCCTGATCTCCTGTCGCATCACCACCGGTTAGTCTGCCGATTTTACCTTTTACCGAATTGGTGGAAGTTGACACAGTATTGCTAGTAATCGCTCCGTAGCCACTCGCCCCCTCCAATTTACTCTCCACAGTTTTTAGTATTCTATCCGAGCTATAATTTGCCACCTCCTCGGTGTTTATGTCCTTTTTGGTTAAGACTGCGTAAAGACTTGGTGATTCTAGTGCGCTACCTTCTACTTTAACTACCTTCCCTGATTTTACATCAAATACTTCATTTGTTCTTGTTTCAAAAAGATTACCCAGCGATTCCATAATCTGCGAATCACCTCCGTCACCTGCTTTCATTTTACTAAAGTTCTCCATAATACCTAGATAAAAACTCTGCGATCTTGTTTCCTTCGAAATGGTGTCAGCTATATTTAATACGCTCGCTGAGTTTAATGTTGCGGAATTTCTGTCAGCCCCAGTACTTTTGGCAGTAGCGGCATTAATAAACTCCCAAGCATCATTCTTTGAGCTACCAGCTTCTCCGTTTTCTACATACTCAATTTCTATACCGTCTTCAGTTTCTTCTTCTACAACTGAGACACTATTTACTGCAATATCGCTTCCACTCCCCATTAAGGAATCCATTCCTTCATTAAAATCCGAATCGCTCGTAAAATTATTCCGACTCGAAATATCCTTCAATACTTCATATGCCGGATCGTCATAATAATATGCCGCCCTAGAGTAGGTCGCTTGATTAAACGCATTATATAGTCCAACGTCGCTATGGACTTTTTCAACAAACTCCTCTGGTGTAATGAGTTCCTTACCAGACTTTAATACTAAGTTCCCCCCATCTTTGTTTTCATACCCCTCTATAAACTCACCATTCTTAATATAACCAACCAATACATTATAAATTTTTAAAAAGCTAGCAGTTACCTTAGGAATCACCCCATTTTTTAGTGCTTCTTTAAAAACAATTATTTTACTTTCTACCGCGTCCGCCCATTGTACGTCAAACTCTTCGATTAACCTCTCCATAATCATCGACGGTAACATATATGCCGGCACGAAGAAAAATCCCGCCAAAAACACTACAACAATAATCGACGCCAGGGCACCAAGAGATTTCTTCTTTTTCCGCCCATTTTTCGACTTCTTCCCTTTTACGTTTGCGTTAAAAGGCTTCCCACTAATAGCGCTTCGCTCGCTCGCTAATAACATGTTTGACGACATCTTAACAATATTATAACACGAATCCTCAAAAATAAAAGGCCACTCCTATGGATAGGCAACATGTTATAATTACTACCAATGATCCAGATAGAAAAAATAATTCCAGGCGGCCAAGCTTTAGCGACTTTACCTGATGGTAAAAAGATTTTTCTTTGGGGAGCTTTACCCGGTGAAGTGGTAAATGATTATACCGTCACCAAAACAAAGTCACATTTTGTCGAAGCAATTGCGCAGACTATCGAAAATTCGTCTCCACACCGCGTTCAACCTAAAGACGCTTGCTGGCTTTCCACCTCCCCTTGGCAAATTCTTGATTATCAATACGAATTGTCTCTTAAGCAATCTCTAGTTGTCGAAATCTTTCGCGAACATCAAATCAACATTCCTCTACCCGAAATAATTACAGATAATAAAGAATATTTTTATCGTAACAAAATGGAATACTCTCTTTATTGGGATAAAGAAGAAGCAATTATTAAACTATCCTTTCATCAACGCGGCACTCATCGCAAAATTCCGATCGACCACTCGAGCCTGGAGCGCCCCGAAATTTTTCAAAAAGCCACAGATATTGTTAATCAACTTAATAATGCCCACGAAGAAGCGCGAAGATATCAATCTATTCTCCTAAGATGTAATCAAAACGGTGAAGTATCGGGTGGTCTCTACGAAAACCGCCGGCCACACCCTATTTTCCCTAATCTCCGAGACCTCGTTGCTGGATATGAATACTCATATTCACCAAACGGCTTCTTTCAAATTAATCTTCCAGTTTACGAGTTGGCCCTTCATGAAATCGCTGAGCATATCGCTACAGATGAAGTATTAGATCTCTACGCTGGTGTCGGCACTATTGGTCTTTCCGTAGCAAGGGATACTAACCTTACGTTAGTAGAAGTAGACAAAAACGCCTTCCGTGAGCTAGCAAATAATATCACAATTCACAGTACGACCATCGAACCTATAAAAGAAACGGATTCCCCTTATCTTAGTCAAACAACTATTAGGCACGGTAACCTTACCGCTATTCTTGACAAATCAGAGAATGTAACCGAATACCTAAAACCTAATCAAACGATTATCCTTGATCCCCCGCGCTCTGGATGTGATAGTAAACTCATCAATAAGCTTCTTGAAACATGCCCCGCCACAATTATTTACTTATCTTGCAATCCCGCCACGCAGGCCCGCGACGTTAAACAACTTCTAACAAAGTATCGCATCAAGACCATCAAAACCTACAACTTTTTCCCGCATACCCCACATATCGAAAATCTCACCGTACTTTCTTTAAAATAATCTAAGCCTTTGTTATATTTTTCTACATTTTGCGCACCATCCGTGGTAGAATTAGTCTAAGACGGAAAGGTGGCCGAGTGGTTTAAGGCGCACGCTTGGAAAGCGTGTAAAGGGGCAACTCTTTCGCAGGTTCAAATCCTGTCCTTTCCGCCAAAAATGATAAAAACATGGAGAAAAAGTGAGCGAAAACATACTAATCGAACTAAAAGGTTTAACCAAGAGGTATGGTTACGGAGATACGGAATCGTTTGCACTAAAAGATTTCGATCTCACGATTAAACGCGGTGAGTTCATTATGATTATGGGCCCATCCGGTTGTGGTAAAACCACCTTGTTAAATATTATCGGTCTCTTAGATCGCGCCACTAAGGGTGAGTATATCCTCAATGGCGAAGACGTTGCTGGAATTTCCGCTCGTCGCCAAGCCAAACTCCGTGCTAAAAAAATCGGTTTTGTTTTTCAGAATTTCAACCTTATCGAAGATTTACCTATAATTGAAAATGTCGCTCTGCCACTAGTCTATGCTGGCTACTCTAAAACGGTTCGCTTAAAAAATGCTTCAACCGCCCTCAAAAGGTTCCATCTAGAAGAAAGAGAGTATTATTTTCCTTATCAGTTGTCTGGTGGGCAACAACAGCGCGTCGCCATTGCGCGCGCTATCGTTAGTGATCCGGAAATCATCCTCGCTGATGAACCTACTGGTAATCTCGATTCCCGCGCTTCGCATATTGTCATGGAAGAACTTAAAGCTATCCACGAAGAAGGCAACACTATTATTATGGTGACACATAACCCCTCTTTAACTTCTTATGCTACTCGCGTCATTAATATGCTAGACGGGCAGATTGATACAGATATAAAAACCGTCGCCGACGCTAACCTTCCGCAACCAATCAGTGTCAAAATTAAGAAGAAAAAACAACAACAGGAAGGTTTTATTTCGATTGATACCGACGAGAATAAAAAGACGAAAAAACGCAAAAAATCCAGGAGGAGGCAATAATGGCACTGCTTTTAAAAAATCATCTCAGACTTGCTAAAGCCGCTATCAAAGAAAACCGCACTAGGTCATTTCTTACTTGTCTCGGCATAGCGATCGGCGTAGCTAGTATAAGCCTGATTCTGTCGCTCACGGGTAGTATTTCGCAACTTATTCACGATGAAATCGGTGAGATTGGCTCTGATCTCCTTGTAGTTCGTCCTAGTTCCACCAAAGATTCCGTTACTAGTCTAGTCGAGGAATTGACGTCGGCAAATTCGTTCCAAAAATCTAATCTTACCGTATCTGATGTTAAGGCTATTTCAGAGGTTGAACACATTGCAGCTGTCGCCCCTATCGCTGTTTCTACCAATACGGTTTCCTCTGAGAAAAACACGTTCTCATCGGTAACAGTCTTAGGTACCAACCTCGATTTCGTCAAAATCGAACCTCTCTCTTTACATTACGGCGCCTTCCTCACAGAGAGTAATCGCGAGAATTCTGTTGTCTTAGGACACACTCTTTCTCTGGCCTTATTTAATACTATTAATAGCACCGTAGGTAAGACTATTACTATTATGGGAGAAAAGTTTATGGTAGTCGGAGTGCTAGATGAGGTAGAAAAATCTATCAGTTTTGATAATGTTGACTTTGATAATGCCCTAATCGTAGATATTGATAGGCTAGACAAGATTACGGGTTCTACTCAGATCCAACAGATTAATATCAAAGCCGAGAACACAGACAGCCTTAGTCAAATCTCATCAAATATTAAAAAGACCCTTACGGAGCATAAGCAGGGCGATCAAAACTTCTCAGTCGCCTACGGCGATGATATTACTCACCCAGCTAGCTCACTATTTGTTGTAATATCTGGTATGTTAACGACCGTAGCCGCCATTTCATTAGTGGTTGGTGGTATTGGTGTAATGAATATTATGTTAGTTTCCGTAGCGGAGCGCACACACGAAATTGGCGTCAGAAAAGCAGTTGGAGCCTCCAGCCGTAACATTCTTATGCAATTCCTCTTTGAGGCACTTATTCTATCAATACTAGGCGGATTCTTCGGTCTAGTCCTAGGATATACCTTGGCATTCCTACTTTCAATTATTACGCCATTCTCGCCATATGTAAGTCTAGAGATTATCGCGATCAGCTTCTTAACTACCTTGGCTATTGGCATCATTTTCGGCATTTATCCAGCCATCAAGGCAGCTTCTAGGAATCCGATTGATTCACTTAAGCATTATCGTTAGGATCATTATGCAAAACCTCAAAAAGCAATTAGAGAAACTACCATTTTATAATACCGCTGTGCTCCCTTATCACTACGTCCAATCAGTTGTCTCGGGTCTAATTTATAAGTTTCCCGGCAGAAAGCTTCATGTTATTGGCGTAACGGGTACTAATGGTAAATCTACTACGTGTTTTATGATTTGGCAAATGCTTAATCAATCTGGTAGAAAAGCTGGGCTTATGACGACAATCGCTTGGGGTGTCGATAAAATCAAACCAGAACTAAATCATATGACAACTTCCGACTCTTTTACGCTAAACCGTAGGATTCGCGAGATAGCCGACTCGGGTGCGGAATACCTCGTACTCGAGATTACGTCTCACGCCCTAGCTGAATTCCGGATTCTTAATATACCAATTGAGATTGCTGTCTTTACAAATTTAACCCACGAACATTTAGATTACCACAAAACCATTGCAAAATATCGCGCCGCCAAAGGTAAGCTTATTAGAAAAGCCGACTTTAGTATTTTGAACGCTGACGATCCCTCGTGCGGCTACTATCAAAAAATTGCCAAAGAATATACCACCTATGGTATTAAAAAAGGTAGAAATCGTGCAGAAAATATCAAACTTTCGCCTAGTGGGGTAAAATATTCACTTGGTGATATAAAAATCACAACAAACCTCCCAGGAGAATTTAACGTCTACAATTCCCTGGCTGCCGCTCTAGTTGGACAAAAACTAGGTCTAACCAACCAAGAGATATCAAGCGGTATCAAGTCGCTAGAAAGTGTTGAAGGCCGTATGACAATTATAGACGAAGGCCAACCATTCAAGGTTATCGTAGATTACGCTCATGCTCCAGACGCTCTAGAAAAGGTTTTTTCCTCCCTTGGGAATCATCGCGGTAGAATAATCTCAGTCCACGGTGGCGCCGGCCGAAGAGACCCTTCTACTCGCCCAATTCGTGGCGAAATCTTAGCAAAATATTCAGATATTGTGATTATTACTGAAGACGACTCCCGTGATGAAGATCCTAATCTTATTGCTGCTGGTTTTGTCAAAGGCGCAACCAAGGCCGGCAAAACACTTAACCAAAACCTTTTCATAGAGCTAAACCGCGAGAAAGCTATTAAGCAAGCATTGGATTTAGCCAAAAAAGACGACGTTATTTTAATCCTGGGCAAAGGCCACGAAAAAACCATTCTCCGTGCCGATGGCCCGCACCCTTTTGAAGATATTAAAGTTGCTCAAAGAATTCTTCAAAAAAAATTTCGCAAATCATAATCACTACCCCTCTATTCATTCTAGAACATATTGTATACTTTTTTTAATCAAAACACACAATAATACTATTCAGGATTGTACTCCGCGATTCCATCGATGATATTTTGAACAGGAATCCCCAATTCGTTAGCAATAGCAGCGGCGCATGCCATATATGGCACTGCAGTCTCACCCGTTACAAATGTTGCAACGGTGACAACTCCGGTATTAATAGACAAAGTCGCCTCGGTGCCCTTAGGATAAAGCTTGGAGTTAAGTATTTTTACATCCGCACCAGTTAATCCATAATAAGCCGTGGATTGCTCGCCTCTAAAGTGGGAGAAAGTCTCAAAATTTGCATCATCCTTGTTGAGTACTACAATTTGAGGCCTCATATCGAAAAGTGTTTTTTCACAATCTAAATACTCTTCCGGCGACATATCGTTTAATCCGGCACTAACAAAGTTCGTCATAGCCGCTACGGTTACCGGTAGTCCATAAAACACGTTATCTCTCAGGCTTTCGGCTGGCACGGTGACAATTACGATGTTGGCGCCCGCCTTCCATGCGTCATTTAGAAATTTATGAAGTATCCCCATTTTGAAAGGCCGATCGCTTGCCAAGACTGCCACTTGTTCTCCTGATGATCGCAAGATTTCATGCACAAAATGTGCAACGATTGTCTTCCCAGTAGCTCCAGTAATCGCAATTAATTTCATATCCTTTAGCGGGTTCCCGTAGTAGGACTTCAGTACCTTCGCTTTAAGTTTCTGTGACTTTGTCTTGAACCCACTTCTTCTCTTTGTTTCTTTAGAATCTTCCCGCTTTTCCATAATACGCTCATTATATCACCACCAGTTTAAAAAACCAACCACCCTGTAGCATACGTTTTGTTATTGGGGTATAGCTTTGAAGGCTATTTCGCCTGTAGTATAATGTTGTAAGAGTATTGTTCTTTTATATCGGAGAGAGGTGCAAAAATGAAAAAAGGAACTAGTAGTATCACCCGAATCGGATTATTGATTGCGATGAGCGTTATCGGTAAGTTTCTATCCGTGACGCTTGGGCCATTTCGATTTGGTACTGAGAACCTCCCAATATTGTTATCTGGTATTATGTTTGGACCTACCGCCGGAGCAGTCACTGGTGGACTAGGTGATGTTTTAGGCTGTTTATTGGTTGGGTACCCAATCAACCCGATAATTACAATCGGCGCTACTTCAATTGGCTACATCTGTGGGTTTCTATACAAAGAAAAGTGCTGGATATTTCGTTCTATATTGATAGCACACATAGTTGGTTCAGTAATCATCAAGAGTATTGGCCTATTTATCTATTATGCTTACCCAATTTCGCTCTTAATGTTTAGAGTAATTGAATATTTGATAACAGCAACCATTGAATGGGTTTTGGTCAAGGAACTCATGTCTCGTTTTAAAAACAATCTCTCTTAAGACCGTCCTTGTACGAGAGAACAGGTCAACCATGTTAGCCGTCTTGAAGACGGCTTTTATTTGTGTAGATGGCTGTAAGCGTTTGAGACCCCCTTCTGGAAAGCCGAGCATTTTTATCGCATCAAGCGGTATAATAGAATTATGGATTTGGATTTAGTTTCCCTCAACGACTGGCTGGCGAGGTTTATTAATTTTGAGCGCAGCCCAGACAAAAATATGCTAAACCTCGCTACGATGCGGAAGCTTTGCGATTATTTTGACCATCCAGAACAATCCTGTCCATGCTTCCATATAGGAGGCTCTAAGGGCAAAGGAACAATCTCATCAAATATTGCCGGGATACTTAGTGCAACTGGTTACAAAGTTGGTATCTACACTTCGCCTCATGTCTACCATTTTACCGAACGTGTTTGCTCGGCAGAGGGGCCATTCCCTAAGGATTTATATTATTCCGTCGAAACGACTCTAAAAGAAGGTGTATCTAATTTAATTAACCAAGGCATAGTATCGGCGGATACTCTTACTTGGTTTGAACTAGTTACTATTTTTGCTATGCTGGTTTTTAGAGCGGCAAAAGTAGACTATGCGGTATACGAAGTAGGTATGGGTGGGCGTCTAGATACTACAAATATCGTTTGCCCAGTGTGCATTTCTATGGGACCAATTGAGCTAGAGCATACTGAGTATCTCGGTAATACATTGACAGATATTGCAACCGAAAAAGCAGGCATCTTTAAGCCCCACACGCCAATTATTTCGGCTCCCCAGTCAGAAGCAGTGAAAGAAGTTTTTCATTCTGTAGCCTCAGTTAATTCTGCACCTATTACTTACGTCGCGCCTGGCGAGTATCAGATTGTAGACGCTAGAGTAGCCGAACTGTCGGTTCGAGCAGTCTTACCAGAAATATCTAGTAGTGTAGTCCAGACCGGGCTAAACAAAACTACTCTCCCCGCTCGTTACGAAATAATTCAAAATCTCTCCAACTATTCTCTCCCGTATGTTCTTATAGATGGTGCACACACAGTCAATAGTATTAAAGTTGTGACAGAGCGCATGAAGAGGGAAGGTATCCACGGTAACTTACTATTCGGTTGTGTTGCTGGTAAAAAAGTTAAGGAAATGGCTAAGACTATTCTAAATTCTGGCATTTTTGACGAGATTTATTTGACTAAACCAGGCAGTTTCAAAGAATCGGATTTAGGGCAGATCTCTAAGGCATTCGGCCCTAGCCAAAAAATCAAGTTAGTTAGTCCCGACTACGAGAATGTAATACAAAAAGCCCTCTCGTCTTCCAGTCAAACCAACACTCCACTTATCGTTCTCGGCTCCTTCTACCTAGCCGGAGAAGTCAGAAATCTCATTTAAAAAATATTTAGTCGCAAGTTGTTTTAGCTAATCATATTACCAATGTCGGCAGCTATGTTGGTAAAAATCGTTCCATAAGATAGGTTATGATCCGTCGCCGCGTCCCCGGTCTCCATACTTGTCGCGATAATGCTTTACAATATAATAATCGCGGCTCGTAATAGCATATTTGATTTCTGAGTCTTCGTCGGATTTTTCTCTATATCTTTCAAGGAATTCACGGCATTTTTTTAGAAAATCACCTACAGAAATCTCAATGGGCTTAGCGTCTTCGCTAATTTCCCCTTCATCCATAGAAGTGCCAATGTATTTGTCGACATCTGCTACGAAAACATGTGAAACTTGCGTAAAACCCTTCGTGATACCAAGTTTCCGAAGGTTTTTTACTGTGTAGCCGGTCTCTTCCAATACCTCTCGCCGGAATGTCTCCTCTGGAGTCTCATTACCTTCCCTGCCACCACCTGGCAGCTTATGCTGTCCAGTTTTAGGCTTTAGGAACGCCAACATGTTTCCATTCGGTAAAAACACTAAACCCCTCGAAGCCTCCCTAGGATAATGTAAGTCGTAATTGGCTAACCCAGGGTTAGAATAGTTCTCGTAAACCACTTCTTCCATTTCCCGTATTATAACATAAACTCCGGTGGAGTGAGGGGATAGACAACCCTCGGTGTTCAGAGCCGCCAAACCATCTATAAGTGATAGAGACTTCGTCTCCACACGTTCCATAGTTAATAAAAAAAACAAGAGCAAGCTCTCATTTTTTGAAACGTTCCGCAAGGAACGTGGCGGAAGCGAGAGGATGGATAATCCTCAGTGCTTAGAGCCGTCAAACTATCTACAAGCGATGGGGACTTCGTCTCTGTACGCTCCTCAGTCAATAAAAAACCAAGAGCAAGCTCTCGTTTTTTTTTATTTCCTTCGGAACGCCAGAAACGCTGTGCGTTTCCATCGCTTAGACTAGCTTGGCGGAAGCGAGAGGATTCGAACCTCCGAGACGCTTGCGCGCCCACACGATTTCGAGTCGTGCGCCTTCAACCACTCGGCCACGCTTCCGTCTAGTATTATATCACATCTGTTACCAAAACACGAAATCGCCACCCTGAACAAAAACGTTACCAATGGATTCTCGCTGGACAAAATAGCTACAAAGCCTCCCTTTTTAACAATGATTGACACTATAAAACCTCAACCCTTCATCAAGATACCGCTAAGGCATGCTGCTAAGGTGTTGAGTTATTACGGTGTGGTTGACAAATATCAAGAAGAGTGTTATCATAAAAAAGCATAGATAGAGGTATAACAAAAATATCAACTCTATCTATAGAACATCGCATCTTTTAAAAAAAAGGGGGGTAAAAAAATGAAAAAAATAGTGATAATTCTTGCGGTAGTTCTTATCGGGTGTATTGGTATTTTAACGGTAAAAAACCGTCCGATAAGTTCATCTGTAAAAGCAAGCCGCCTAATCGCCGACACGGTCGTTTTAGGGATGGAGGACGTTTATATTGACGTCTTTGGGCATGCCACGGGAGACGGCGACTTTGCCGAGGTTATTCAGCAGCTCGACCCTGCCGTAACGCCAGAAAGCAATTACGACCTCGTGAACAAGGAACTCCATAAGCATCTCTATGACGTTTATGGTACCATGCTGAAATGGAGCGTGGAGGATGTAGGTGGCATATACGAACACTATGCATTGGTGGATTTTAATGCCGATGCTAAGTGGGATTTTGCACTAAAGGCCGTAACCGAATCCCCGGAGCGAGATGTCTTCTTTTATTGTTTACCAAACGATAGAAGCATAGCCGCCTCGATAGTTGGGATTGTAACTGTAGACGGTGAGGATATCTTCCTGGCGAGTAAGGTAGCAGAATTCGACTTTACACTAATCCATGCAACACAGGACATTGAGCCTCTCATTGAGGCGTCCTTAGCTGCACGAGTGGACAACGCGGAGCAATGCTCCGCTTTTTTCTGCCTATTTTAGCTAATCAAGAGCTTGCTTTGCGTTCGCTTCCTGAACTCAACTAAAGTATTTTCTACAACAATAAAAAAATGTGGTATAATAACAGGGTCACCTTCGTAGTGATGTTCATTTAATTTCTAGGTGGATGTAGTTGATTAAACATCCACATATATTCTTGTTAACCTTAAAGGTTGACGAGAATACCATTATTATTATTGTTCGCGCCCGTAGCTCAGCTGGATAGAGCGTTTGCTTGCGGAGCAAAAGGTCGTAGGTTCAAATCCTGTCGGGCGTACCAAAACAAAAGAAGACCCAGCGGGTCTTGTTTTGTTTTGGTAAATTCTACAGATTTGAACCGTTGGTTCAACCGGACGACGAAGCGAGTAAATATCGCGAGCTCGCTCGCGATATTTCGAGCGAGGAGGAACGGACGACTTTTACTTTAGTAAAAGTCGAATCCTGTCGGGCGTACCATGAAATAAAAACAAGACCAGAGGTCTTATTTTTATTTCATGAGATATTCTACAGATTTGAACCGTAGGTTCACCCGGACAACGAAGTGAGCAAAAACCGGGAGCTTGCTCACGGTTTTTCGAACGAGGCAGTCCGGTATCATTTGCGCGCTAGCGCAAATGAGGTGTCCTGTCGGGCGTACCAAAACAAAAGAAGACCCAGAAGGTCTTGTTTTGTTTTTTATAAATAATTTACAGAGTAACTCAGAAAACTAACCAAACTGTATCAATCCAAGCCCAGTTACGCAAATTACAATCGCAATGGTCCTTTTTACGATATCTGCTCTAGTTATTTCTTCTTTTTCAATCTTCGGGAAAAGCTTCGTGATAATAATCCCAAGAACCATCACTATAAAAACCTGGACACCTTGATTTACAAAGGAGACAAGCGCCATTGGTATCATGGCTCCGGCCATGAGAAGGAATACATTTGCAAAGGAATTTAGTAGCTCATTCACGAGGTTTAACCCAATGACCTGCGGACCATTAGTTTTCAACATTTTCAGAAATGACGTACGGAATGATTTTATAAATATAAGAATCAGGATACCAACTACAAATAACGCGATGTTGTACCACAAAATGGTCTGGTCGAAATCGTGGTTCGAAATTACAAGTTCATCAATAATAAAATAAATTGCATAGGTAAAAGCGGCAAAAGCTGTAATTAGTAAGGTTATAAGCTTGTGCCTATTAAATCTTTTTCCGTCTGACTCATAGGTGATGACAATTGATGCTAAGATGACGAGTGATCCGCCAAGAATTTGTAGCGGTTGAATATATTGGTCCTCAAGAAAAAGCGGGGACAACAGCAATACGAATACAGGGGTTGTCTGAAACATAATTGCAACAATAGTTGTATCGTCCCGACTTAGGGCCTTATAATAAAACACCAGCGTAATCACAAACATGATAGCGCTGAAAAATAGCAATAGAATACTTTGGATATCAAGAGAAAGCCGAAAGCCGCAAATAGGTAGATATATCAACGCCATGACGCTACCGGCGATAATAGTCGAGACTAGGACTAGAGAACGAGAGTCGGCATTCTTTACTGCCTTGGAGATGAGATATTTATCAATATGATTTACCAAGGCAGAAAACAAAGATGCAATTATTGCTAAAGTGAGTGGAAATATCATAATATGTATTATACCTCATCCACAAGTAAGAAGCTTATGTTATAATACGATCATGGAATGGAAAAAAATCACGGATATCATATTAATTACATCATTAATTACGCTAGGCGTTTTTGCTGCTCTAGCCTTGTATCAATGGATTACGCGTAAATCAATTAAAAAGGTCGACAAGCGGCTATTATGGATGCCTTTACCACTAGTTTTAATGGTGTTTGTCTGGATCCTATTTGATAAGTTTCTTATTCTGGACGTACGTCCAAATGGTTCCGGTGAGCCATCCTTCCCTTCTACCCACGTCATGGTTGTGTCCACAATCTTCTTCCTCGCTACCATGAACCTCCCCAAGTATGTTAAGTCCAAGGTCGCTCGAATTATCTTAGATTCTACTATGGTTGTTCTAATCTCCTTGACCTGTGTTGGTCGCGTGCTCTCAAACATGCATCGGCCACTAGATGTTATCGGAGGGCTTGTATTTGCATTTATCTTTACGGAGATATATTATTATACTATTCATAAGAAAAAGGCCAAAAAATGAGTAGTGTTTTTACTAAAATCATCAATGGGGAGATTCCCTGCTACAAAATATACGAAGACGACAAAACGCTTTCGTTTCTGAATATTAACCCAGAGACCAGAGGTCATGTCCTAGTAATTCCAAAGATCGAAGTCGAAAAGGTTTACGATCTGCCGCAGGATTACTTCCAAGCTCTCATGGATTCTGCCAAAAAAATCGCTCAGCACATGGACAAGAAACTCGGAACAAGAATCGTCTGGAAAATTATCGGCAAAGACGTCCCGCACGCCCACGTACATTTGCTTCCTTTCGACGAGACCTGGACCAAAGACAGGGTCATTGAAACTACCCCAGAAGAATTCGAACAAATCCGCCAAGAGCTCGAACTGCCCAGCTAGTCGTCCTCTAAAGAGAAACCGCCTCACCCGGCAATTCGTTAAATATGGTATAATTATACTATGAAATTTTCATCAAGTTATGAACCGGGAGAATACGAAGCGGACATTTATGCCGCTTGGGAGACTGCAGGAGTCTTCAACCCTACAGTCCCTACTGTTCCTGTAGACAACAATGGTAACGGCGTCGATGATCGCCAAGAAAAAAAATCGACTGACGTTTTCTCTATCGTAATGCCACCACCTAATGCTAACGGCAATCTTCATATTGGTCATGGTTTAACTATTGCTCTCGAAGATTCCCTTACAAGATTTTATCGCTTAAAAGGCCTGTCTTCTTGGTATATTCCTGGCGCCGATCACGCAGGCTTTGAGACTTGGGTTGTCTATGAACGTAATCTCGAGAAGTCTGGACACACTAGATTTGAATTTGATCGTAATGAGCTATATGCCAGGGTTTGGGATTTTGTGGCCGAACAGCGTGGCAATATGGAGTTGCAACTTCGTGCCTTAGGCGCATCTTGTTCATGGAAAGACCTTACTTTTACCTTAGACGAAAACGTCATTGACCGCGTCTACACCACTTTCGAAAAAATGTGGAACGATGGTATGATTTACCGCGGCAAAAAATTGGTCAACTATTGCACAAAGCATCGCACAGCTTTTGCCGATATCGAAGTAGATTATCAGGAAGAAAAAACGCCCCTTTACTACATCAAGTACGGCCCATTTACTCTGGCCACCACCCGCCCCGAGACTAAGTTTGGCGATACCGCGGTCGCGGTCAACCCCAAAGATGAGCGCTACCAAGAATGGATTGGCAAAACCATCACCGTCGAAGGCGTCAACGGCCCATTCCAAGTCGAAGTTATCGCCGACGAGATGGTTGACATGGAGTTCGGTACAGGTGTAGTTAAGATTACTCCGGCCCACGATTTCAACGACTGGGAGGCTGGGCAGCGCCACAATCTTCGCGTGGTCCAGGTGATTGATGAAACCGGTCACCTAACTGAAGCAGCTGGGCGCTTTGCTGGTATGACTGTAGAAGAAGGCCGAAAGGCCGTCGTCAAAGAAATGGACAAAATGGGTCTCATTATCAAAGTAGACCATAATTACGTCAATAAGGTCCCCCACTGCTACAAATGTGGTACCGTGATCGAGCCTATGCTAAAGGAGCAATGGTTTATTGATGTCAAAAAGCTTGCCGATGTCGCCATTAAGCATCTTGAGAACAATGAGATCAAATTCCACCCCGCCAACAAGCAGAAGGTTCTGATCAATTATCTTAAGAATCTTAAGGACTGGAACATTTCTCGTCAAATTCCATGGGGTATCGCTATCCCGATGTTTAGAAAGGTCGACGATAGTGCCACCGATGAGCCAGACTGGATTTTTGATCGCCGCACTGACCTTAGAGAAATCGAAAAAGCCGGCGTCAAATACGTTCGCGATGAAGATACTTTCGATACCTGGTTTAGCAGCAGCCACTGGCCGATTGTTTGTACCGACTGGGCAGAAGGCAACTTCAACCCATATTATCCTCTAAACGTCATGGAGACCGGCGCAGATATTCTCTTTGCCTGGGTAGCCCGCATGATTATGATGGGTCTCTATGTTACTGGTGAGGTGCCATTTAAAGAAGTTTATCTCCACGGTCTCGTCCTCGATGCTCACGGCAAAAAGATGTCGAAGTCCAAGGGCAACGTCATTAACCCAATGGAGATGGTAACCAAATACGGCTCCGACGCTTTCCGCCTCGGCATCCTCCGCGGTCGCTCCGCCGGTATGAACCAGGCCTTCTCCGAAAACTCCGTCATCGCTGGCCGCAACCTCTGCAATAAACTCTGGAACATTTCCCGATTAGTCCAAGGTATTGTTGATGACGGCAGCGAGTCGTCTGAAGGCAGCTACACTACAGACAACATGGGCGAAGACTGGATCTGTCGCGAGCTTAATAACTGTCTAGAACAGGTTTCAAAATGCATGGCAGACTATCGCTTTGCTGAAGCAGTAGAATTGCTATACCAGACCATCTGGGACAAATATGCCGACTGGTTCCTCGAATCCCAAAAGATTTATAAGAACGCTGGCCTTCTGAAGCGTACTCTAGAAACTATCCTTATTGCTCTGCACCCATTTGCTCCATTCGTTACCGAAGCGATTTGGCAAAACCTCAGCTGGACGGATGGCTTTATTATTAACACCAAATGGCCTTCTAAGCTCAAATACGATCCAATTTCGGCCGAGAACTTCGAAACCATAAGAACTATCGTCTCTGAGGTCAGAACTACCTTGCAGGCCCTGCCAGGCACCAATAACACGAAAAAATACGGGCTACTATACGATAATGACAGCATTATAGCCGATAATCAGCTTTTGATTAAGACACTATCAAAGGTGCCTACTATCAATTCCTTAAAAGGCTCTCCTCGTGGCCTCAGGCTTGCCTTGGCAAATCATGAGCTCTTCCTCGACGTCTCAGAGAAAGTTGTCAAAGATTTTAAGGACGCCCTCACCGACCGCATCTTGGCCGTAGGTCGTGAGCTTGATAGTCTTAACCTCCGCATGAGTAATCCAAACTATGTAAATAAAGCCCCAGAACATCTCGTTAAAGAGACAAAAGACCAAATCAAAGAAAAAGAGGCCCTCATCTCGCGCCTCAAAGCTCAGTTCGAGCTTATCTAGATCGAAACTGAAAACTATCGAAAAATTGAAGGACATTTAAAATCCCTCCGAAAGGAGGGACCAGTAAGGTAAACGCATAATCTGAGGGGTATGGAGCCTTTCATTCTACTACTCGGCCAGAGTATAATACTCATCCCATGAAAGAAAGTATTTAACGCCATCAGAAAGATAGAAGTAATAATAGTCAGGTTTAAACTCAATGGTGACTGTGCCATCTAAGCACGAGCAGAACTTTCCTAAGTCGACACCAATAAGCACTTTGTGAGCTGTAGTCGATTCTCCGTTACACATTACTGTACGCGATTCAATTACTCTTGCAAAATAACCATTTTGGGCCGATCTCAAATGTAAGTATTTCCTAATAGAACGAGTCTTACCCCGGTCGAGTCCACTTATACGAGCCTCGAAGTAAAGCGTGCCATTCTGTTCCCTTTCACCACGAGCGATCTCGTCAAGACTCATCACAACTTGCTCCACAAGCGTATCGAGCGAGCGTTCAATGCTTTGTTTGTCAGTTTTTCTCATCACGCACCTCCGTTTTTTAATCATACTGCGTCTATCAGTTGCTAATATGCAAAGCCTGCTAGCTTCAATTATTATTGTAAGGCAAATAGCGCGTCTGTCAACTATTCTGCTTCATCTTAACCTCCTTAATCATGAAGTACCTAGCAATTCTCAAATTATGGTTTTAAGTTGCTAAGCCAACGTAGCTTCATGCATAATTATGACACAAAACACTGAGTAGACCAAGACCGGTCTCTAACATTGAGCTGCCCGATGTGTCAATCTGGGAGGATGCAAGCATAGCGAGCGGTCTCGTGTGTCAAGACTATATCGTCATGATATAATTTGCCATATGACCTACGAAGATGTAGAAAATGCCAGAAAACAATATCTTTCGAGGATGAAAAAACAGGCATTTGTTGGTTTCGCCATCACGATTGGCTTCCTGATAGCCATATTCCTTTCTCGTGGTACTATTATGGGCGACATGACGTTTGTTGCTCTCTTTTTGATGCCATTTATATTGGTAAGCGTTGCATTGATTGCGCTGTTCTTTAATCGTAAGTTACGTAGTAATTACCGCAATGCCTACAAAGAGTATTTCATTGAGCGCAATCTTCGCACTGTTTTCTCAGATCTAGAATACCATCATGAGCTTGGCCTTCCCTCCTCTTTTCTTCGCGCCACAGGAATGATTAATACGGGCAATCGCTATAACTCCAATGATTATGTCAAGGCCACATATAAGAACGTGACCTTCTGCCAAGCCGACGTGCATATCGAGAACGAATATACCGATTCCGACGGCAACACGCATTACACAACAATCTTTAGGGGCCGCTTTATGGTCTTTGAATTCCCCAAGGAGTTTAGTTTTAAGCTCGCACTAATTGGGAAAAAGTTCGCCGCCTTCAAATTTCCGGGCAGAGATAAAGTTACTGGTCGCAAGCTCGAAAAGTTCAGCACCGAATCTCCGACCTTCAATAAACTCCTAAGAGCTTACGCCGAAGATAGCTTCGAGGCGTTCTATCTTCTAGACCCCAAGACTATCGCTACGCTAGAAGATATCACAGCGAAACACAGCAGCGGGATTGCCTTCCTATTCGTGAATAACCAATTAATCATCGGGCTAGGCAACGGTAAAGACTCTTTCGAACCACCTCATCCATTTCGTCCCGTTGACGAAGCTAAAGAAAACGCCAAAGTTATTTCCGACATTAAGATTATCACGGATTTTGTCGATTCCCTGTCTCTAAACCGTAAACTATTTAAATAGATCTATTTAATTCGAGCTTAAAAAAGGGCGCATTAAGCGCGCCCCTAGGCAGTTTATTGACGATAATAGAATTGTTTTCTACCGTCAATCTCGAGTATGACGAACATGGAATTAACTTGAGTAGCAAGACTGAACGCAACCTCTCGAAACTCACCAATAATCCTGTCCCTCAAATCGCTAGAGAAGCCATCTTTGCCGGCAATTATGTCATAAGATATAAGCAGACTTCCTACGTGTCGGCGTTCTTCTGGGACCGTCGAAAGGGTGATTATAGGCTTATGCCTCATGATCGGACGCTGGCAAATGCGGTCAATCCGCGCGTCAAAGTCGTCATACTTATTAGCAGCTTCTTCCAGTGACCAGGTGCCGTGACTATTTGTCAGGATCTTCAGCTGCAGGTGACAAATATGAGTTGGTTCCGTAGAATAATTAAAGCCACCTTCGATAAATGGGTTATTCGCGTTATCATTCATCTCTTTTCCTCCAAATGTGCAAACCAAACCAACATAAATATTATACATGCAAAACAATAATCTGTCAAACGCTTCCCTGCCGACGACCGAGGCAGAACTGTAATGAAGATACAGTCATTTTTTGGATGAAAACCGAAATCGCTAAGGCGCTCGGTTAAAAAGAGTGCACCAATGCAAAGTCGTTACTTCTTGTCATACTTTTTGAGATTAAACAATTCTTCCCCCTTTTCCCGATCAATGATTCCCTGCGCTTCGCGGAGTAATCGAGCTAATGCCTTATCCGACGAGGCTGATCCTACGTGCACAGTTTTAACTACTTGGTTCCCTTCTTTATAACAGACTTGCACGCCAGTAGCACCAGAAGTCGTTTTAAATTTCCTGATATAGGCCATAGCGCCATTTTATCATAGTTTAAAACAGGCAAAATAGAACCACCAAGCGGTTTTTACACAAGCACAAAGTAATTATGCACAAACGTTTTCCACCAAAGCACAAGAAAAATCAGCCATAATTCCCTGTAATGCTAGCAACCATGCGAGCTAGCAACCGCACTTGACATCCGAAACTGCCTGCGCTAAAATCAAAATAACAATTGCGGCCATCTGCAGTTGGGAGAAGTTTTAGCAACCGCGCATAAGATTAGGAGAGACACTAGAGGGGCTAAAACTATGAAGACAATTAATCGCTGATTGCGACCAATAGTCGTGTTTTTGCATAAAGAAAATGCAGAGTTTGAGCTGTCAAATTTTTTCGTGTGAAAGCAAATTAGAAGATAATATACTAAAAATGGAAATACCAATAACACAGTCAGAAGCATGGGCGGAATTACAGAAAAAACTAGGCGAAAAAGCTATTTTTCAAAAAGAAGCCAACTTCCAATTTCTAACAATCGTTAAAAAAACTCCGGTAGGGAATTATCTCTATTGCCCTTACGGGCCAGTAGCTGAGGATGCAGCCTCATTTCGTCAAGCACTCAATTCGCTGATTAGTATAGCCAAGGATAACAGATTAATTTTTATTAGAATTGAACCTCAGAGGCCAGAATTTGGTCCATACTTACCTAAAAACGCCCATCAGTCTAAGGAGCTAAACCCAAAAGATACCTGGATTCTGGACCTTTCTGGTACCGATGAAATTTTTAATACCAGATTACCAAATAGATTATTGCGTTACCATAAAACAGCAGAACGAAAAGGCCTAACCATAAAGAAAACCAAGAATCCAGAAGAGATAAAGCATCTCATCAAACTCCAGAATGCCCTCGCAAGGAAAAAGGGAATTAATACATTTCCAGAAAGCTATCTTAAAACCGAGCTTTCCCAGCCTTTTGCTACTCTATACTTAGCCGAATACCGCAATCAGGGCACAAAAGGATATAAAAATGCTGAGATGCCCACGATTCACGATAAATTACTAGGTAAGCCAGAAATCGTCGCCGCCGGCCTTGTATTCGATGACGAAACTACACGTTATAATATGCAGGGAGCCCAGTCGGACTTAGGCCGTCATCTACATGCCACAGGTATTCTTACGATAGAGTTAATCAAAGACGCTAGAGAAAAAGGCCTCAAATTCTTCGATTTTTGGGGTATTGCTCCCGAAGGTGCTCCAGACGATCACCCCTGGGCGACTTTCACTAGCTTCAAAAAGACGTTCCATGGCGAGCCTAGACACTACTTAGGCACCTACGATTTGCCTCTAAATCTTGCTAAATATGAGAGCTATAAGATGCTTCGGGGCTTAAATAGAATCAAAAGAAAGGTCATCGCAAAATGAAGTTCATCACTCTAGAACCAGAAATGTTCAAGAAATTTGCCACGCGTCATCCAGGCAAATCCTTCTTTCAGACCACAGAAATAGCAACACTTCGCGAAAAAAAAGGCTGGACAGTCTACTACTTTGGTATCGAAGAAAAAAATGAACTAATTGCGGCATCACTAGTCACAGCAAAGCCCGCATTTCTCGGCAAATCTGTATTTTATGCCCCTGGTGGACCCCTGTTAGATTACGAAGACACAAATCTCGTTAAGTTCTTCTTCAAAAAATTAATAGCTTATGCTAAGTCTCATAACGGTTATGTTTTGCATATTGAGCCATATTATGCCTTAATCGAGCGCGACCGTGACGGCAATATCGTTGAAGGCGGCTTTAACCATCAGAAAGCAATCTCCAACCTAACATCAATCGGCTTCAAAGAAGTTCACCCCGACAACCCAAAATATATGTTTACTTTAGATATAGAGGACAAATCTGCAGAGGAAATTTTTGCGAGTTTTAAACAAAACACTCGGAATTTAGTTAGTCGTACCGCCAAAAAGGGCATCAAAGTCAGGGAACTAGGCAAAAAAGAACTACCCGAATTTAAAAAAATCACCGAATCTACCTCAGAGCGTCGTCATTTTGCAGATAGGACTCTAGAATACTACGAAAGTATGTATGATCTTTTCGCGAAACAAAACCAAGTCAAATACGTCGTAGCAGAGATAGACGATAAAATCATCTCCGCCGGCATGTTCATGCTGTATGGCGACGAGGTAATTTATCTATTCTCGGGTAGCGACGAGGCCTACATGAAAGAATACAATGCTCAATACGCTATCCAGTGGTATATGATTAAATATGCCATCGAGCACCACTTTAAGAGATATAATTTCTATGGTATTCAGGGTTTACCAGACCCGAGCCAGCCGGGCTATGGTATTTACAAGTTCAAAAAAGGCTTTGGCGCAAAATATGGCAGCGTGGTCGAGCTAATCGGTGCATACGAAGTACCAGTTAATCCGTTCGTTTATCGTTTGCATCGTCTCCTCACCAAAATCAAATAACCAAGTGCTATAATTCTAAATATGAAACTCACGGGTCTCACCAAGCAGCAAGTTGCCTCTCGCACCGAGGCTGGAAAAGTTAACCAGTCTCACACCAAAAACCAGAACTCTGCTAGTAAAATCATCCTAAAAAATACTCTCACTATTTTCAATCTGGTGAACCTAATTTTAGCCATCATGATTATCTTGGTCGGTTCCTATAAAAATCTTATGTTTATCCTAATCGCAATTGCAAATACCTTAATTAGTATCATCAACGAGCTAAGGGCTAAAAAAGTCGTCGACAAAATGCGTCTCATCTCCGAACAAAAGCCAACAGTAATCAGGGAAGGGAAGGCTTACCAGGTTAATCAGGATCAGCTTGTCGAAGGTGACCTCATGATCCTCGCACTAGGCGACCAAATTTTAGTTGACAGCAAGGTACTAGAGGGCGAGATAGAAGTCAACGAATCATTCGTAACTGGGGAGCAAGACAATGTCAAAAAATCGCCAGGTGATAAGCTTATCTCTGGTTCTTTTGTTGTCTCCGGTACATGTAAAGCCGAGGCGACGGCGGTCGGAGCAGATAGCCAGCTCAGTAAAATCGAATCAAGCGCCCATACTATTAAAACTGCCGATTCGAAACTGTTTAAGCTGATGAACAACATTGTTAAGGTTATTTCTTTCGGGCTCATTCCTATTGGAGCACTACTTCTTTTTAGTCGTTTTCGAGTCGATGGTACTACTACGGAGCTGGCCGTTACCAGTACTGTAGCTTCGCTTATTAACATGATCCCAGAAGGCCTCATCCTCCTAACTAGCTCAATTCTGGCACTCGCCGCCGTACGCCTTAGCAAGAAAAAAATCCTAGTCCAAGACCTCTATTCTATCGAAACCCTTGCCCGCGTTGATACTATTGCTCTAGATAAGACCGGCACATTGACCACCGGCAAGATGAAGGTTAAAAAGCTAATTCCAATAGAACCCCACGATAAAAATGCCCTAGAAGACGCGCTAAAGCTTATTTTAAGCACCGACACGGCAAACAACGCCACAAGTACCGCCTTGAAGGAGAAACTGCTTAAAACCACCAAATATGAGCCCACAGAGCAAATTCTCGAAATCATTCCATTTTCATCAGAACGCAAATGCTCCGGCGTCAAGACTAAGCGTTCCACCTATCTCATGGGTGCTGCCGAATTCATCACCAAGAACCAGTCAATTATTCAGGCCGTCAAAACCCATTCCTCCGCTAGCCATCGCACTCTCTCTGTCATCAAAAAGGATAACACCTCGAAAGATCAGCCCCAAGAAACACTTCTCGGTATCGTCCAGTTAGAGGACGAACTTCGCCCAGACGCCAAAGAAATCATCGATTATTTCTATCGAAACGACGTCGATGTCAAAATTATCTCCGGTGACAGCCTAAAAACCGTTCAAAAAATTGCCACCCAAACTGGTGTTCGTCATGCTGACCAAGTCGTAGATCTCTCGACCATAAAGTCCCCCGACTACAACAAACTCGTACAGGAATACACTATCTTTACTCGCGTCAAACCGGCCGAGAAAAAATCTCTTATCGAAGCACTAAAAAAGCAGGGGAGAACCGTCGCTATGACAGGTGATGGAGTCAACGATATCCTAGCCATGAAAGAAGCAGATGTCTCCATCGCAATCGGCGATGGTGCCGACGCGGCCAGGCGTAGCGCCAAACTCGTCTTGCTCAATTCTGGGTTCGAGGCTGTCCCGTCAATTATTGACGAAGGTCGCCAATCCATTAATAATCTCGAGCGTTCCACTACGCTCTTTCTGGCAAAAACCGTCTACGCTAGTATCCTAGCAGTTGTTTTCATATTTATACCCATCAAATACCCCTTTTCTTCGCCTGTCGAAATGTCGCTCTTAAACTTCGCCTGCATCGGTTTTCCGGGCCTCATCCTCTCCTTAGAACACAACACCGATCGCATCAAGAACCGCTTCGCGAAGAACATTATTGAGTACTCCGTACCGGTTGGCCTCACCGTCTCTATTTCGATGCTTGTCATATCGATCCTGGCGCACTGTCAAATATTCCCCCACTACGACCTTGCAACCACGGCCGTCTTTGTTACATTTTCTGTCGATCTTATGCTTATCTACCAAATATCAAAGCCACTCACTGTCCTTCGTTCGGCTCTTCTATTTTCGATTATTGGCATCGTTACGGCTGCTTTCCTAATTCCATTTGCACATCACTTTTTCGATTTCGTCTTTCTCACCCAAGAAGGGTTCATTACGACTATAATAACCGTAGCCTCATCAATTACACTTTTTTATATCCTTCGCTTCATTATGCGCATAATTTCCACTCGTCTCTTCGCCGGTAGCACCAAAACCAATGGTCGGAAAATTTAGCCACCAATCGCGGACTATGCTACAATAAACATAAGTAATAAGGAAAAATCCATGGAACCAAATAACATGGCACCCGAAGGAAACACTCCTCTAGGTCAGCCGAACAGCAATACAGCACCCGAAGGAGCATCCCCTTCGAGTCTATCAAACAATATGACTCCCAGCCAGCCAGTCAAGAATCGCGCCGACACAGGCGACATTATCCTAGGTCCCCCAAAATCTCAAAAACCCCTAATCTGGTGTCTCGGTATCCTCGCGCTAATCGGTCTAGTCGCCGCCGCAGTCTTCGCCTATCTCTATTTTTCTGCGCCACAAAATACCTCGATTACACCTACTACATCCGAGTCGGAACTGTCTGAGGAAATAGAGATCAAGGATACCTATATTCTTCGCGATCTTGACGAAAAAATGGCAATCCTGCACGACACAAAAGAAACAGGAGCGCTTATGAAAAAAGGCGGACCTGAATACCTCGAGGCGATTCCCTTATATCAAAACAGGTTAAGCGAAATCGCTAAGATAGCCAGTATCGCCAAATCGATAATTCCAGACTATTACATCGGTTCAGAAGAAATGCAGTCAATTGCTAAAGAACAGGAGTATAATGCAGAAAATGCCGAGGCTTATCTGAATTCCTACCATGAAGGCTATAAAGCGGATACTATAGCAAGAAAATATCAGGACGTTTTTGGTGAGGAATTAGTTAAAGGTGCCACAAATGATCAAAGCTACTGCCCAGAATTTTATTATAATTCTACCTATGATTTTTACTACAACGCGTCATTGGGTTGCGGAGGAACTGGCCCAGACGTAGGGTTATTTTATAAGAACAAGTGCACTTCTGACGGTGAGCATGCCTACGTCTATGTTAGTGTTGGCACTTTCAGTGCCGAAGACAACAATATCTATTGTGGCATTATAGACTATAGCGACTCAGCGACAAGCAGTTCGGAGCGACCCGCCATCTGTGGTAGCGCTACAGACGATGTGGAGGCAAAAATCGACAAAACCAACTACCAAGATTTTTCTCAGTATCGTTTCGTCTTTAATAAGGCCGACGACGGGACTTATTACTTTAGCAAAGTAGAGAAACTCTAAAACTTTCGCGAAACCAAGAAATAGGCTCACCGCGGGCCTATTTTTATATGAGCTTAACTCTCGATTGATATCCTAGGATAAATATTAAGCGAGTATGGGTCTACGGGTTCCACGCCGGATTGAATCTCGAAGTAGCACGCCGCCCCCACCATCGCACCATTATCCCCCGCGAGTGAAAGGGCAGGGAAATATGCCCGTATCTCTAGTTCGCCACTAGCAAGCGAACCGACCATCTCGAGAACCTGCTCCCTTAACTCGGCATTCGCGCTTACCCCGCCGGCCACTACCACAGATTTTACACCTGGATATTGCTCCAAAGCCTTCTCTAGCTTCTCCACCAATATCGCCACGGCCGTCTTCTGGAACGACGCCGCAAAATCATTCACTTGCTGAACCGACAACAAATCCTTCAGTTGATGTGACGGGTAAGAAATTGGCACCCCGACTTCTTTCTGCACGGTTCTCAGGACTGCGGTTTTTAGCCCCGAAAACGAAAAATCAAGCCCTGCAACCTTCGGATGCGGCAATTTGTATTTATCAGCATCGCCATTGGAGGCCGCCTTCGAAATACTTGGCCCTCCAGGATAAGGTAGCCCTAGTATCTTCGCTACCTTGTCGAAACACTCGCCTACCGCATCATCGTGTGTTGTCCCAATAATCTCAAACTGATTATGTCCCGCCATATACAGAATCTGAGTATGCCCTCCTGATACTACTAGTGCAAGCAAAGGAAAACTAGGAAAATCATCTTTTTGTTCTCCGCTAAGCCAATTTGCATACACATGCGATTTTAGATGATGCACCGCATAGAGCGGCTTATCGTGTAAAATTGCCAGTGTTCTCGCTGTTAAAGTTCCAACCAGTAACGAACCCAGTAGCCCCGGCGCATGGGTCACTGCAATTGCATCGATGTCTCCCCAGTCGCAATGGGCGTCTTCTAGCGCCTTATCAATCACGGGCAGCATAGCCTCCAGATGACTTCTCGCGGCCACTTCCGGGATCACGCCACCATAGGCAGCAAAAATATCAATCTGGCTCACCACCACATTTGACAAAATTCTTACTCCGTCTTCTACTACAGCCGCAGCAGTCTCGTCGCAGCTCGTCTCTATCCCGAGAATCTTCATTCCCTTATTATACACCATTGACAAAATAGGAGTAAATGATATAATAATAACGTTCTTGGTTTGTGCAAAAAAATAAGGAGGTGATTATGTGGGCAAACAACAAGAAAGTACCCGAAAAATGATGGAACAGTTCCTTGAACTAAAGGAACATGGCTGTACGATACCAGAGATCGCAGAGAAGTTCGGCCTATCTTGGACAACAGTTTATAATGTTTTAGGGGAAATTGCGAAAGAAAACGGGCAATCAAGGGAAGATTTACTCGATCGTCCGATGAATCCGGATCACTCTGGCAGGGTTAGCAAAAGAACGAGCAAATTCAACTTAGAAGAATTTCGTGAAACCGCAAATCAGGCAAAGGTGAGAATTGGGGAAATGAAAGATTTAATCAGTGTCGCATTGAAGGAGGAGTAAGAATGGCAAAAAAGGCAAGTAGGGCAAGGCGCGGCGGAAATAATCAGAGTAGGAAAGACACTCGTAATCAAACATCGAGTAGCGTAGTGAAGACACCAAACGAAATGCAGAAGAAGGGTAAACCATCTAAACCAACACGAAAAGTGGATAAAAAATTCCTTTACGGATGTGTGCATAGGGGGGAGACGCTCAAAACACTAGAAAAGAAGTATGGTATTACGAAAGAAATGGTTATGAGTTGTCTTAAAAGAACGGCAAGCGCAAAGACAAGGAATGACTTGCTGAAAGGATTTGATAGGAATGAAACACGGGCTAAGCCCCCCGTGCGAAAGACCCCCGCAAACGATTCGTCACCTGACACGAGGGAAAGTGCTTCTACCGAAGAAGGATTTGCCACCGAGGGAGACTCTAAAATAAATGATGCCCTCGAGGAGAGAGGCGCTACAGCAGAAGGAGATCCGACCTTTTCAAGTACAACTCTTGAAGATCTTAGGCGACAAAAGGAAGCAACTTCGCAAGAGATTATAAGTATTGAAGCTGCCCATAGAAATATAGTCAGCCAAAGACGTCAACACGCTAAAAAGCTAGAGGAACAACAAAGAATACTGCAAGGGCTTTCTCAGCAGATTGACGAAGTCGTGTCCAACGTCGAACGCACTTATCAAGAGTATACTGCGCTCGGGGAAGAAATGCAAAGCCTCACAGCCAGTAAAAAGGCTAAGTTAGTGGCGCTTCAGGGAATAGATGAAAAGATAAGCGTTCTATCTGAGGTTACTATCTTCGTAGAAAGATCCGGTAGCGGTTTTGAAATTTCTGCGGAGCAAATGGATAAAGAATATCAACTCAGTGACGATGGTTATGATGAAATCTATAAGAATCTTATGGAGTCGTCTAATGAAGAGAGCATACAAAATCTCACACTGAGGGAGATTCGTGTCCTCGCGATACTGATTGCGGTCACCAAGAACCTCGCAGATATTAGGTACAACGTCATCATTGATGCGGAGGAAATCGAAAATGCCTTTAAGGCTTGTAGTTTAAAAGTAGCTAAATAGCTAAAACTCAACCACCTCTTGGAGGTGGTTTTTTAGTCCCAAGAAAGCACGGTTTTATTTAGAGTTCCGTTATGTGTACAGAATAAGGATAAAACGGTATACGGTTATCGAAATTGTTAGCAAATCACCTATTCATGATGGTATTTTCCACCCCGAACTATCTCTTGTGCTCGATAAACTTGCTCAACCACGATTAATCTCGCAATCATATGCGGAAAGACTAATTTCGAAAAACTCCAAACGAAATCTGATTTAGCTCTAACCGAATCGTCGAATCCATACGCTCCACCAATCAAAATCACTACGTCCCTAGAATTCAGAAACGCTCGCTCTAACATAGAAGAATATTCATCTGATGATATATTTTTCCCACGCTCATCACAACAGATTACAAACTCTCTCCCCGAAAACGGCCAATCGGCCAACTTCCTTAGTAGCTTTTCTTCCTCGACAAACTCAAACCTCAAGTCAAACGGTTTGCGCAATCTTTTCACATATTCCCCACACGCCTCTTCGCACCACGCTAAGCTTTTCTTGCCTCCTGCAATTACTCTAATCATATACCACACATTATATCACTACTGAGTCCCACCATGTTATAATCGGTTCATGAACGGTATCGGCGATTCGAGTACTTTCATGGGCACCGCGAAGTACTACGCAAAGTTTAGACCCATAATCCCCGTCGAGGTTATAGAATACCTAAAGCAAAAATATAATCTCGATGGTAGCGGCGTACTTCTGGATATTGGTTGTGGCACTGGAATTTCTACTAGAGCCTTTGCCCCATTGTTCGCAAAAACCATTGCCTTTGACCCGAACCAGGAGATGCTCGACGAGGCAATCTCGGCTAATAATCCTCCAAACGTTGAGTGGCGACTCTGCTCTGATCGCGACCTCGATTTAGGTAATGAAAAAATTAAGCTCGCCATCGCGGTGCGTTCCTTTCATTGGCTAAATCAAGATTCTTTTTTGCAATATTTAAGCAGTCACCTGGTAGAAAACGGGGCTATAGCTATTATTGGCGACGGAAGTTTTTGGACTGGAAACGAGCCGTGGCAGATTAAGACCAAAGAAGTTATCCAGGAATTTCTTGGCTCAGATAGAAAAGCTGGAAGAGGGAAGAGTTATGTAACCCCGCCAGACCCATATGATGTTGTCTTAAAGAGGAATGGGTTCGTAAATGTTGATATGCACGAGATACCAATAATAAGACACTGGTCGCTCGATTCGATTATTGGTTATCTTTATTCGACCTCATTTTCCGCCTATCACTTGTATGATGGGCGAAACACAGAATTCGAACGTAGGCTTAGGAATGAATTGAGTAGAATAAACAATAATTCCCCAGAGTTTATTGAAAACATTAAATTTGTCGTCCAAAGCGCAAAATATCAACAATCCTAAGTTGAAATAACGCATTGGGTTTACTGGTACGGTTTTTATTTTCCACTAATCATCTCCATGTTCTAATTGTGCTAAAAAATGTTATACTATAATCATGAACAAAGTAATCAAGAAAATATTTGGGGGTATAAGTCTTACTTGGCCTAGATTAATCATCTTTAGTGTCATTATGGGGGCATATACAGCCTTAATGGCAATGCTCGTTCCCGACGGTAATTCGTTCCACGATATTGCCGTCACTCCAGAATGGTGGGTTCTCCCAGCAATCATTATTATCATTAACTCTAAGAAACCTTTAGAAGCCGCAACTAAAACCTTTATTTTCTTCCTCATATCACAACCACTTGTCTATCTGATCCAAGTTCCATTTACCCAAATGGGGTGGGGTATATTAGGCTACTATCCATATTGGTTTAAAATTACGCTACTTACCTTCCCCGCTGCATATGTTTGCTGGTTTATTAAAAAGGATAAATGGTATTCGGGTGTAATTCTATCAATCGTAACTATATACCTGGCTTTTTCCTGTGTTAATTATGTTTGGGTTTTTATCGAATCTCCTCCAAATCACATTATCACCATTATTTACTGCATCGTCGTAATCTTACTACTCATTCTTGCTACGATTAAGGACAAAATCGCCCGCATTATTGCGTCTGTTGTTACTGTGGCTACTATGTTAGCTTATGTATTATTCACCCAAACACAGCCATTCGAAGTGTACAACAATACATTTATCAAAGAAAATGAAATAATTTTTGTGGGTGAACCATATATCTCTTTCTGGACCGGCGAAGGAAGAGGTGGCGTAGAAATAATTAAATATGATGGCGGATATAATTTTAAACTAGATGGTGACCGAGGCCGGGCTTATCGGTTCACGGTATCTGATGACGAGCAAGAATACCATTTTAAGTATTATTTTGATGACAATCAGCAAACCGTCATAATCGAAAGAATAAATAATTAGTCGTAGTTGAATCGGCAGGATTCGTGGTCTCGCTGCGCTCGCCCACTACGCCGGGCGTCGGTTCAAAAAATCCCAAACAAGATTTGGGATTTTTGCTCACCTCCTACGGCGTCCGAACCTACGGTTCTCATCCTGCCCCTCCAAAATCAGAATCAAAATAAGACTCCTTCGGAGTCTTCTTCTGATTCTGGCTGGACCGGCAGGATAATTATCCTAGACCGGTCGCAAGATAAAAAAATACCGAGCAAGCTCGCTATTTTTCCATCTTGGCTGGACCGGCAGGATTCGAACCTGCGAATGCTGGGACCAAAACCCAGTGCCTTACCACTTGGCGACGGTCCAA